>OGWZ01001583.1_pt1 | contig 20674 bp, 10 predicted proteins | sample 1576141 | NCBI WGS metagenome assembly OGWZ01 (sample SAMEA3541512, study PRJEB24748) | human gut metagenome | biome: human gut; feature: human-associated habitat; material: faeces | place: China | collected 2012
CGCACTCTCGCTCCGGCGGCAGCGGCCGCGGAAAGGACCCGCTCTCAAGATGCAGCGCAAGATACAGGATATGCCCTGCAGCCACCTGCAAAAAATAACCCAAAATGCCCAGCATACACACCACCTCGCGGAAATGTATGCCGGGTTTCTGCTTTTTATCCCTGTCTGCAGGCTCTGTGCGGCGCTTTTCAAAAAACAGCCCGGCACACCCGCTGCGCAAAGGCAGCGGGTGTGCCGGGCCAAGCCTGTGTTGTTTACAGCGTGAACTGCACAGCGCAGAAGGCTGCGTAGATCGCCAGCAGCAAAATGCCCTGCGCACGGTTCAGCTTGCCCTTGCACAGGGCGGGAACCGTGAGGATCAGCATAACAGCCAGCATGACGGGCAGCTCCAGCACAAGGCTGGAGTTGATGCCGAACAGAGTGGCGCTCTGCGGAACGGTAAAGGGGGCCAGCGTGACCGAAACGCCGCTGACCAGCACCAGATTGAAGACATTGGCACCGACAACATTGCCCAGTGAGAGATCGCTGTGACCCTTGGCCAGCGAGGTGATGGCGGTGACCAGCTCAGGCAGAGAGGTTCCCAGCGCCACAAAGGTCAGCGCGATAACGCTCTCCGGCACACCCAGCGCCTGCGCAATCAGGGTGCCGTTGTCCACCAGCAGGTTGGCGCCCAGCGCGATGAGCACCGCGCCCAGCACCAGCAGCACCAGCGTTTTGGCAAGGGGCATCTCCTCCTCGGCGTCCTCATGGGCCTCGGCGGGGGTGTTTTTCATCTGCAGCACATTGGCGACCATGTAAGCGACAAACATCGCCAGCATGATGATGCCCATGACGCGGGTAAACCGGCCGAACACATAGGCCGCCGCACAGTAGATGGCTGCCGCCGCAAAGAAAAAGGCGACCGGCGTCTTTAAGGTCTTGGGGTCCACCTTGCCGGGGCGCACGGCGATGGTGATGGCTGCAATCAGCGCCGCATTGCAGATGACCGAGCCGATGGCGTTGCCGTAGGCGATCTCGCCATGGCCGGAGAGCGCGGACATCGTGGAGACCATGACCTCCGGCAGGGTCGTACCGATTGAAACGACCGTTGCACCGATGAGAAGCTCTGGCAGATGAAAGCGGCGGGCCAGTGCGGACGCCCCGTCCACAAACCAGTCGCCGCCCTTGATCAAAAAGAGCAAACCGACAATAAACAGCAGTACAGGGATAAGCATAGTGATTCCTCCCATAAAAAATGACGATTGATGTCGGAATTTTTATTATAACACAGCAGCCGGCCTGCCGTCAAACCCGGAATCAGTTAATAATATTAACGAAATCGAGGGTTTTGCGGCTCCTGCCGCGCGCATTTACTTACTTTATTCACGATACCGGAAAATCCCAACTGTGAGGGAGCCAAGAAGCAGCCAAGACGCAAGCACCGCCCTTTTCGACAGTCCGCCTTTCTTATAGCGCACTTGCCCGCAGGGATATTTTGAACACTTTTACTTATTTTGTAGCAGATACAAACACAAAGCCCCGCAGGGGCTACCTGCGGGGCTTTGTGCATAGAGGGGTGGGAAAGTATATAAAGGTCAGTGAATGTCTTGATTGATTACGAGTATTATTATAGCAGGATTTCTTAAAATGTCAAATGTCATACTTGCATTTTGGTTTTCAAAAGATTATAATAAAACCATTGACGCTTAATTTTATTTAGCGGCGGCACAAAAAAGCATACTTTTTCAACTTTGTTAAAGACAACAATGTCTGTATACTTCACATTATTTTTTTGTGCGCATTATACAAAACAAAAGCAAGGAGTCATTTCATGGACGAACTGGACCACAAAATCATACAGCTGTTGGCAGAAAATGCTCGTATGCCCGTCAAAGACATTGCCCAGCGGGTCAGCCTGACCAGTCCCGCCGTTTCCAGCCGCATCCACCGGCTGGAGCAGGAGGGTATCATCGGCGGCTACACCGTTGTGCTGCGCCACCCCGATGCCCCTGCCCGGGTCGAGGCGCTGATCTCGGTGCTGGTGGACGCTGCCACCCGCGCAAGCTTCCTCTCGATGATCGAGCAGGAGTCTCAGGTGCTGCAGTGCTTCCGGGTGACGGGTAGCTACAATTTTATAATCAAGGTGAGCTGCACCGACATTGACGCGCTGGAGCATCTGCTGACCAAGATGCAAAAGATGGGCTCCACCAACACCCAGATCATTCTGAACACCCAGTTGGACCGCAACCTGACATTGGAGGAATAACAAGGTTATGCTACGCTTCTGCAAAAACTGCGGCCTGCTGGTGCCGCATGACGCCCGCAGCTGCCCCCAGTGCGGCGCACCGGTGCCCCCGGCCGCCTGCACAGCGCCGCAGCAGGGCCCTGCCCAGCCGCTGTATGACACGCCTGACCGGGACGAGGACGCTGCCGTCACTGCCATGAGCCAGAGCGCCACGGCAGCCGCGCTGATTCTCTTTGCCATCCCGCTGGTCGGGCTGGTTCTGTCACTGGTGTGGAGCTTCGGCGGCACCCGCAACCCCGCCCGTCAGCGGCTGGCGCGCGCCTATCTGATCCGCACCGCCGTGGTGGCAGTCGCCTTTGCGGTGTTCCTGCTGGTCGGTGCGCTGGTGCTGGGCGCTGTGCTGCACGCCGGTCTCACCTACTACTACGCCAACCCCTATTTCTGGTAAGGAGACGCCATGAAAGCATCTGTCATCATCCCGAACCTGAACGGCGCAGGCTGGCTGCGGGATTCCATCGAGTCGATCTGGGCACAGACCGAGCAGGATTTTGAGCTGATCGTCATCGACAACGGCTCCACCGATGAAAGCCTTGCGATTGCGCGCAGCTACTGCGGCCGCGACCGCTACACCCTGATCGAAAACGCCGACAACACCGGCTTTTCCCACGCGGTAAATCAGGGCATTGCGATCGCCAAGGGCGAGTACGCAGTCCTGTTCAACAACGATGCCTTTGCCGAGCCGGACTGGCTGGCCGAGCTTATCAGGACCGCCGATGCCGACCCGAAGATTTTTGCGGTCAGCAGCCTGATGCTGCGCTACTATGAGCCGGAGCTGGCCGATGATGCAGGCGATTATGTGACGATTTTGGGCTTTGCCTGCAAGCGCGGCGATGGTCTGCGGGCCAGCCGCTACACAAAGCCCTGCCGCATTTTCAGCGCCTGCGGCGGCGCAGCACTCTACCGCAAATCCATTCTGGACGAGATCGGCGTTTTTGACGAGCTGTTCTTTGCCTATTACGAGGATGTGGACCTGAGCTGGCGCGCCAACAGCTTCGGCTACAAAAATGTCTACTGCCCCACGGCCAAATGCCGCCACATCTGCGGTGCGACCACCGGCGCGGTGCGGTACAACCCGTTCAAGAGCATCCAGAGCGGCCGCAACAGCATTTTGCTGCCCTACAAAAACCAGCCGCTGCTGATGCTGATCCTGAATTTCATCCCGATGCTGCTGGGGTACCTGTTAAAAGTCGTTATGTTCCGGCTGCGCGGCTTCGGCAATGACTACGCAAAGGGCTTCCACGAGGCATGGGTCGCCCTGCCTAAGATTGACAAGCCCAAATTCCGTTGGAAGAACCTGCCCAACTATATCTGGGTGGAGGGCAGTTTGATCGTCGGGCTGTTCCGGTATATTGTGTATCGGGTGCAGCGGGCGCTGAAGATCACCTGATCGGGTGTGTGCATTTACAAATTTTGATGCACTGTAGGGGCCGGGCATGCCCGGCCCGCCGTCTCCCGGGAGGCTGGTGCTGACGGGTAACGGCAAGAAGCCCCTCCGGCCATCGCTGCGCTCGGCCACCTCCCCTGTGAGGGGAGGCTTTTCTCGGGCGGAGCCCGCAAAAAAGGCTCCTCGCATTGCGGGGAGCTGGCCGAGCCTGCGAGGCCTGAGGGGCTTTGGACCTTTCCGCAGGCTCCCTTATCTCTTACTTTCTTCGAGAAAAAAGTAAGCAAAGAAGCTTTAAATGTCCAACCAAAAAGCACCTGCTGACCGGTCACACGCATACCGGTCAGCAGGTGCTTATTTTTTACGCTTTAATCCTCATCTGCAAAGTTGCCGAGGGCCTTGGCCTGCTCGATGACCTTGCTCTCCAGCATCTGGGGCAGGGTCTCATAGCGGACAAAATCAAAGGTGAAGTAACCGCGGCCCTGGGTCAGCTGACGCAGGAAGGTGGTGAAATCCTGCATCTCCGCCATGGGGACCTCAGCCTCCACGACCTGCAGGCCGTCCTCATCGGGGTTCATGCCCAGCACACGGCCGCGGCGCTTTGTCACTTCGCCCATGATGTCGCCGGTGTTGTCCGCCGGGACATGGGCCTGCAGCGCGCCGATGGGCTCCAGCAGGACGGGGCCGGCCTCGGGGATCGCGGCCTTGTAGGCGATCTTGGCGGCCATGATGAACGCCATCTCGCTCGAATCAACGGGGTGATAGCTGCCGTCCAGCAGGGTGGCCTTCATGCCGACCATCGGGTAGCCTGCCAGCACGCCGTGCTCGGCCGCCTGACGGACGCCCTTCTCAACTGCGGGGAAGAAGTTCTTCGGCACACTGCCGCCGAACACATTCTCAGCAAACTCGATGCCCTCGCCCTGCACAGGCTCGAACTGAATCCACACATCGCCGAACTGGCCGTGGCCGCCGGTCTGCTTCTTGTGGCGGCCCTGCGCCTTGCAGCTCTTGCGGATGGACTCACGGTAGGGCACGCGCGGTGCCTCCAGCGTGATCTCAACGCCGAACTTATTCTTCAGCTTGGCAAGCGCGACCTCCAGATGCTGGGTGCCCAGACCGCTGATGATCTGCTGCTTCGTCTCGGGATCGACCACAAAGCTGATGGCGGGGTCCTCCTCGATCAGGCGGGCCAGCGCGCCGCTGACCTTGCCCTCATCGCCCTTCTTGGCGACCTTGACAGCCATGCGGTAGCAGCTGATGGGGTAGACGGGTGCGGGCAGCGCCACAACGCGGGCGGGGTCGCACAGGGTATCGCCGGTCTTGGCGGTGGCCAGCTTGGCAACGGCACCGATGTCGCCCGCCGCGATCTCGGCGGTATCGGTCTGCTTTTTGCCGCAGACAGTCAGCGTCTTGCCCATGCGCTCCGGCTGGCCGGTGCGGGCGTTGACGGCGTTGCTGGCAGCGGTCAGCTTGCCGGACAGCACCTTGATAAAGCTCAGCTTACCGACAAACGGGTCTGCCACGGTCTTGAACACATAGGCACACAGCGGCGCAGCGTCATCGACCGCGATGTCCACAGGGCTGCCGTCCTTATCCTCGGCCACGGCTGCGGCGGTATCTGCGCCGGGCAGCAGCACATTCATGTTGTAGAGCAGCATATCCAGCGCCTGCATGTTGACGGCGCTGCCGCAGAACACGGGGGTGATCTGGCCGCTGCGCACGCCGGCAGCCATACCCTGCACGATCTCCTCGGTCGTGAAGGCCTCACCCTCGAAGAACTTCTCCATCAGGGCCTCGTCCGTCTCGGCGATGGCCTCGCTCATGGCCTGGATCAGACCCTCAAAGCGGTGGCCGATGTCAGGCACCTCGATCTGCACCTGCTTGCCGCCCTCATATTTGAAGGCCTTCTGGCTGAACAGGTTGATGTACGCGACCGTGCCGTCATCAAGGCGGACCGGCACGACACAGGGGCAGACACTCGGGCCGAACTTGATCTTCATCTGCTCAAGGATCTTAAAGTAATCGGCGTTCTCAAGGTCGGTCTTGGTGACAAAGATCATCCGCGCCTTGTTGTTTTTCAGCGCCAGCTGGTAGGCCTTTTCTGCGCCGACGGTAACGCCGGAGCGGCCGGATACACAGATCAGCACGCTCTCCGCTGCCATGATGCCCTCGGCGGTGCCGGTCTCAAAGTCAAACAGACCGGGGGCGTCGATCAGGTTGTACTTGATGCCCTCATACTCGACCGGCACAACGCTGGCATTCAGCGATGCCTTGCGGCGGGTCTCCTCGGGGTCGAAGTCACTGGCAGTGGTGCCGTCCTCCACGCGGCCCATACGCTCGGTAGCGCCGCTCATGTACAGCAGTGCCTCGGTCAGCGTTGTTTTGCCGCAGCCGGCATGGCCGGCCACCAGAATGCTGCGGATGTCTTTGCTTGCGTAGCCCATGGATCGTCAAACCTCTTTTCGCGCCGGGGCGTTTCCAACCGCCCTGCGGCGTAGATATTCTTTGCGGCGGAGTGAATTTTGAACACTTCCCACCTGTTTGATACTACTTTACCACATTGTTGTGGAAATTTAAACAGTTTTTTTAGATTTTTTGTAAAAAATTTTAGGCAAAAGATTGTGTAAAGTGTAAAAAAAGAGCCGCGCACCGGCGCGGCTGGGAAAATTGCTTATTTCTTCGTTGTTTTTTTGCGGCGGCGGGCGCGTCCGCTGTCAGCCTTGATCTCCGGCACATAAACATTGTAGCTCAGCAGATACCGGCCGTGGGCGGGCACGCGGTAGAAGGCCGCCTTGATGCGCTCCAGCGGGCTGGAGCCTGTCTCGGCCGCGCTGCCGCTGAGCATGATGACATACTGCATATCGCTGTAGCGGGCGGCCACATCACACTGGCGCAGCGTGGTGTGGATCAGCTCGCCAAGCTGCTCCACCATAGTGGCGGTCTCGGCAGGCTCGGCATTCTGGCCGGGGGCCACCGTCACGATGGCCAGAAACACCGGCAGACCGTAGCGGGCCTGCACACCGCGCAGCACGCGGTAGGTCTCCTTAAAGGTGTCAAAGTCGCAGAGGCAGGCGCCGGTGTTTTCGGTGTCGGGCAGGGCGGCGGTCAGGCGGGAAAGCTCGCTCTCCATGTTGCGGTCTGCCTGGCGCATCTGGCGGTAGGCAGAGCCGGCGCGTCCCGGGTCAATGGCATGGTGCAGGCAGCCCATTGCGTTGCCACGGCGGGCAAGGTCCCGTGCCTCGGTGTGGCGGCCCAGCGATTCCAGCGCCACGATTTCCTCCAGATAGAGGCGCTCCTCGTAGGGGTCCAGCTCAAGCGCGTGGGCACACAGCGATATAATGCGGCCGCTTTCGCCCCACTTTTTGCAAAGCTCCAGCAGGCCCAGAATGGCCGTGCGGTACTGCCCGTGCAGCCGGACGCTGACGCTCTCGACCCATGGCTCGGTGGCAAACTGGGGCAGCAGACGGCCCTTGTACAGGTTGACGATCTCCTCATACAGGCGGCCGCGGCTTTCGGGGTCGGCCTCGCTGCGGGCCTTCTCGGACAGGTCGCTGACCTCAAACACATCCACGCTGCAATCCAGCGCGGGGTTCCACTGGTAGCTGCCGCGGCTGGTCTGGATGCAGCCCTGCAGCTCGGTCAGGCCCTCGGCCTCGATCATATTGCGGAAGCGGTGCAAAATCGCGCGCAGCGCCATATCCGGGTTGGTCGAGCGCTCGCCCGCCCACAGCGTATCGGTGATGGTCTTGTGGGACACCCGCTCCCCGCGCTGCAGCACAAGGTACTGCACCAGCGCCGTTGCCTTGCGGGACTGTGCCAGCTGGGCCAGCACCGGCCTGCCGTTTACGCGGATCTCAAAATCGCCCAACATTCTGATTTCGATTGTTGCCATGTGGTATTCCTCTCTGCTCTATACAACGGGGCGCAGCGCCCCACCTTTCCCATATTGTTCTATAGTATAACAAAAATCAAGAGGTTTGTCCAGTATAACACGGGATATTCTTGCTTGGGCGGTGCTTCACGACACCGCCGGGTTGCTGCCGTCCCAGCTGCCGGGTTCCTCGATATACACCGGTGCGCCCGGCAGCGGCACGATCGCCTTTTGGGTACACAGCGGCACGGCCTTGCCCTGTGCGTCCTTCTGGGCCACGGTCAGCACAACGGTCAGCGCCGTGACATGGGCGTATTTTTCCCCCTCGGCCTTGGTATAGCTGCGGGCATAAAACCGCAGGTCACTGATAAACATCCCCATGTAGGCGTCCTTGGGGTAGGCTGTCGTGTAGGCGTAGGCAACATTAGGCAGGTCTGTTCCTTCTGATGTCACTTCATGCTGGGGCTTATAGGTTTTTTTCTCCTGCAGATAGAACCGCATGTGCAGGTAACCGTCCAGCTCGTTCGCGGTCTCTTGGCTCAGCAGCGGCGTTCCGTCCGCCTTTGTCAGCGCCGGGACCTTATCCTTGTCGATCAGCTCGATATGATTGGGGTAGACGCTGAACTCCAACGCCGTACCGCTGCTGACACCACTTTTTTTGTCAAACACCGTGTCAAAATTATTACCTGTTGCACCGTCCGCAAAGCGGATATATCCGTTAGCGTTCAGCAGTTCGCCGCGGATGGTCTCGATCAGCGCATCGGCCAGATTCTGGGCGCGGGTCTGCTGCTGCACCTGCATATACGCCTGCGCGCTGGGCTGTATCAGCGTGACAGCCGCAAGCGTAAACAGCGACAGCAGCACCATGCAGACAACAAGCTCGACCAGCGTTGTCCCCCTTTTGTTTTTCAGCACTCGCATCATGGTGTTCCCTGTCCCCCGCTGGTATTTGACTGGCCCTTGCTGTAACGGTGGAAGGTGTAGGTCTCATCCGTGCCATCCTCCGAGGCCTTTGCCTCAAGCTTTTGCTTTTGGACATTCCCAACAACAAACTGTGCGCCCGTACCGGTAAAGGTATAGCTTGCAGTGTCGCCGTCATTCACCCATTGGGGCTTTCCATCTCCGGCGGGGTACAGCTTTTCGCACTGTGCATAGGCCGTCTGGCGGATCGTTTCCGCCTTCAATGACATGGTGCGCGCATAACGCAGGGACACCACGAACAGCGCCGTAAACATAAGCAGCAGCACAAAGGAAACGATCACTTCCACAATCGTTTCTCCGCTTTGATTTTTAAGGTATCTCGACATAGCCGCTCCTTTCCGGGTCATTGGCGCACAAATTTGCTGCTCTTATCCGTCCGGTTCAGGTCATAGTGGATCTTGATTTCAGTATCGGCGTCCTCGGGCAGTGTATATGTGCTATCAACATCCGTGCGTTTAAAAACGAGCTTCTGACCCGTTTCATTTTCGCCATCCTTGGTCAACTGATAACTGCTATACCGGGCCGTATCTGTGCCAATCGTATAGTACGCTACTTTACATGTGCTGGTGTGCTGGTAGCTCCTTGTGTAGGAGAACTTCTCGCTCCCCTGCTTTGCAGTCACCGTCACCTCCACAACATAATCCGACAGTTCCTTATCTTTAAAGCTGTCAAGCTGGCCGTTAAGTGCAGTAATGTCATAGCCCTTTGTCGCAAGCACTGCAACATACTCGCTTTTATCTACCTCGTCAGCCGGCGTCTTTTTGAGCGTGATCTCCAGCCCGCTGCTTTCGTCCACAAAGGTATGCTCCGTGGCATCGCTGTAGGTAGTCTGCAAAAGGTAGTTTTTGTCAATGAACGCTGCCAGGCTGTCCGCCTGCGCATTGCCCGCTGCCGTGCCGTAGCCGGCCAGCTGGTCATCCAGCACATCGGAAAAGCTTGTTGCAAGGGTATACACCTCCTGCTCTATCAGCTGGCGGTTCGCGTTCGCCGTCAACACAGACGCCGCATAGACCAGCGCCGCAGACAGCGCCGCAAAAACCGCGCCGATACACAGCACAAGGATCATTGACAGCCCCTGTTGATTTTGCATGATACCGCGGGCTTTTCTGCCCATAGGTATACCCTCCTTCATTGTGTTATCCCACTGCAGGCAGCTCCTCTTTCTCAGCTGCAGCCGTTTCGGGCGTTGCCCGCAGGACCCGCACCGCCCGCAAAACCGGTGGTGCTGCGGCAGGGCTTTGCTCTGCTGCAGCGTCCTGCGCGGGCTGCTCCTCTGCTGTCAGGGTCAGGGCGGCAGCTGTACCGTCATTCGGCACAACCAATTCCAGCTTATCAGACGCAGTGGTCTTATCCGTATCGCCCTCGGCCAGCACAGTGACCTTATCGGTAATGCGCTGGCGTGTATCGTCCTTGTGCAGCAGATCGACAAGATCGGGCAGTGTTACGCGGTAGCCCGGCTCACCGTCACGGTCAAGGTATTCCAGCGTTGCAAAGGTTTCGAGCTTATAGCGCGGCGTACCGCTGGCGTCCTTCAGTTCATAATGGCCCGCCAGCGTCACATGCTTCGTTGTAAGCACGGGATTATTGTTCTCGTCAAGGACTGCCTCGCCATACTCGTTCGTCTTGACCGTAGTGGTCAGATCATAGAATGTGCGCCCGTTTTCTTCGCTCTGCGGGATCGTGATCGTATAGGCAGTATCCTTTATTGTAACTTCCTTTGTCACAGACAGGATTTCCCCGCACTTGGTTGTGATCGTACCGTTCTCGTCCATTACATTCCGCTCGGCCACAGTAAAGGTGATCTTGTCGGTTGTTTTGCCATCGGCAGAAGTGATCTCCAGTTGATACTTGTCTGCCAGACCTTCCCCTGTTTCCTTGCTGTAGTTTACGGCGTTCCATTCCACTGCAAAGCGGGAAATATCCGCCTCTGTGCTTGCGGGCGTCCATGCCGTCTCACCGTCAGCGCCGAACAGCTGCAGGGTTGCCTTGGAATCTACAGTTGTAAAGGCGTTCTGGTTCGTCTGCGGTGCATCCAGCTTAATCTTGGGCAGCTGCATCTGGGTGGGGGTTGCCTGCGCGCTGTCTGCAACATAGTAGTACCAGTTGGAGCTGGCGGTTGTGTCGTTGGTGGACATGCTGCGCAGGGCGGGCAGCAGCCAGTAACCGGCATACTCCGGCTTCATGGTAAAGCTTTCATCGCCAAGCGCAAACGCTGCGCCGCCCGCTGTTGTTTCTGCCTGTGCGCCGCCGTCCATCTGGCCTTCCGGCAGCAGGCGCAGCACGCGGCCGGTCGTGTCGGCCAGCATTGCATTCAGCGCGTCCGTCAGGTCTGCCAGCTTTTGGGCCTTTGCATCGGGCGTCTGCTTTTGCTGATAGCTGTTCGCCAGCGCAGCAATTTGCTTGTAATCCGCGACATTCTTAAAGAGATAGCCCATGTAGTAGTAGCTGCTGCCGCTGGCGCCTTCAACCGTCAGCGTCAGCTTTTCCCCGGTCAGGAACTGGGTCTGGCTCGGCGTCTGGTAGCTTAACTTGGCTGCGGTCACTTCGGGTGCAGCAAGGCGCGTTTCGACAAGCAGGGGGTTGCTGTACTCGCCGTTCGGGCTGCAATACTTCAATCCGTCAACCGCATTTGCTACGACATAGAACCGCAGGGTCACGCCCTGATACTTCTCAAGGTCAACGGTGCAGCTGTTTTTCGTGATGTCCGGCCAGTTGGCAAGCGCCGTCCACTTTTCGCCGTCTTGCTTTTCCGCGTACAGGGTATATCTCACCGTGTTCTCGCCTTTGGCGTCCGCACTTGCGGGCCAGGTGATGTCGTAGTTCAGTGCATTGGCGCTGTTGTCGTTGGTGCGCATAATACTGTTGACCTGACCTACTGCAGACAAGCGCTTCATAACAGCACAATCCGCCTCGCCCGCCAGACCGATTGTATGGGTGTCCCCATCGCCCGGCTTGCGGGTGACATGCAGCCGCACCGTATCATAGCGCCAGCTGCCGCTTGCAAGGTCATCATCCACGCAGAGGGTCAGGGTATAGGTGCCGGTTTTGGCGTCAAATTCGGTTTTACCCGCCAGCGACACGCCGTCCTTCAGCTCGATTTTTTCCTTGCCCGCGATTGTGGTGGGTTCGCCTGCCTTTTCGGTCAGCAGGCCGTACAGGGTTACATTGTAGTCATGCTTGTTTGTATCGGCACTGCCGTCCGCCTTGTACTGCGTCCATGTAAAGGTATAGTTCAGCTTGTTGTCGGTGCTCACTTTACCCGTGGCAGTATTGCTTACCGTGGGGGCTTTCAAGAGTGTGAGGTTGAGGTCATCCCTGCGAATCTGCTTTTTAGCCATGTTATACCATGAGTCATTGTCCGCAAAGAACTGCAGCGGGGTCAGGTGGTAATAGCTGAATTTGCCGTCCGCCCCGCGCACGATCTCGATGCCGTTGTTCCAGCTGACGGGGTTATTGTTACTTCCAATAGCATTCAGGGCCTCATCTGCGGTAATTTCCCAGCGGGTCACGACCTGCGGATAACCGGCATCGACAGGCACAGAGACGACCTTCAGGTCGGTGTAGCTGCCGTCAAAGACCTCGGCGGGCAGGTTGCTCAGCACAAATTCCGTGCCGCTGCTGTAGACCGGCTTTTCCACCGCAGCAAGCGTCACATACTGGCCGTTCAGCGGCCGCGTGTTGGCTGCCGTTGTATCCTCTGCCGCATTGCTGATTTGTTCATTACCGGTATATTGACCCAGCAGCATAACGCGGTAGTTCGGCACGGTGTTGAAGATCGTATCTGCGGTAAATTGCAGGGTTACGGTAATCGACAGGCTATCCGCCGTGCTGCCGGTTATGACCGGCTGGTTTATAGCCGCCGTACCGTGGACAAGGCCGCTGTTGCTATTTGCCATTGCCACAGGAATACCGATCTCCTCATCATAGCGGGCAGACTCCATCCATGCACCTGTTGCACCTGCACCCGGGGTTGCCGTGGCGCGCAGGCGGGTAGCCGAGCCAAGGCCGTTTGCTATCGGTGCCTCGGTGTTGCTTGCATCCAGCGTAATCTTTGTATTGGGTTGGTTCATCAGGTAGGCGGTTACCTGCCATTCGCCCGCGTTTTGGTAATCGCTTGCGTTTGTCAGCACAAGATACTGGCCGTAGGCCTGCCTGTTGCTGTCCTGCTTTTTCAGGCGGATTTCCAGCTTCGGGGTAGGCAGGGGGCGCACAAAGTCCTGCGGGTCAGACTCTACCTCATCACCTATCTTGGTTCCGTTCACGGCCTTTACACCGACACAGAATTGGCCGGTGCCAATAGCTTGCGCCAGCGCATCATCCGCGTCAAACAGATAGCGCGTGCCGTAGACCTTTATGTCTTTGTAGTTTTCCAAAGCAACAGTGTTCGCACCGTCAACCTTATACAGCGTTACCAGATAATGGCTTACATTCTGTATCTGGTTCTGCGGGAAAATGCCATCTGCGGCCGCGGCCGACCATGTCACCTCATAGCGGCCATAGACAGCGCTGCTATCTTTTTTATGCGCAACTTGCAAGTCAGAGACCGTCCCGGGGCCGCGCTTGTCCAGAACTTGCGTATAGTAGCTCTGGATCAAGTCGTCCGTGATGTCCTTCATACTCGGGCCACTAATCTCGTCCTTATTGCCGTACCACAGCAGGATGGTGGCAAGATCCTTGTTGTTGATATCCGATGCACCGGGATTGCCTGTATAGTAAATCGTAGCCAGTTTTTCATTGGCTGCAGGTATTATGTAACATTTTGTAGTATCAACCGTATTCAAATCCCGCGTGTTTGTCATCATGCCTGCCGCAAAGAAACGGTTTCCGCTCTCTATGGAGTTATCAATACCCGCATACAGCCGTGTACCTTTGTTATAGTGGCCGCTACAAGCGGCACCCCAATAAACATTCGGAGACACCGCCGTTCCGCTTGCTGCATTTTCTTTAAGCAACAACAGTGCCGCAATCTTTTGTTTATCAAAGCTGTTTTCGTCCATAAAGTAGTTGCCGTAGGCCACGATGTTTTCGCTTCCACGGTTCATCGCAATGGGTGCGATATTGGTACTAACCGTATTTTTATACAGGGCAAAACAATTCGTGACTGTGGTGGATGCACTCGTTGCACTGCCATTGCCACGGTTGCCGCAGATACCTGCAAACAAGTTGATATCGCCTGATTTAAGTGAAATTGTAACATCCGTAGCGTAGTTACGGCAGCGGTCAATATAAACCTCGACCTTATTCGGAATTTTTGTTCCACCGTCACCAAATGGTCCCAGCCAGCCCATGATGCCGGCTGCCAGCGACTCGCACTGCATCGTAACATCGCCGTTCACGCAATCGACAATGTTGATGCGCAGATAGTCATTTGTACCGTCCGCCATGACCACCTTGCCAAGGATACCGGCAACATCGTTGGCGCCGTGCTTTTTGTCACCCTCCCAATTTCCGCTGGACAGAATATCGCCGTGGTTCTGGCAGGAGAGGATATTTGCCGTGCCGCCGGGGGTAGGCTGGTCAAAAAAGCCCACAATGCCGCCGACCGTGCCCGAACCGCCGCCACAGTTGGTATTGGTGTTAAGGCTGCCGAAGTTGAAGGATTTTTCAATCGTGCCGCCGTTTTTCAGCCAGGAGGCAATGATGCCGCCGATATAGTTGGAGCCGCTGTCAAACACAGTGCCAAGGTTCACACACTCGCTGATGACCCACTTGTCATCGGCCGTGTTCTGCTGCACGCCGATCACACCGCCCACATAGGCAATATTTTTGTTGTCTCTATAGGTCGTGTCATCGTCATTTTTATTGTTTTCTGTGCGGGTAAAGCGGCGCACGGCGGCGCAGTTGACCAGCAGCTTGACCTCGCCGGTTGCCTCGTTCATGCCGATCATACCGCCGATTTTGGATTCATCGGTCGTGTTGTCACCGTAGACAAACCACTTGCCGGTTGCCGCGCCTGTGATCGTGCCGTTGACAGTGTTGAAGCCTGCCACGCCGCCCAGATAACCGCTGGATTTGCCGTTTGTATCAGTTGTGCCGCGCAGGCCGACCAGCAAGTCATTTTGGGAAAGGCCGGTGGTGTAGACATTGTTGTAATTACTCGGGGGGGAGACCGTATCAACGCCTTTAAGGCTATTATAAGTATTGCCTTTCAGGGCGCTGATCATCTTATTGGTGCTGCCAGCCGCAAACCACTCGTCAACCTGCTTGACCAACTCTGTTACTTCTTTTGCACCACTGCTGCTAATGCTGCCGTTGTTTGCGCCTGCCACGCCGCCCACAAAGCCGTAGCGCGCGGTGATGATACTGCCACCGCCTTCCCCTGTGGCAACATAGCAGGATGTAATGGTGCTGTTGTTACGGCCCGCAATGCCGCCCACGCTGCTGGCGCTTTTCAGCTTTTCCGCATAGGTCTGGCTGTCGCTCAGGCCCGAGGCACCCATCACCTGCAGCGTGATTTTGGGCACACTGCACCCATTAACCTCACCGTTGTTCAGGCCAACGACGCCGCCCACGGTGTCCAGCACATTGGCTGCGCCCGTGGTAATGTTACCGCTTGCCGCAGTAACAGCCTGCCCCAGCGCGCCCTGATAGGTACACTTTAACAGAGTGCCATCGCCGGCATTTTCGCCGGCTACGCCGCCCAGATTCTTATATTTATTCAGAGTATCTGTAATGTTCAGTGTAACATTTGTTTCGCTGATTGTTGCGCCCTGCATATTGACGCCCGCCGCACCGCCAAGGCTGATGCTGTCTGCCCGGGCCGTAAGGCCGCTGAGATTCAGCGCAGGGCTGCTGACAGTACACTTATCAATCGTACCGGCATTTTTACCCGCAATGCCGCCCACATTGGTGGCCGGGCCATGGAAAGCGATGTTGGCGTTTTCTTTAAGCATAACACCGCTGATTTCAGCACCCGCATTGTTGATGGCCGTGACCGCGCCGATGCTTTCCCCTGCAAAGGTAATATCACAGCTGCCGACAGTGCCGCCCTGAATGATTCCGAAGTTGTTGGCCGCAATGGCCGCCGCATCGCACTTGGCAACGCCGATTTTAACGCCATTATTCACGCCGGCGTTTATAATTTGGGCGCCTTTCTCATTGCTGCCCGCAATACCGCCCGCATTGCCATTGGTGGCATATACCGTGTAGTTGTTTCCGGTCTGCCCCGCAGTGTTGGTGCAGCCCGTAATCGTGCCTATCTGCCCGTTAGTGCCAGCCCTATTGCTGCCCGCAATACCGCCTGCAAACTGGTCATTGGCGCGCACACGCGCCCCATCAATCAGCGTAACATCGCTAATATTTGCATAGTTTGCACCGGCTGCGCCGCCTGCGTAGTTCTTGGTGGCCGTGACGGTGCCTGTCACATTGCCGCCCGCAATGCTGGCTATTGTGGCATTGCGCGTGTTGTTGCTGCCCGCAATGCCGCCCGCATAGCTTTCTGCCGTAATGTTGACCTGCAGGGTTGTGCCGCCCAATGCGATGCTGCCGCAGTTTACGCCTGCAACGCCGCCCGCGCACTCGTTTGCCTGCACCGTAACGGGGATCGCATTATCGGAAGTGTTATAAGTTATGCTCGCACCTGTCAGGTTCAGGCCCGCCACGCCGCCGATGATGTACCGGCCGCGCACGGTGATGCTTGCTGCCGGGGCCGAGTCCGTGACCGTCCCGTTGTTGATGCCGACGATGCCGCCAAGGTAGGCATAGCCGTCCTGCTGGGTGCCCAGTGTGGCGTAGGTAGAGCAGTTTTTGATGCTGCCGCCATTCCAGCCGGCGATGCCGCCCGCCGCGCTCTTGTGGGAGACAATGCCGTAGTTGGTGCAGCCCTCCAGCGTTGTGTTTTGGGTCACACAGCCGATGATGCCGCCCGCCATATAGCCGCGGGCATCTTTACCGCCAGCATAAGCGTTATAGTTAAAGCTGTTGTTATAGTCCTGCAGGCTGACACCGCTGCCGAGGGTGCCGGTCTCGCCCCGCATTTTCAGGCTGCCGACCGATGCCGCATTGCTTTGGCTGCCGTTTGTTGCGCTGCTGATGGTCAGGCTGGTTGCTGCATCGTTATAGCCGACAATGCCGCCCACATAGGCGTTGACCTCAAGATTAAACTGGTTGGCCGCGCCGTTGAGGGTCATCTCTTTGCCACTGCGCGCCAATGTTTTGTTGACCTTCACAAGGCCGGTATCCTGTGCCACGGCGGGCAGAATCGTTGTCAAATCGTCCGGGGCCGATGCCAGCAGGCAGTTATAGCCGATGATGCCGCCCGCCAGACCGTCGGCCTTGATGCGGCCCGCCTTTGCGGTGGTTGTAAATGTGCTGACCTTGCCGCCGGATGTGGTGGTTTCTTTGATGGTAAACGCCATTCCGTCCGTGCCGGCCACCGGCATGTTAGCGCCGATGACACCGCCCACGCAAAGCGTGCCGCTGATTTCCGTCACCTTTATATCGGCTGCGGGCAGGGCCGGGGCAAGGTTCAGGCCGATCATACCGCCGACCGCCTTGCCGCCCACGACCTCGCCGCTGACGGTCAGCAGCGAGGTGCTGGCATTTGTAATTTTCGCCGTTGCATCGTTGCAGCCGACCAGACCGCCGACAAAATCATTGCCGCAGATGACCGCGCCGATCTGCACCGTGGTTGCATTCTTGTCCCATGTAAGCACGGCATTTTTGCCGTTGCGGCCGACCAGACCGCCCACATAATCCGCGCGGGTGGTCGTTTCTTGATTGTTTGCATTTTTATAGGTGCTCAGCGCCTGCAGCAGGGCGCTGCGGCTGCTGTTGGTGGCGGTGTCCGAGGCCATGCTGCTGACGCAGTTTTGAATGGTGGCTGCCGGATTTTGTGCAGTCGCGTCGATGCTGCCCCATTCGGCATCGTTCAGGCCCGCAATGCCGCCCACATAGGTCGCATTTTTACCAAGGCCCGCCACAAGGCCGCTGTTAGTAACGCCGCTGACCGTGCTTTGGCTTCCGTTGACCGACACGACACCGCCCACATAGCGGTTGCCCAGCACGGTGCTGCTGTTGCTGCCGCCGGTTATTTTAATCTGGCTGCCGCTGAAGCCGCCCGCCATGCCGCCGACAAAGCAGCGGCCCAGCACATAACCCTTTTGCGTGGTGCAATTATCCAGCTTACACCCGCTGGCAAAGCCCACCAGACCGCCGACAAAATCACCCTTGAGCGGGCTGTCATCGGTGAGTGCGCCATCGTTAGCATACCCGCCCTTGACGGCGGTTTTCAGCTGTGTTTCGGTCATATCGCGGCGGGTGGTGCTGGTGCTGCCGCTCAGCGTGACATTTTTGCAGTAGCCCGCAATGCCGCCGAAGAACTGGCCCAGCACACGGCTGTTTTCACCCTCGGCGCTGCCAAGGTAGTTGGCACCCGCGCTGACCGTGCCCTCGTTCTGAAGGCCGGTCAGGGGGACATCCGCACTGCTGCTGTTACTGTTATAGAGGTTGCCCACAACGCCGCCCGTAAAGGCGCTGCCGATGACGGCGGCTTTGTTGGTTATGGTTTTTCCGCTGGCGTCTGCGGCAAGATTCAGTTTGGCGGCATCCATTGTGCCGACCACACCGCCCACGCCGACGCTGCGCCAGATTGAGCCTTCCCCGCTGGCAGCGGCTGCGGCGTAGCGTTCCTGTTCTGTAAGGGTATTGCCCGCAGCTTTTGGGCTGTTGTCCTGCAGCAGACCGGCTACCGTCACATTGGCGTCCACCGTCAGCGCGGAAATTGTTTGCGGCTGGCCGTTTTTGGGTATGGCAACGCCCACGAGGCCGCCAATGCCGCGCGGCTCGTTTTCATAATAGGCTGTGCCATTTACTGTTGTGCGGGCTGTCGCGGTGGCGTTGTCGTCAAAGGGCAGCATTGCCAGCACCTGCGCGGAAACCGCGTTGTTTTTGCCGTGGGTCAGGGTGCATTTTTCCAGCGTGCCGGTGTTGACGCCGCACAAAGCACCGACCGCGCGGATGTCGCGGTACGCGCTGTCAGTTGTTTCCAGCGGCTGCAGGGCTGTGGTCCCGGTCAGCGGCAGGGTGCCTGCTGCGCGGGCAACGACCTTAACATTGACCTGCACATCGGCATCGCGCAGGGTCATGTTTTTGATCGTGCCGTTATTTTCGCCCACAAGGCCGATGTAGCGGTCAAGCAGCGCTGTCTTACCCTGTCTGCTGGTTTGGGAGACAGAGCTGCCGCGCAGCTGCAGGTTCATGATGGTGATCTTTCCGCCGTCCAGCGTTACATTTTTGGGCAATGTCAGAATGGTCGGCCACGCCACGGCCTCCTCTGCCGAGGGGACCTTGGCCTCCGGCGGGAAGTTTTTGCCCTGTGCCGGGCAGTAGACCGTAACGCTGCCGCCGGTCCAGTTCAGGCCGGTGGCGCCAAGGCTCTGCGCGGCGAGGGTGTAGGCAGCGGCAGTCTGGCCGGACGCCCAGTTGTCCGCCCAGCGCAGGTTGTACAGATGGCGGAAATAGGTAAGGTTGCCCTTAGTGGCTGTTGCCTCTTTTGCAAACAGGCTGTTTTCCACATTGGTGTCGGCCGGGGTGCTGGGGGTATAGTTGCCGGAATAGTCGTCCCGCGCCTTGGCCTGCAGCGTAACATAGAAATCCTGCGGCCCGCCCGACAGCAGGCGGGTGATGCTGTACAGGCTGCTGTCGGTCACACTTATGCTGTTTGCCGTCTCACCGCTGTCATTCTCGCAGGAGCGCAGCAAATCAGCGCTGGCCATTGCGTCCAGCGTCAGGACAAAGTTGCCCTTGTTGTAGCTCAGGGGGTAGTAGAGGGTCTTTTCAACCGGTGTTTCGTTGCCAGCCGCATTATAGCTGTAGATTCTTGTTTTCAGCGGCACCGGCTCATTGGTCTTGACTGCCGGCAGCTCCACCTCGATCTCAAACAGCTTTTTCGTGCCGTCCTCGCTGTAGCCTGTTGCCACATACTGCACCTGCGTGTCGCGGGTCACATCGCCGCCCCAGCTCAGGGTCAGTGTTTCGGTGTTGGAGAGGCGCGGGTTCTTGACCTTCAGCTTGGTCTGCTGCAGCTCAACCACATTCACGCGGTCCTCGGCCGAGTAGTAGCCCACAAGGCTGTCATGGCGGCGGTGGTCATAGCTCCGGTCATAAATGTCCGTTGCGCCGTTTGTTTTCCCAAAGCGCAGCTTATCGGCGTTCGTGTCATAAAACACCGAGTACACCTGCCCGCTGGCGGCGTCGATCTCAACGCAGATGGCCGCATTCAGCAGCGAATCATCGTAGATGTAATCGCCCAGCAGCTCGCGCAGCAGTTCATTGTCGCTGTCGGCATCTGTTACTTTGTCATAATACAGGGCATAGATATTTTTGTTCAGCTCATCAGCCTTCTGCGCGACGGGGTCAAAATGCGCGCCTGCCTGACCGTTCAACAGCACCTTCTGGCGGAAATCGTCCAGCTCGCCCGCTGTGTCCCTGCGGGTCAGGGCGATCTGCGCGGTCTGGAAAAGGGTGCGGGCGTTCGCCTCGTTCTTCTCAAACCGGGCCAGACGGGTATAGGCGATCAGGCCGCCCCCCACAAGGGCCGCCAAAATTGCCATGATCGCCAGCACAACCATAAGCTCCACCATCGTGAAGCCGCTGCTTCTGCGCGTTTTCTTGTTGCAATGCACCATAGATGCTCCCGTTTATATCACGGCATTGCCGCATATTCCCGCCCGGCAGACGCCGTAGCGGCCGTTGGAATTTGCGGCAGCGCCCTGCAAATTTGTACAGTAAGGCATAATAAGACTATATATGATAGTATTATACTCGGTTTGTGATCTTTTCGCAATAAGTGTGGTGAGATTTCGACAAATTTACACCAAATGTAGTGTTGTATATGGGCAGCACATACTATTTTGACAGATTTCATGTTATATTCCAACAATAATGTGGGATTTTTTCGTGAAATTCCTTGCAAATACAGCCTTTGCAGGGTATACTGGTTAGTGTGTTATATATAGAAGTAGAGGAAGTGAAACCATGCTGGCAGCACGACTGGGTGCCTGGCTGCGCAACACCGGGGAAAAATGGGCCAGGACCTCCTTTGCTGAAAAGCTGGCCCTGCTGCTGGCATTGCTCGCTGTGATCTATACCGTTGTGACCGGCGCGGCCGAGCTGCGCTATCAGGCCCGCGCGCGGGAGGCGCTGGCTCAGGTCAAGG
>OGWZ01001587.1_pt1 | contig 20619 bp, 24 predicted proteins | sample 1576141 | NCBI WGS metagenome assembly OGWZ01 (sample SAMEA3541512, study PRJEB24748) | human gut metagenome | biome: human gut; feature: human-associated habitat; material: faeces | place: China | collected 2012
AGCTTGGCTCCTCTCACGACTGAAGTCACGAGTCTCCGCCAAACAGGCTGATGAATAAATACGAAGAAGCATATAATTTCATTCTTGATGCTACTAATGGTGGTGAAGGAATGGTTAAGGAATTAAATTCCATACGTGAATTAATTAATAATTACTCAAGATTAGAAAAAGCATTAGACAAAGCTATTGACCTACTAAATGAAGCTGATTTTTGTTGTAATGTTATAGGAGATAACAAATATTGTGTTTTTGACCATTGTCATACTTGTTGGAAAAACTATCTAATGAATAAGGTAAAAGAAGATGAATAAAGTTTTATATCATCTATAATCCGAGTCATCATTGATGAGTCGGATTTTTTCGTCTTGGAATAAATGAGGGTAGATGTTATGGATGTTTTAGCAAAAAGAAACCGCCCAAACAGAAAATTGTCTGAACGGTTTTTAATTTAATATTGTCTTTTTTTGTTATGCCCTTTTCAGTGAGCCAATGTAGTTGTTTACTGGTTCTCGACGATCATGACCGGCTCTTGAAAATGTTCTAAGAATAATAGAGTCGCAGCTAAGACCTAAAAGCTCAGCCTGTTTTTTATGTAATTCAAGCAAGCACATGTCCGCTTCTTCAATATCGATAACATCCGCGAGGTTTACCCCGGCATCAAGAACACAGCAGCAGATATCCATGATAAAAGGATTTAAAATACCACTTCTTCCGAGTTTCCACAACTGCATGCGAGTAGACGGTTCTGGATAAAGTTCCGCATACATAGCCATAACTCGCATAACAGGAGCTGGGATATCCGGATAGCAAAGAAACTGATAATGTTTGCCATCATTGTCGTATTGGCGAAGTAGGGCTAACTGTTCATTGGAAAAAGAATCAATCCCATGACTGTATCCTTCCATATCTACAAATGAAAGATCGGCATACATGCTTCCGCCCACGTCATTCATGGTAAAAGGCACATTTGCTTTACCTGCTGGTTTTGCAAGCTCTCTGAAAAATGTATCAAGATCGTCTTCATAATTATATAACGGCGTTTTTTTCATAATTTTATCTCCTTTTCTGGATAATTTTCGAGATATAAAATTATCCCTATTTTTATCTCTTTATTTATATATGTCAGAAAAAGCTTTGGCTTTAGGTTTCACATACAGCATATTGCGGCGAAAACCGTTGTTAGCGATAACGAATTTCTGACATATAATGTATGACATGTACTTATCAGAGGTGAAGGCGAATGGGGTAGAGTAAAATAATGCCCACGGGATTAGTACAATCCAGCTTGAGAAAGCAACCCTTCGCTTTTTTGGTAATATATGCCCAAAATATGTCTAAGGTAAGACATAGTCACAATCATAGTAAAGGAGGGCTTATTGATGCCATTTAATGTTTCAAACGCAGCGTTTGAAGAGGCCTTCGGCAATCCGAAGACACAAGGCAAGTTAACCAAAAGTTTTATCCAACAGTTGGCCAAGTATCTGGAAAATAAGAACTTTGATTCAGCCAAAGCAATTAAGATATGGCTTCAAAAAGGCGGTACACTCAGCACTTTCACCTGTAGAGAAGATATGCTGCAGGCGATGATGATGGAACTAAGACGTCATAAAACGCCATATATCTTAGTAAAAGAAACAGGCGGAGGCCTTGGCTTTTTAATCCGTTCATCTGATACAGAGCTTGTGAAAAAGATCATTCGTTATGTTTTGAAAGAAAAATCCCGCTTTTGTGCAGTCACAACCGGACAGCAAGCAAGCGATCTATATCTAAAATCAAAAGAAAAAGACAAGACGATGCTCCAAGTATGCGGACTTAGCGAAGAAGAGGTTATTTACCTCGAGCAGGCATGCAATACAGTGTTGCCAGGAGAAGCGGTCGGGATCGACCGAATGGCAGATGGGACATATATGTTCAGCTGTCACGGGAAGACCGTCGTAGATGGGAAAAAACGTAGAAAGAGTTTTGGAAGTGCATTGACAGAATCCTTAATGGTGATGAATGGAAGCACTTCAGAAAAAATGAAGAAAAGAGCGCAGAATGTTGCGGCATATCGAGAAGCGAAAGCTGCTGGATTTCCAGACCAAAATGGAGGATTTGATTCCCCGGTATGGGTTGTTGGAGACGGAGACCGTTTCGTTAAGACTGCAGGTTCAGGTTTCGAACTTGGGCACGCTATTGAGATAGGCGATAGCGTTATCTTGGAAACAGACTTGACTGTGGCAAAAGATGATAAGACATATGGAAGCAGGCTGAATGCGGCACTATCCCACATATTAGGAAGAATCTGTCTCTATACGGAAGACGACGTTATTGCGCACTTCAAGACAAAAAGAAGCTATATGCAGGATCAGACTGTAGTTGGAGAACAGCAGCTTTTAATGCTTGCGGATGCAATGATAGCCGAGAAAATTAAACAGGATACAATTACGCATATGGATGGGAAGTGGGAACATAAATTCCGCCACTATCAGCATGAAATGGGCCGTTTGATGGTTGGAGTAAGGGACGCAAAAATTCCAAAAGGATATTCGAGAGAGGATATTTTACAGCTTAGAAAAGTAAGCAAAACTTTTAATTTGGATATGATGAAGCTTACGCATGCAATTGAGAAGCTTCTGCAAATTGAAGTTTATGCAAAAGACGCAGGTCAAAACAAAGTTACAAATATCGAAAATACAATTGCGAAATATCGCGGGGAACAGGTTATCGAAGGACCAACTGGACCAAGCAGAAATGGATTGGACAGGGAGTGAGAGTAGATGAACCAAGACGATAGAAAAAGAAAAGCGTACAAACAAATTGCTATAGGACTGGTTGCTGTCTACTTGTTTCTGGACTTATATATTCTGCATGCAGAAGTGTATAAGTATAATTATCCGCACAGCAGCTTAGGTGAGATCTTCTCAGGTGGATTCTCTCACATGATCTTTCACCCATTTAGCGTATTCCCGATTCCGCCAGGAGCAGGGAATATTATCTTAGGTCTTACGGCGTTTATGACAATATGCGCTGGATTGATCGTCTTAGACGAGAAAATTAGAGCACATGATAATCCGGATACCGTACAGGGTGATGCAAAATGGTTGAAAAATCTGACAGAATACAATAAGAGATTCACTGAACCATTCGGTTCCCCGGATAATTCTGGTAAAAACAACATGATTTTCGCGCAGGATATCTTCATGTCGATGAATAACCAAAAAATTAGACGTAATATGAATGTATTCGTAATTGGTGGATCTGGTGCCGGTAAATCATTTAACTTCGTAGGTCCGAATATCATGCAGGCGAACTGTTCATACATCTGTACAGATCCATCAGGTGGTCTGTTTAAGGAATATGGACGTTTCCTGGAATACCAAGGGTACAGAATCAAATGCTTTAACATTAACCATATGGATAAAGGTTCACATTACAACCCGTTTAATTACATCCACAGCGACAAGGATATTGAGGTCCTTGTTACAACTCTGATCAGTAATACGACACCTCCTGACAAGCAGGGTGGGGACCCTTTCTGGGAAAAATCAGAAACGGCTCTTTTGGTAGCGCTGATTGCATATTTATATCACTACACAACGAAAAACTGTCAGAATTTCTCAAATGTCATGAGGCTGATGAGAGCTGCTGATATTAACGAAAACGATTCGTCAGCAAGATCGCCTCTTGACTGTATTTTTGAAGAAGTAGAAAAATATGACCCAGAAAGTTTTGCTGTGAAGCAGTATAAAACATTTAAGATGGGTGCTGGTAAGACACTGAAAGGTATCTTGATTTCCTGTGCCGTACGTTTACAGGCGTTTGACCTTGAAGACGTAGCTAACCTTACTGATACAGACGATATCGATCTGGACAGTATTGGTGATGAAAAGACAGCATTGTTTATCTTGCTGCCTACAGGTGAAAAGACCTTCAACTTCCTGGCATCGCTAATGTATTCTCAGTTGTTCCAGAGAATGTATGATTATTGCGAAAACACAGCTGAATTTTCACAGTTAATCTTAGATGGTGATAAGCAGCTTGTAAAAACATTCAGAGCGGGAGATCCAGAAGAGTCTGCTAGAATGCACGAAGAAGCAAAAGCTTTTCTTGAAAGAGCAAAAAGAGGCCGAATCCATCACAATAACAAATATAAGTGGTATGAGCTTCGTACTGAAGCTGGGGAGCTGGTAACCTATAGAGGTACAAAAGAGGATATTATTGCAGCAAGAGAACTGATCCGCCAGGGTGAAGTTGTTCCAAATGCAGAACAGTCAAACCATGGCCAAAGGCTTCCAATTCATACACGTATGATGCTGGACGAGTTTGCGAATATCGGAAAAATCCCTGAATTCGACCAGAAGGTTGCTACGATCCGTAAGTACGAAATCTCAGTTTCAATCATTCTTCAGTCATTGGCTCAGATGAAGAAAATGTATAAGGACGACTGGTCTGATATCACTGGTAACTGTGATACGACAATCTACCTTGGTGGTGGTGCCGATACCGAAACAACAAAATGGGTTTCTGAACTGTTAGGTAAAGAAACGCGTGTCGTTATGAACGTATCGTTCGCAAAAACGGGTGGTTCTACATCAATGAATAGACAAGGCGTTGAATTATTTACTCCGGCTCAGCTCCGTACCATGGACGAAAACGATTGTATTGTAATCGAAAAGTCGTTAGATGCATTTAAGGGAAAAAAATACATGGCTCTTAAGCACCCAAATCGTCAGCTGGTGGAATCTTTGGATCCATATTTCTTCGAAGAAGACAAACTTCATTATTTACAGGGAGCAAGTCTGGAAGAAGAGGAAGAAGAAACCCCAGAAGATGTTCATGGAGAGGTTGAAGAAGTAGCAGAAGAAGAAGCAGACGCCAGAGATGAAGCAGAAGAAGAAAAAGAACAAGCTGCTGAAGAAGCGATGGAGAATGAAGACGCGGAGGGCGATAAATTAATTGGCTCTCCACAAGAAATCAATGATCCAGCTGCCAATTTCGATGCTAAAATCGCGGAAGAAGGTGTAAGCAACGGAAGCGGTGTTACTGCCAGCCAGGACATGAGCGAAAGAACTGATTCATTGGTAGGAGTGTCCGAAGAGGCATGGGGGCTTGATGAAATTATATTCAGCTCTAACGAGGCTGATGATTTCACTTCATAAGTGGTAAATTACCTTTCCATCCTTAATATTGGCGATATTTAGTTAATATTGATTTTGCAAATAAGCAATAGAATTCCCTCTCATCCTTAATATTGATGATGAGGGATTCTTTTTGTTACGAGTCATCTTTAATATCGAATAGGAGAAGTAGCCTAAAACAGGGGAATTCCAGAATATTGTAGATATGATAAAATTTAATATTAAGAATGGGATGTAACTAAAAAAATCAATTATCGAATTCAATATTAAATTTGGAATGTAAGTCAAACAGCGTGTTATTTTTTTACAATAAAAATAAAACAAACAAGACACTGGCGAAAGCTGGTGTCTTTTTTTAGCTGTATGGAAATAATAAGTATTTGGGATATTCTGACATATATAAAGGGTAAGAACAAATACATAAAAATGAGGGACAACTTATGGCAACAAAAACAGATAGACTTGGCGAAACCGAAATTAATAAGAGAAAAAGGAGGAACAGCAATGGAAAATATTTTTAAAAAAACATACGCATATGACAAGTACGTAAAAAATGGAAAAGACTTAGAAAAGACTTTTGAAGAATTTGAACACGATATTCTACTTAATATTTTAATGCTCATGGATTTTCAGACGGATATTCCTCAAACGAAGGCATCTACAGAAAAATTCCTAAAGCTGGCAGGGAAATTTATGCCTAAACAAGGCAAGACATACGATGGTGGTCTTGAGCTTGAATTATATGCTTTTGCTTATACTGCAGACAACCTTCTTTATAACTTCTGTGACCTTATGTTTATCAGTAAAATGGTGGGAAAAGAAAAAGTAAGAGAAAAAATAGATGCATACGTAGGACTTAATATACAGAATGTTTATAATGAAATTGAAAAAGTACATTTTAACTTCACGTTAGAGACAGCATTTAAAGTTATGGAGGTAATCCATGTATTAACAGAAAAGTATAGCGATGAGGCTCCCTACAAAAAAGGAGATGGGTATAATCTGGAAAAACGCAAAGCTTTTCTTAAGGACATCTGTGATGTATTAGAATGCCCTTACTATGAAGAGATTGCAGCAGTAGCAGCTAAAGCAGCAAAAGAATGCTAAATAATTTTCTGTTTCACAATATTTTTTCTCACATATAAATTATAAATAGGTCACTAAGTTCTGCAGTACGCAATTTTCTGCTGCTGTGGTGACCAGAACAGGAAGAAAGTGAGGATTACTATTTATGGCTAATGAAGAAAACAAAAAGAAAGAAGCCGAAGAACAGGACCGAGAAAACAGAACGGAACAGGCAAAAGAAAATTTTGATATTCCAGACGAAGATCTCGATAAAACTACTGCTGATGACATTAAAAAGACTCGTGCTGAATGGGGAGCTACAAAGATAGACCTTAAGAACGCAAAAGAAGGACTTAAATCTTTGAATGGAGCTCTCCACGAGGCTGTAAAAGCTGGGGCAGATAAAGAAGTTTTGGATGGAATTTTTGAACAGTGGAAAGGGTACAACGACAAGGTAACAGAGCTTGAAAAGAAGCTTATCCAGATGGACAGAGAAGATGGTCGCCCGGATCCATTCCGCCAATTCGTAGACAAATCAAGAGAAAACTTTGAAAAAGGAACGAAGATCCTCGGCAATAGAGTAAGCAGGGCAACCGAAAAGTTCTTACACGATAAGAATGGAAATCCGAGATCTCTTACTGCTGCAGTTCTTGCAGAACATAACAAAGTGGATGCGGTTTATCACGAAGAGCAGGAAAAAGCCGCTCAAAAATTATCAGAAGACATTGATAAGACAGCGGTCAGAGACACGGCAAGAATTGATTCTTGGATCGATGCCATCGAGGCATCTGAAAAGTTTGAAAATAGAGCGGAATCAAAAAATGCAGGAATTGATGCTAAAACAGCTAAATCTGTCGAATCAGTAAAGAGTCAGGCAGAAATTTTGAAGGAGAGCCTTCATAAAAAGTTTGAAACAAAAGAAGCTTCTATTAATACTGGCGAATACAGCCGCTCTCAGCGTATGAAGGGTGGATTCCAGACAATTCTCGATGCGGCGAAGGGAAATCCGTTAAAAGATTATTTTGGAACACCAAAAACGCCTGAGGCAATCGAGGCAGAAGCGGAAAAAGCAAGAAAACAGATGCAGCGCAAAGAAAGTTTTATTGATAAAAAAACAAGCTTAAAAATCGCATTTGTAAAAGCTTGGGCTGGCGCTCAAAAAGGAATTGAAGCATTTAGAGCTGGCGTAGCAAAAAAACGTGCTCAGGCTGCAGAAAAGAATCTTGAGAAAATCAAAAGCCCACGTGCTAAAGATATCCTTGATGAAATCAGAAAAGCGACAGAAGCAGGAAAGACTTTAGGGGATGCTAGAGATGACATCAAAAAAGATATAGCTAATGCAAATAAAGACATGTCAAAGAAAATGGACGAAGGTCCTGGCGACAGATAAGCCGGAAAACTCGTGCCGTTGCTACTAGTAAGTGGCAGCGGCTTTTTCTTTTGCTCAATTTTTCATATGGAAAAGATTGTCAGACATATTATTTTTGTAAAAATTATTGATGAGAAAGGAGGAAAAATTAAACAACTAACAAGAAAAACAAAGCGAAACAAGCATATTTTAAGGAGGAAACAAAAATGGCAACAAAAAAACAGCAAAACATTTCTACTGACAAAATTCAGCTTCTTGAATTGTTTGGCGGCGTTGGAGCGCCAAGACGTTCTTTGGAAGAGGCTGGATTCGATATTAAATCTTTGGATTATGTCGAAATTCTTCCGTATGCTGTTATGGCGTATAACAGTATCTTCGATATAAACTATCATCCACAGGATATTACCTGCTGGAACATGAGATGTGATATCTTGGTACACGGAAGCCCCTGCCAAGATTTCAGTAAGAATGGATTAAACAACATCAATACCGGACGTTCTATTCTTTATGAGAGAACGTTAGAGATTGTTGATCACGAACTCGTAGAAAGGCCAAAGATAATATTATGGGAGAATGTGCCAAACTTAATTTCTAACGGAAGCAAAGTAAAGCATAAAGTCCACCACGACCACTACTTACAAGAGATGGATAAGATGGGATATAATTCCTATTTTGCAATCTTAAATGCAGCTGGATACGGGATTCCTCAAGCGAGGGAACGTTTATATACGGTATCCATCCGAAAGGATGTGGACAAAGGGTTTACTTTTCCGCAACCGTTTCCGTTACAGAAGAGTGTAAAGGATTATTTGGACCCTATGGTAAAGGCGGATGATTATCCATTGTCTGAAGCAGAAAAGAATATTTTTTTCCGACTTCCAAACGGGGATTTAGCTGTAAGAGAGGCTACAAAACAGGGATATAAAGAAGTATATGACGGCGATATCATCAATCTTGAATTCCCAAATTCAAAAACCAGACGCGGAAGAGTTGGTAGAGGCGTTGCAAAAACGCTAACAACGCATCCTCGCCAGGCTATCTATATTAATGGGGAACTTCGAATGCTTACAGCAAAAGAACATTTGCGCTTAATGGGTTTTACAGATAAAGATTATAATCTTATGCGAAAGAATGGAATTACGAATCAACAAATTAGTTCTCTTGCAGGTAATTCTATCTGTGTCCCGGTACTTCGAGAAATCTTCTTGGAACTGCACAATGAGGATGTTATTTAATATAATGAAAAAATAAGAGGAATATTTTCACGAGAAAGCAAAAAGGAAACAGCTGTCGATATACTCGATGGCTTTTTCTTTTCTCAAAAGATATCTTTTTTTCGTTTTTCATGATAAATAATTTAGCCAAAATTCCAACCAGTTTTTAAATATCAAAAATTAATTTCTATTTTTTATCTTTTGAAAATAAAATTCCGACATATATATAAAGACAGCTAAAAAGCTGTTGCGGGACGATTATGTGTCAATGATGAGTTACCTGAATGTAGGTACTTTGTAAAAGATATGAAACCCTCTGAGAGCAGGTGCTAAATTTCGCTGCGGGAACTCTGCGATCTGAGCGGTTTTCTGACATATATCTTATGTGCGTTCCCGCACGGAATTTAGAAATGCTCAGAGGAAGGAGGAAATACTCAAATGAATGCATTAGGAATGAAAATCGCTGACAAAGCGAACAAAGTAAAAGATTCTGCAGCTCTTGCAACTAACGCTGTAATGTTGGCTGGAGCAATTGCAACTGCATCTCCGTTAGTGTTTGCAGGTGGACCTACCAAAGAAGTGATCACGGGAATCTTAAGTGTAGTTTACTTGATTACAAACGTTCTTGGTATCCTTTTTGTTATCGTTGGATTTGTAAAACTTGTAATTTCTCACGCTCAAGAAGATGCTCCAGGTCAGCAAAAAGCAGCAATGTTTATTGCAACTGGTCTTGTATTGATTCTTTTAAGAATTGTACTTGCACTTATCCCATTTGCTGATTGGGTTGATACTTCAGGAGCTTAATGAGAATTAAGCAAATAGCAGAAAATGCGATATAGAAGATATATCACGCAAAGAGAAGGTCTCCATCTCCCCTGTGGAGATGAAGACTTTTTTAGTAAAGGAGAAGATAAAAATGAATAAAAATAAGAGATTTAGTCTTCCCGCGTTTTTAAAAAAATATGGATGGGTTCTGCTGTTTATAATTATGGTTGTAGCGGTGGTAACGATCTATGTGATGCCAGAGGTAAGTGCCGCAACAGTAAACGACCAGGAATGGATTGACAAATGGCAAAACTTCTTAAGTGGTTTTGGCGTCACTATTTTTGATAAAATGACAGAAGGCTATAGTGTATTAACAGAATTTGCAGCTCCGGGCGAATATAGTGCTGCATCTGGAGTCCAAAGCTTAATCACAGGTATCGCTCACGTGTTCGTTGTCTTGTTTATGATTATTGGGATTATCAAAGAAGGGTCTCGTGGAGAAGTAGACGTGGACATGATCTATTGGTTTAGAATTTTTGCGAGCACAGCAATCGCCGTGCTTATGGTTACATCGATTTCGACGGTCATGAGTTCATTATATGGACTCGGAAATCTTATTGTAACGCAGGTATCGGAAGCTCAGCAAGAAGAGCTTTCGACCAGCTATCCTTCTGGGATCGACTTTACTGGAGATAACGAAAAGAAAATGATCGCGATCTTGAAAAATATCCCAGGGTTCGAATATCTTGGTGCAGTAGTAGAAGGAGACGGAGCAGGCCAAACTGGAGAACATTACCTTCCAGAACAGAATATGGTCAAGTATCTTGATATGTTTATGTATGTCGCATATCTACCAATGCTTGTTGCTTTGTTTTTGATGTATTCAGCAATCTTTGAATTAAAGATAAGGCAGATATTAGCTCCAATGGCGGTCGCAACAATCTCTTATGAAGGAGCAAGGGGGTCAGGAGTGCGCTTTTTAAAGAAATACCTAGCGTGTTTCCTAAAGATTGCTATTTATTTCTTAGTTGCTTGGATCGGTTATTGCTTGTCGATGTACTTTTATAAAAGAATTCTCAACAATGACAATATTGATACAGCTAATTTGGAAGATAAGCGAAAAGGCGCTGCAGACATTGGTGCTCCAGGTGTTATGGATGCCATTATGATGTTATTGTCAAACGTAGTCTGTGCAATGGCGATGATGCAAACGGGTGGTATTGCAGACGAAGTCGTTGGATCTTAATAAAGAGGAGGGAAAGAAAGAATGATTGAAATAGAAATGTCAAAAGATATCAGAGATTTCAGCCCAAAGCTGATTGGAATTTTTGATGCAAGACAGCTTGTGTGTCTTGGTATTGCTTCGACATATGGTATCCCTCTTACCTTTTTATTACTAAAGACTTTAGAAATGGATATTTCACTAGCATTAACAATTGTCGTAATCGCTATGGCTCCACCAATCGCTTGTGGATATGTGAAATTTTACGGATTGTATTTGGACGTATTTTTGCTTAAATGTGTATTGCCAATGTATATCGCTCCGGCAAAAAGAAGATACAAAACAGTAAACAGATATGCATATCTGGATCCCGAAAAATCAAAAGCCGTTTCGGATCAGAAAAACAAAAAACCACCAAAATTGACAAAACAAGCCGCAAAGAAAAGAAAAGCAGACTTAGAAGAATATAAAGCTGCCATATAAGGGGGAACAAAATGGGATTATTTGATAGCCTGTTTGGAACAGGCAAGAAGAAAAAAAGCACCCACCGTGTTATTCCAAAGACAGTACAGGAAAGTATTCCTTATACGATGCTTTACAAACACCACGGGACAATTGAAACGAGGCCAGGACAATTTACCAGAGCTTATAATTTAGAAGACATCAACTTTAAGATTGCTCCAGACGCGGATCAGGTAGCAATCTTCCGTGCATACGGGAATTTTCTCAATTCATTCTCTTCAAACACTAGATTTCAAATCGTAATTCAAAACCATGCAGCTGATAGAAGAGCATCGCTTGAGGATATTCGTTTTCGTCTTCAAAGAGATGACTTAAATAAATACCGACAGGAAATGAATGGTATGCTTCTTGATAAATTAACAGAAGGAAACCGTTCCTTAGCGCAAAGTAAGTACCTCGTTGTAAATGTAGAAGATGACGATGTTGCTCACGCAATGACGACCCTTGACAGCATCGATAAGGAAATCGAAAAAGGGATCAAGAGAATTTCCCCAGATGTTTCTGTCAAACCTCAGAAAATTGATGAAAGACTAGAGCTTCTGTTTAGCGTATACAACCAAGATGGGCAGTCTGTCTTCTACAATGCGTATAAAGAAGACGGGAAAACACCTTATTTCAATTACGATTTGTTATCGAAAGCAGGAATTACATCAAAAGATGTCATTGGCCCAGCCGGAATGGAATTCAAACCAAGTTATTTTACGCTTGGTGAAACTTACGGCCGTGCATTATATCTTGAATCGGTTCCTACAATTTTATCAACCGAATTCATCTCCGACCTTTCAGACATCAACTGCAGCATGATTGTATCTATCAATCATCAGCCGATTGATACTGCAAAGGCAATGAGAATGATCAAAGACCACATGACTGCTGTAAATGCACAGATTGCAGCAAATCAGAAGAAAGCCGCCCAGAATGGATACACATTTGACCTGATTTCTCCGGACCTTGCTCTTTCGCAAAAGCAGACAAGAGACCTTCTTGATGATGTAATCGGTCGTGACCAAAAGTTGTATTATATTTCTTTCAGCGTATGCGTTTTTGCAAATACAAAGGAAGAACTGGAAGAAAACACAAAGATGATCACGTCAGTAGCGAACAAACATCTTTGCCCAATTAAGACATTGGATTTCCAACAGGAACAAGGATTAAATTCAACGCTTCCGCTTTGTTTAAGAGAAATTTCGACGCAACGTTTGTATACGACAGAATCCGCATCAATTTATATTCCGTATACATCATTAGAACTCTACCAAAAGGAGGGTATCTACTACGGATTAAATCAAACATCGAACAACCTAATTCTTTATTCGAGATTGTCCGGTCGTAACTATAACGGGCTTATCTTTGGTGAATCAGGAGCCGGAAAATCATTCACAGCGAAAGCGGAGATGGTTTCCGTACTTCTTCGTTCATCTAAAAACCAGGTATATGTAATTGACCCAGAAGCAGAGTACACAGGACTTGCTAGGGCGATGCATGGAGAAATTGTGGATCTTTCACCAGGTTCTAAGACCTACGTAAATCCACTCGATATGGATATTGATTACGATGGTGAATCTGATCCTGTTTCTATGAAGCTCGATTACATTGTTTCAATGATTGAAATCATGTTGGGGCAGGGAAGATCGCTCGACCCACAGGCAAAATCAATTGTTGGTCGTTGTGTTAATACAATTTACAGGAATTATTTAAACCACATGAATGAGTTAAAGCAGTCCGGATCAGATATTACTTGTGATAAGGCGGCAATGCCAACACTGAACAACTTGTATAATGAGTTGCTTAGACAGCCAGAACCAGAAGCCAGAACGATAGCAAACATTATCGAAGTATACGCGACCGGTTCCTTTGCAACATTTGCACACCGTTCAAATGTAGAAACAAACAGTGCGTTTGTAGTCTATAACATTAAGAACCTTGGTACTGGTATGAAAGACCTCGGTCTTCATGTATGTCTGAACGATATCTGGAACAAAATGATTGAAAACAGAAAGAAAGGAATTTGGACATGGATTTACATTGATGAATTTTATTTGCTTCTGCAATCGGATTCTGCTGCAAAATTCCTTATGCAGGTATGGAAAAGAGCCCGTAAATGGTGGGGTGTGCCAACTGGTATTATGCAGAATACTGAAGATTTACTTAGAACTGCAGATTCTCGTAACATCATCAACAATACATCATTCATCATCATGCAGTCTCTTCCAAAATTGGACAGAACCAATCTTGGAGATCTGCTCCAGATTCCTGATTCGCAGCTTGCGTATATTACAAACAGCCAGCCGGGTCATGGGCTTATTTACAATGGGAAAACAATTCTGCCTTTCAACAACGAATGGGCGGAAACAACTGAACTTTACCATATGATGAATACAAAAGATGAGTAGTTGTGATTTTCCCGTTGATTAGTTTGTTAATATACATGTGTTAATATACAACTCCAAATCTCGTTAAACAACTCCAAATCTCGTTTTACTTCAAAGTAAGATTACGAGATTTACAATAAGGCGTAAAAAAGAGGAACTGCAAGTACGATGTTAACGATAAAGAACCAGGCTCTAATAGAGATGCAGAGCGTTTTGTAAGAGATAACAACGAAAATGTCTATTACACAAATGATCACTACGAAAGTTTCCGTGTGATTGATGATGAGGAGGAACAGAATGAGTAATTCTATTATCAATAAAGAAGATGTAAATACAAACTATATTGCTGAAAATTACTATATTTTCACAATAGATGGGAATAAAGTATCTACCAAAAAAGAGTTTTTTGATGCTGTTGAGATTTTGTTCAGTTTCCCGACATCATGCAAAAACAAAGTAAGCCGTTTTGATGACTGGATGATGGATTTATCCTGGTTAGATTCAGACAGAGGAATCTGTATTGTGATTGATAACTTTGAACATTTTTTAAGGGATGATCCTGAATTTAAGGATTTAGTGATGGATGATTTCAGACAGAATATTCTTCCTTTCTGGGAAGAAACAGTTCTTACAACGGTGAAAGACGGTAAAACAAGAAAAATGGATGTTGTGATCGACTAAATACTAATTATATATTTACAGAAAATAATCTGGGAAAATCATTATATAATGTTTTTCTCGGATTTTTTCATAGAAAGAGTTGTCAGCTTATAAAGATAACTCTTATACGAGGAACATAATATGGGGCTAGAAAACAATACGCGAGAGATAGAAGTACAGAATCAGGAGCACCATGTACTCTTAATGGGTATACAGGAAGTAGCAAGCATCTAGTTCCTGAGTATACAGTAAAAAAGGATGAAAATGGTAACGGTGCTATTATAACAGATGGAAAAATTTACAGGGTTTCCCCAGATGGAACAGAAACTGCTGTAGCGGAGTTGGATAAAAAAGATAAATGTTTTGCTTTGGTTTAGAGGAGAGAATTTTATGATTGCTAGATATAAAAATTATTTTTGTAATATAGATATGTCTCAAACACCTATAAACATTTGGGCATATCGTCCATTAAATGGCTTTGAAAAGGGAATAACTAGAAAAGGAAATGTATATTACGAAAAAAATGTTGACATCTCTGAAGTCGATGAGATATTTGAACCGGGATTTTCAGTGAAATGGCATGGCCAGTGGTGTGGGATTGCTTCATATTCTATTGAAAATGATATTGTAGCAATTATGTCTGGAGACAAAGAATTTGCTAATAATTATGGCATGGAACAACTTGAACGAGGCGTTTACACCAAGGGAATTTCCATAACAGAGTGTTGCGAAATACGATTCCGAAAATTAGATTACTTTACTCATGAAAAAGTGTTTAGAATCATATCAGAAGACGAGTTAAAAACACTATGGACTAAAATGATTGCCGAATTGATTCCTCCAAGGTAATTTTTACAATAGCAAATTATTATGGCATCGATGGAAACGTCGGTGCTTTTTTCTGCACAAAATTCTGGAGGTCTATTTTTATGCGTATTGAGCAAATGAAGAATGTTGATATCAGAACCGTGGATCATGAGAGCTTGGTAAGCGTCAATTTTCTGACATATACTACTTGTATTTAAAAAATGTGAGGTTATTAAAATGAGATTGCTTAACATTCCAAAAAATGTATAAAGAAGAATTGTTGATTACTCAATTTAGTGCAAAAGAACTCCAAGAAATAGGCGCGATAGAGGAAATATAGGAGGTAAACTATGACTATTATAGATTTGAAAACTTGGTTGAAAAACAATGGATTACTAACTGCACATGTTAGTATGAACATAAAGAAATTTATTGCAGGTGAGAGTGTATTTAAAAACAATAAATGGAGCAACGCTATTGATGTATTTGGAATATATCAAGGAAAAGACGGTAGATATTGTTTCTTTATTACTGATTCTGAAAAAGGAATTCCGGAATATTCAGCTGTATTTGCAACAGAAAGTGAAGCGCGTGATGCGCTTATTAAAAAGATATCGAGGTCTGAAAGGATTTATCAAAAAAGTAGGTTGAAGAACCAGAAAAAGCAATCGCAGATTTAAAAGTGGGGTTACCAAGAAAGTAAGAAGAAGAATATACGTAAATATCATTTATTAAGGGATTTCCCCAGATGGACCAGAAACTGTTGTAGCTGAGTTTGATGAAGATTATAAAAAATTTGTTTTATGCAAATAAGGGGTGAAAAATATATATGATAGCAAAATATAGAGGTCAGTTTTTTAATATTTCTTTAGTGGAACAACCAATGAGAATCTGGCGATACGATTATGTAGAAGGTTTCCAAAAAAAAGAAAAACCGGATGGACTTTTGGTATATGAAAAAATTATTGATATTGCTGAAGTCGATGAGATATTTGAACCGGGATTTTCAGTGAAATGGCATGGCCAGTGGTGTGGGATTGCTTCATATTCTATTGAAAATGATATTGTAGCAATTATGTCTGGAGACAAAGAATTTGCTAATAATTATGGCATGGAACAACTTGAACGAGGCGTTTACACCAAGGGAATTTCCATAACAGAGTGTTGCGAAATACGATTCCGAAAATTAGATTACTTTACTCATGAAAAAGTGTTTAGAATCATATCAGAAGACGAGCTAAAAACACTATGGACTAAAATGATTGCCGAATTGATCCCTGATAGAAGATCTTATAAATAAATGGCATTTAAGGAGGATATAAAATTCATGACAGTAAATGAACTAGAGAAAATTTTAATTCAAAATGATGTCCCACAAAATATGTATTCGCTGCTAGTGGGAGGATTCCCTAATGAAGCATTTTTGTTTGATAAAAAGCGACTCAGCGTGGGAAGTTTATTATAGCGAAAGAGGGCAAAAAAGAGACGTGAAGAAATTTAGCTCAGAGTCTGAGGCTTGTGAATATATGAATAAAAAATTGGATAAATATGCGAGGGCATAATAGTAAAATCAATAAGTTTATGACTTAATAGAATAGGAAGGAGTACTAAATGAATTTACAGAATGTTTTAGAAGCATTGAAAAGTTGCGGATATGAACCAGAAAGTTATGGCTACAATAAAACTGATATGTCTATGGAAAAATACTACACAGAAAATGGTCGATATTATCATGAACAACCTGATAACCCTGATAGACCAAAGAAAATAGTGACAGAAGAATATGATTCTGAGAAAAGGTTTATCTTAAGATGGCTAACGCACATTGCTTTGGTAAATAGAAAACATAACAATTTGGTAATAGCTTGTAAAATATTAAAAGCTCTTTGTAAAACACCAACGAGAGCCACTTTAGCTGTCATTCATTCACAGATTTTTGAGATATATACAAAAGAAGATAGAGAAGACGATCAATGGAAGTTCTATATTTTAGCAAAACCAAACGAACTATTTAACAGCCCATATGCATACGGAATTGGATTTATTAATGGAGAATATGTTGTAGAACAACAAGACGTGCCATCTCCAGGCGATAATCCTTCTATATACCATAGTATATTTCATTTTAATTCATTTTTTGATGCGATAGAAAAATTAAAATCTTTTGCAAAAAAAGATATTCTGCACAGAGAAGTAATGAAAGAACGTAAAATTATTGAATATAAATGTTCCGATATAGACAAGCAATATATAACCATTACACAGGATATAATAAATGCTTATTGTGGTTCTTACAAGCCTAACTTGAGCATATTACCGAAGGGACAGTAATTCGTTCAAATCAAACATACAAATTATGGTTACTCTGCTATATTTGTAGATACAGAACGTGGTTATCATGAATACGTTCAATTTACAGAAAAGAGCATCCAAAGATGTATAGAAAGAATCTTTTTGAAATATGGAAAGATGAGTGGACTAACATTTCAAAAAATCAAGGAAAATGAAGCTGTATCTCAGTTATTAAGCAAAATTACAGAAGAAACATATGGAATTGAAGTATATAGTATGTTACAGCAAAATAATATTATATGAAGAAGAACGTAGTGAAAGAAATGGAGGAAATAATATGTCATTTATTAAAGAAATAGATAAAGGTACCAATATTTTAAGATTCTATACTTCAAACCAGATAACAAATAATATAGAGGCTGTGAAGTGGCTTTATGCAGTAAAGGACATGGAAGGTTTGACTGTAAATTATATACATTATACGGATATGATGAATCGGCAAGATGAGGGAAATGATAGTATCAAGTTAAGCGCAGATGTAAGTTTATCTGAAATGATAGATAATTATAACAATCGGGATGTGCATTTTATTCTTATTAATGGAGAATATAAGAATGCACCAGTGGGAATAGGAGTTGATTTAAGAGATAGAGCTGTACGCTTGGGAATAAGAAAGAAGATACCTGCAGATATTAAATCAATTGAGAAGAAACTACAGTTGAAATAGGGATTGTTTAAAAAGGAGACCGTTGCTATGAAAATGATAAAAATTCTATACAGTAAAACTTGGATGTCTGAATATCAACTATGTAAAGATGAAAATGGATTTTTTTTAATGCCGACTGTAAATACTAACTTTGCTGTCATGCCTCTATCAGCGTTTAAAGAAGAAAGGTTTGGCAAGTTTGTTTTTAGATTAGCAAATCCAGAAAACGTGCACCATACCATAAGTGAGGTTTGTGATGTAGTAGAATATAATGGTATTCTTTGCTATGCTTTTAAAAATAGCGATGGTAAATATCAATTACACCCTGCTATTGGTGGAAATGGTTTCGTAATGGATAGTTATTATTATGATATTGGATGTTATGGAAAATATGATTTCGAAAATGTAAATTGTCATTGTGGAAACGATTTTTTCTACAACACATCAAAAATTCCATTAAACGAAGCTTATGAAGTAAGCTGTCCGAAATGTGGAATGCTATTAAAAAGAAAGAAAGTATAACAACGACTTTTGATGGATATTAACTCAAATATGTTAAAGTGAATTATTATCAAATATTAGGAGGTATAAAATCATGACATTTAAGGAATTAAAGAATAAGCTGAATAATGAAGAACATATAATAAGTCCATATCGTGATATTGTTTATGGGAAAAAATCGGACAGTCCATCTATATTGGGAATCTATGAAGAAAATGGAGTATGGTATATATATGGTACTGATGATAGAGGAAATATAATAGTATATGATCAAGGCGAAGAGGAGAAAATGGTTGATACAATGTATCAAGAAATAATAAACAATGAAAAATTTTATCTTAAAAAGCATGACATTATAAAGTAAAACATACAATTCGCATCGCTGGAAAGATAGGCATCAGCTTAACCATTGTTTTCAAGAAAAGAAGAACGCCCTCGTTTTATAATCAAAGTTGAAATTAAAGGATGTTGCAGTGTTCAATGTTTAACGGAAGTATGAACAAGGTTAAGAGATAACGGCGAAATCGATATAGTAAAGCCTGGTGTTTATGAGATAAAAGCATTTGCAGTTGAATATTTCTGATACACACTCATGGCTTTGTTTTTTGAAAGCATATTTGCAATTGTAGATTATGTTGTTATATTTGTGTAAAAGAAAGAACTTAACGAGAATTAGAGTTGAAGGTTAACAGATTAGTTCCCAATTCAGGGGCGTTTTTTCCCGGAATTCGGGTTTAATTAGTTCCTAATTCGGATTTAATCAGTTCCCAATTCGAAAATGATTAGTTCCTAATTCGGGATTTAATTAGTTCTCAATTCGGGATATAGGAGGAAACAATGTATAAATCGAAACGCAGCCTCAAAGTGTATGTGATTTTCCATTTAATCATGTCCGTTTTGAGGACGGATCTGTTGCAGAGCATATTGAGTACAGAAATTTCATGGAAGGACGTGTTGCAAGGCCGCAGGACTCCAGAAGAAATAAAAGAAAGCTTCGCATCGACGAAAAGAAAATGATGAAATGCGGACTTGAAGCCGAGATTATTGCGTATCGTAGAAATGAGGATATTGATGTGAGATTCCCCGATGGCGTTGTTGTAAAGAATGTGCAGTATACAAATTTCAAAAGAGGGATGGTAGGGCATCCGAAAGATTAAGGCATTGGCGAAAGCTGGTGTCTTTTTTGCTGTATGGAAGAAATAAGTATTTGGGATATTCTGACATATATATGGGGTAAGAATAAATGCAAAAAAGTGAGGAATACAATGGCAGCAAAAATAGATAGACTTGGTGAAACCCGAATAATGAACTGTGGTATGGAAGCTACTATTATTCGATACGGTAGATACGACGATATAGATGTTCGTTTCAAAGATGGGACTTTGGTGAAACATAGACAATATAGAGAATTTAAAAAAAGTGAAATTGCCAATCCAAACATTAAAGCCTCTGCTGAAAATCGTCTTGGTGAAACCAAAATGATGAACTGTGGCATGGAAGCTACTATTATTCAATATAAAAATGCTATGGACATTGACGTCCGTTTTGAAGATGGATCTATGGTGGAACATAAAGCGTATAGTGCATTTAAAAAAGGTGAAATCGCTAATCCAAACATTAAAGCATCTGCTAAAAACTACTTTGGCGAAACACGTATGATGAATTGCGGTATGGAAGCTACTATTATTCGATATGGGAAGTATACAGATATTGATGTCTGTTTTGAAGATGGAGCTATGGTGAAGCATAAAGCGTATAGTGCGTTTAAAAAAGGTTATATAGCCCATCCAAATACTAAAGACCGTCTTGGCGAAACTCGAATGATGAACTGCGACATGGAGGCTACTATTATTCGATACGGAAGTGCTAAAGATATCGATGTCCGTTTTAAAGACGGAGCTATAGCAAAACATAAGACGTATAACTTGTTTAAAGAAGGCGGAATTGCAAATCCAAACATGAAAGTTTCTGCAGAAGACCGTCTTGGCGAAATCCGGATGATGA
>OGWZ01001591.1_pt1 | contig 20591 bp, 14 predicted proteins | sample 1576141 | NCBI WGS metagenome assembly OGWZ01 (sample SAMEA3541512, study PRJEB24748) | human gut metagenome | biome: human gut; feature: human-associated habitat; material: faeces | place: China | collected 2012
CACGTTTTCTTACGGCACTTTCGGTTCCAAAAGTGCCTACCCGTGAACAGTAACTCTTATTGTATCTCTTGCCTTATTTCATTCCTGCTTTTTCATTTTGAAATCATTCTTTAAAACAATTTTTTCTGTTCCAACGTCCCTGTCTCATTCAGTGCAAGCAGCTTTCCCATCCCCGTCGAACGGTCATACGAAACAACCGACAGACTGGCATTCGCCACAATGATCTCCTGCGGCTCCCGATGGAAACGGAGCAGATAATTCATCAAAAAGACGAGGATCCCACCGTGCGCCACGATCACCGCATCCCCGGCTGTCTCCTCCAAAATCTGTCGGATCGCCCGTTCACTCCGCGCCTCGCAGGATTTTCTTGATTCTCCGCCGGACGGGATACCGACCATCGGCTGTTCCCTCCACAGATGAAATTCGTCCGGGTACTCTGCTTCCACCTGCTGCCAGCTTTTGCCTTCCCAGCATCCAAAATCGCGCTCCCGCAGCCCCGTCAGGCGGCGGAGCGGTAATTTTCCTTCCTTTGCCAGGATCTCCGCCGTCTGGAATGCCCGCGCAAGCGGGCTGGTATAAACCGCATCGATCCGCGTTCCCGCCGGATAGCCACTCCTCTCTTTTAGAACAGCGGCTAGCTGCTCCGCCTGCTGCCGTCCTGTCTCATTCAGCGGAATATCCGTCGTTCCCTGTATCTTTCCCGCCCGGTTCCAGTCAGTCTGACCGTGGCGCACCAAATAAAACAGCATTTTCTATTACTCCTGTTCATCTATCTCTTTCTGAGCCATCTCTGCCGCCTGACCGCTGACCTTCATCGCATCCATCGTCAGCTTCATGATGTCACGGATCTCATCCTCGCTCATCTTCATGCGCTCTGCCAATTCCGCAAGGGTCGCCTCGCGTCCCAGCTCCCGCGCCATGCTCGCAGAAATATCCTTGAGGACATTAACGCGCGCCGCCATCTCCTCCTCAATCTTCGTCTCGCGGTTCTGAATCTGCAGCGCATCCTCGATCGCCGCGCGCACCTTTTTCTCCATCTGCGCGTCGAAATCACCGTTTTCGTACTCACTTGCGAACAGAAACAGCGCCATATTTGCCTCCTGCACCAGATCGCCCGCCGGAAGTCCCCGATCGTGGTACTCCTCCGCGATCTGAACCGCCTTCGCCAGTTTTAACTCCGTCAGACGGGAAGCCGCTGTCTTGTCCCCCTCCGTCAGTTTTTTCAGAAGCGCCGTTTCCTCCTCCGGCGTGCCCTGCGGGAGATTTTTCAGTTCCTCTAAGTAAATATCATAAAATGTATTAGATTCCATGTGGTATTCCCTCCTAAAAAATACATACTTCTAAGATGATTCCGTCATTTTATCACAAACAAGACACAGATACAATCATTATTGACTCCGCCCTCCAATCATGTTACACTGAATACAGTTCTATAAGGAGGACTAATAAATGGATATCAACTATGAATTATATAAAGTATTTTACCACGTAGCCTCGACGTTAAGTTTCTCCGAGGCATCTAAGCAGCTTTTCATCTCCCAGTCGGCGGTCAGCCAGTCGATCAAAGTACTGGAGAAGAAACTGAACCAGACTCTTTTCATCCGCAGCACAAAAAAAGTACAGCTTACCCCGGAAGGCGAGATCCTACTCAAGCACGTGGAACCGGCGATGAACCTGATCCGTCAGGGCGAAAACCAGCTGCTCGACTCTAACAGCTTAAACGGCGGTCAGCTCCGCATTGGCGCAAGCGATACGATCTGCCGCTATTATCTGGTGCCATTTTTAAGCGAATTTCACAAGCGCTACCCGAATATCCACATCAAGGTTACCAACCGTACCTCCATCGAATGTGCGCGGCTTCTGGACAACGGTCAGGTCGATTTTATTCTGACGAACTATCCAAACTCCGGGCTCGGTGGAACGCAGAATATCCATGTGCTGCGCGAATTCAACGATATATTCGTCGCCAATGAGACCTATTTTCCGATGAAAGACCGCCCGGTTACACTGCGCGAGCTGCAGGCGCTCCCAATCCTCATGCTGGATCGCAAGAGTACCACCAGCGAATTTCTGCACAACATGTTCCAGAAGCACCAGCTCGACCTCGTACCGGAGATTGAATTAAGCAGCAACGATCTGCTCATCGATCTGGCGCGCATCGGTCTCGGCATCGCATTTGTCCCGGATTTCTGTCTCCCGGCTGGCGAAAAAGAACTTTATGCCCTGACCCTGACTGAAGCCCTGCCGCCGCGCCAGCTCGTCGTCGTCCACAATGAGACAATGCCGATCTCACAGGCATCGCGTGAATTTATTGAACTTCTGGAAAACGGCTCCAAAACGCCTGGAGCTCCTGCTCCAGAGACGAAAGACTGACTCGTTTGACATCGCTCCATTCCCTTGGAAATAATTCCCGGTACTCCCGACGCCAGAACCGGTCATCCAGTAAAAGGATGACGCCCTGATCGGACGCGGTCCGGATGACCCGCCCTGCCGCCTGGAGTACCTTATTCATGCCTGGATACTGGTAGGCATATGCAAATCCATCTTTTCCCTCTTCTTCAAAATATCCCTGCAAAATTTTCTGCTCCGTGCATACCATCGGGAGCCCGGTTCCGACCACGATCACGCCGATCAGCCGGTTGCCTGTCAAATCGATTCCCTCCGAAAACAGACCGCCCATCACGCAGAACGCCACCAGGGAGGTATCACGTTCAGCTGTTCGTTCGGGAGAAAATTTCTGTAAAAATGCTTCTCGTTCCTCCTCGGTCATGTGAGAATCCTGGATCAAAACTTCCATACTTTTTCCGGTTTTCCCAAAACGTTTTTCCACTTCCCGCACCCGGTTCATATACTGGTACGACGGGAAGAACACAATATAATTGCCTTTTTTTGCACTTGCCATCGCCTGGATGTAGTGCAGCACCCGCCGGTATTCCGTCTCATTGCGCCGCGTATACCGGCTCGTCACATCCGTCGCCGCCAGCAGAAGACGCCGCTCCTGCGGAAACGGGGACGGCACATAGACCGTATAGTCCTCCTCCTGATCCGACAGAAGCATCCGGTAATACCGGAGCGGCAGAAGCGTTGCCGAGAAAAAGACCGCCGCTTTCCCCTGCGACAGGCACTGCGCCAGATTTTCAATCGGATTGACACAATAAAGCCGGATGACAAATTCGCCGGACGGCAGAAGTTCCGTGTAAATCCTGTAATGCTCATCGACCCGCTCATACATATTTAAAAAATGTCGCACCGAAAAATAAAAATCCAGAATCGTGTCCCGTCCATCTTCCCCGCCCGGCTTTTCCAGATACTTTTCCATTTCTCCAAAAACACTGTTTAACACTGAAACCAGATGTCCGGCATCCTTGAGCACCTGGTAGCCGCCGCACTCCCGCTTCATCTCCAGAAACGCCTTATTTAACCTTGTAAGCTGCCGCCCCAGCGCCGGCGCACGATGTCCCAGTACCTTTTTCGTCAAAAGCACTTCTTCCTTTATAATAGAAGCACTGTACATTTCCCGCGCGCGCGATACCAGATTGTGAGCTTCATCCATCAGGAAGAAATAGTCTCCCTCCGCCCCATCCGCAAAATAACGCTTCAAGCGCACATCCGGGTCAAAGACATAATTATAATCGCAGATGATCCCATCCACAAACGAAGAAATATCAAGGCAGAACTCAAACGGGCAGACCTGAAATTTTTCCGCATACTCTAAAATTACCGAACGCGTGATTCCAAATTCCTGATGCAAAATTTCATACACCGCATCGTTGACACGGTCAAAATGCCCTTTCGCACGCGGGCACATTTCCGGATTACACACCGGTTTTTCCAAAATACACAACTTTTCCTTTGCCGTGATCGTGACCGAACGAAAATACAGCCCGCGTTCCCGCAAAATCGCCAGCGCCTCTTCCGCCACCGTCCGCGTGATCGTCTTCGCCGTCAGGTAAAAGAGTTTCTGCCCATGCCCTTCCCCGATCGCTTTAAGCGCCGGAAATACCGTCGAAAGTGTCTTTCCAATCCCGGTCGGGGCCTGGACAAACAGCCTGCGCCCGCGCTCCAGCGTCCGGTAAACCGCCACCGCCAGCTCCCGCTGTCCCGCCCGGTACGGATAGGGAAATTCGAGCGCTTTGATTGATTCATCACGTCGCAGCCCTTTGTGATAGAGGTAACGCGCCCATTTGACATATTCATGGATCAGACCAGCAAACCATTCAGAAAGTTCGTTCATCGTCTGGATCTCCTGAAAGCGGCGGATCTCCTCCGTCTCCAGATTACAGTAGGTGAGCTGCAGTGTCACTTCGTCCAGCGCTTCCTGTAATCCATAGATATAGCCATAACAGCGCGCCTGCGCCATATGCACGCCAACCGCTTCTTCCAGACAGTTTACATCCTGGTAAACACACTTGATCTCATCGATCGTGACATCTTTTCCATCCCGGATGATTCCATCCGCACGCCCCTCGACCACGATCTGGAATCCGTCCTCCTCCACCGAATGGCGCAGCGACACCTCCGCCTGATACCCTGATCCCATCCGCCGCTGTATCTTCCGGTGCATCCGTCCTCCAGCTAACATCGCCTCTTTCTGTGCACCCGCCGTGCGCCGGTTATCAATATCCCCCGAACGCAGAACGAACTCAACCAGATTGCGGACGGAGATCCGTATCTGCCTGCCGGTCAGCTCCATGTGTGGTTCCTCCCTTCCCCGTACATGTACTCTCGGAATCTTTCTGTGCTTGATTTTGTGAGATGATTTTTTGTCAGTTGTGCCCAAATTTCTGAGGCGTACGCGGTGCGTACGTTGATGAAATTCGGGTGCGGCTGGCGGAAAATCAGCCACAAAAGCACGTGCAGAAAGACTCCGAGAGTACATATATATGTCTATCAAAAAGACTGCAGACACCATCTTCTCTCCGGCACCCGCAGTCTTTCTTTATTTTCGTACTATCAACTTTTCTTTCATCATGCCGATTCGAGCCATACATATCCTTCCAAAATATCTATGATATCTATGTTCCACTTGAACCAGCCTTCCAGCCCTTTTATGCCGCTGTCACATTGTCCGCTTCCATCGTGTCAAGGAACGCCTCATACTCTGCATCCTCGCCCGTGTACTCAACGGTCAGAATCTGTGTCAGATCCAAACTCATAACTCCCAGAATCGACTTGGCGTCAATGACAACACGGTTATAAAAAACATCAATATCAAAATCGCATTTCATAGAAGCATTGACAAATTTCTTTGCATCTTCTATCGTTTTCAGCATAATTTTTCTCTGTTTCATAATAAACAACTCCTTTTTCCTGAATGTACCAACAGAATTTTTCCCTCCGTTTTTTAGGCACATTTAAAACCATAAAGATTTATTCAGTGTTTATAGCATGATTTTTGTCGAATGTCAATTTGATTTCTTTTATACCGCATATTTTTAATACATGATTTTTACCAAAAAAGCAGAGTGTTTCTTGGTAAAATATTCCGACGTCTAGAACTATCGTCGTATTCATTTCATGATATATTGTCATTATTTATATACATCAAATGGTTTAGCGGATTGTTTTTGGGCAGTTGAACTAAATATTCATTGTGATTTTCCACCCAGCATGAGCACACAAATTCTCTTTTACCAAATTATCCTGATCTCTAGTTTCCATATAAAATGATGAATGATACTTAATAAATGGAAAAAAATATATTAAATCAAAAAAAATGAAAAATTATAAAAAAATTGTTGACTTTTCGTTATGGCTATGATATCATAACTGAGTCAGCAGCGAAGGGGAATAGTTCAATGGCAGAGCAACGGTCTCCAAAACCGTTAATGGGGGTTCGAATCCCTCTTCCCCTGCTTCTAAAGGCGTCAGTGATTCAGAGATGAGTCATTGGCGTTTTTTGTTTTTTTAAACATTCAAGTCGAACGTCCATGAGACTTGGCGCGTGATTCTGGTCAGAGAAGCTGACATATTCCTATCAGAATCACTGCGCATCCTCGCGGAGCGTTTATCTCAGTCGAAGACCTAACTCCCACTGAGACAAATTTGCTGTTACTCACATTACGCTAATATTATTTTTCTTAAATTTTCCCAAAATCCAAGCAACCTACAGCAGCCCAATCGCCTCCCGCACATTTGCCACCCCTTCCAGCCGGATATCCGACCTTGGTTTCAATTTACTGACATTGACCATCGGAAGAATGCACCTTGTAAATCCCATCTTGACTGCCTCATGGACTCTCTGCTCTGCCATCGAGACGGCGCGCACCTCTCCGGAGAGTCCGACCTCGCCAAATACGATCGTTTTCTCATCCAGCGGACGGTCTTTATAGCTGGAAATCAGCGCCATCACGATCGCAAGGTCAAGCGCCGGCTCGTTCATCTTCATGCCGCCTGCAATGTTGACATAGGCATCGTACCCGGACAGGGCATAACGGCATCGTTTTTCCAACACTGCCATGAGCAGGTTCACACGGTTGTAATCGACGCCCGCTGCCGTCCGCCGCGGCAGTCCGAAATTCGTCTTTGACACCAGCGCCTGCACTTCCAGAAGAATCGGGCGGGTTCCCTCCATCGAGCAGGCAGTCACCGCACCGGATGCCTCCGCCGGGCGCCCTTCCAGCATAAATTCGGATGGATTCGGCACCTCCGCCAGTCCTTCCTCCCGCATCTCAAACACGCCGATCTCATTGGTCGAACCGAAGCGGTTCTTCACTCCCCGCAGAATCCGGTAGGACGCATGGCGATCGCCCTCAAAATATAGCACTGTATCGACCATATGTTCCAGCATACGCGGTCCCGCCACAACGCCCTCTTTCGTCACATGACCGACGATAAAGACTGTCACGCCCAATCCTTTTGCGAGCTGCATCAGGACGCCGGTGCACTCTCTTACCTGGCTGACACTGCCCGGTGCGGAACCCGCCGCTTCGATAAACATGGTCTGGATCGAATCGATCACGACCACATCCGGACGTACCTCCCGGATCACCTCCGCGATCGTATCCAGGTTCGTCTCACTCAAGAACGAAAGTGGTCCGCGCACCGTCCCGATCCGGCTTGCCCGCAGTTTGATCTGTTTTAATGACTCCTCGCCGGAGACGTATAAAACCTTTTGTTCCTGTCCTGCCAGGTTCCGGCAGACCTGCAGAAGCAGGGTTGATTTTCCGATTCCCGGATCTCCGCCGACCAGCACCAGGGAGCCACGCACCACGCCGCTTCCAAGCACCCGGTCAAGTTCTGCAAATCCGGTTCTCGTCCGATCCGTATCAGAAAGCTCAATTTCATCTAAGCTGACCGGCTTTGCCTGCGCGCCAACCCGTTTCCCCGGTGCCGCCGTCAGCGAAGCCGCTGCCGCATACCGCCCTGCTGCCGTACCGGATGATGCCGGTGCGGACGGCGCTTCCACCATCGTATTCCACGCCTTGCACGCCGGGCACTGCCCCATCCATTTGGAAGATTCATAACCGCATTCCCTGCAGAAAAATCCCGTTGATTTTGCCTTTGCCATGCTGATTCCTTTCCAAACACTTCTTCTCATATTTCTTATTACACAAAAAGCCGCTGCATGGCGGAAACCGGCTTCCAGCGCACACGCCCGCCATTCCTGCCATGCAGCAGCTTTCATCTCACGCATTGTAACTTGTACGTAACGTTTTGTTTTTCTTTTCCTTATCTGGCTTCAATCCGGATTGCGGTTGCCTTGCCCGGGTTCAGCTCCACGCTCAGTACCAGTTTGCCGCTGACGTTGGTCTTCATGCCGCCGACCGATACACCGTCTACATATACCTCATACTCACGCTCATCCTCTAACTGAATGGTAATCTGAGCATCCTTCTCGCCCTCAACCGAAAACTGTACGGAAGTATCTCCCGCCTGGAAATGATTGACTGCCGTGCCCGGTACCGACTCATATACGAACATTCCGTTGCGCTCCAGCTTGGTAATCTCGCCGAATGTTTTTACCTTATAAAGATCGCCCTGAAATTCAAAATCCTGCAGCTTGGACTTTGCTGCTAACATATAATTGCCAAAACTGATGGTTCCGTCATCCTCGATGCGGATTAACTCGCTAACTACTGGCATAATGCTTTATCCTCCTAGTATCCTTTTAATCAATATCGCAACTGCTCCGCACTTACACAGTTACTCAGTAGTATCATTTTAACACACTTCGACCGGGTTTACCAGTCTTTTCGCTTCCAGCCCTTTAGACCGTCTCAAATTTCAGCTGGTCGCCGTCTTTTTCAATCCGAACCTCTGTTTTTTTCCGGATCGTGCCTTCCAGAATCTTCTCGGAAAGCTGATCCTCGATCTGAGTCTGGATCGTCCGGCGCAACGGTCTTGCACCATATTTGGAATCATATCCCTTGTCTGCCAGGAAATCGATCGCATCATCTGTGATCGTGAGCGTCATCCCAAGCTGATCCTCCGTCCTTTTCTCGATGCCGCGCAGCAGAATGCCCGCGATCGTCTTGATATTCTCCTTCGTCAAAGGATGGAATACTAAAATCTCGTCGATCCGGTTTAAGAACTCCGGCTTAAACATCCGGCGCACTTCCTCCATCACGCGCTCTTTCATAAACGCATAATCCGCTTTCTCACCGCTCTCCGACGAGAATCCAAGCCGCTTCGGGGAAATAATATTTTCAGCGCCCGCATTGGAGGTCATAATCAGAATCGTGTTCTTGAAATCCACCTTCCGTCCCTGTGCGTCCGTAATGTGCCCGTCATCGAGGATCTGCAGCAGAATGTTAAATACATCCGGATGCGCTTTTTCAATCTCATCAAAGAGAATAACCGAATATGGATTGCGACGCACCTTCTCGCTGAGCTGTCCGCCCTCCTCGTAGCCAACATATCCTGGCGGGGAACCGATCATCTTGGAAACGCTGTGTTTCTCCATGTACTCCGACATATCAACGCGGATCATCGCATTTTCCGTGCCAAACATCGCCTCCGAGAGTGCCTTGGAAAGCTCTGTTTTTCCGACACCCGTCGGCCCCAGGAACAGAAACGAACCGATTGGCCGCTTCGGATCCTTGAGTCCCACACGACCACGGCGGATCGCACGCGCCACGGCGGATACAGCTTCCTCCTGTCCGACCACGCGCTCATGCAGAATGGACTCCAGTTTCAACAGCCGCTCTGACTCTTCTTCTGCCAGCTTGCGAACCGGGATCTTCGTCCAGTCAGAAACAATGTCCGCAATCTCATTTTCACCGACCACTAACTTGCGTGAATTTTTCTCTTTTTCCCATTTTTCACGAATCTTTTCAATCTTTTCCTGCTTTTTCTGCTGCTTCTTCTTGATCTCACCGGCTTTCTCATAGGCTTCAGCCTTGATCGCCTCTTCCTTCTGGCCTTCGAGTTTTTTGATCTCCGCTTCGAGCTTTTTGATCTCCTCCGGCTCCGTATATACAGTCAGACGCAGCTTCGAGGATGCTTCATCGATCAGATCGATCGCCTTGTCCGGCAGGAAACGGTCATTGATATAGCGGGCAGACAGGCGCACCGCTGCCACCAGTGCCTCATCCTGGATCGTCACCTTGTGATGTTCCTCATAGCGGCTGCGAAGCCCCTTCAAAATCTCGATGGATTCCGCCTCCGTCGGCTCATCCACCATAACCGGCTGAAACCGGCGTTCCAAGGCCGCATCTTTTTCGATGTATTTGCGGTATTCTTCCAGCGTCGTCGCACCAATGAGCTGAATCTCGCCTCTCGCCAGCGACGGTTTCAGGATATTGGAGGCATCGATCGCGCCCTCCGCGCCGCCTGCGCCGATGATCGTGTGAATCTCGTCAATAAACAAGAGCACATTTCCACTCTCCCGCACCTCGGCAAGTACCTTCTTAATCCGCTCTTCGAACTCACCGCGGTACTTGGATCCTGCGACCATGCCGGACAAATCGAGGCTGACAACCCGCTTTTTCGCGATCGTCTCCGGTACATTGCCGGAAACAATGAACTGCGCCAGACCTTCCACAACCGCCGTTTTTCCGACGCCTGGTTCCCCGATCAGGCACGGATTATTCTTCGTCCGGCGGCTTAAAATCTGAATAACACGTTTCATTTCCCGTTCCCTGCCGATGACTGGATCGAGCTTTCCGTCCCGCGCCATCTGAGTCAGATCCCGGCTGAAATTGTCCAGATTCGGTGTATTGCCTTTTTCCGGGCGCACCCGTCCTGCTGCCGCATCTTCCGCTGCCTCGGACGGCGCATCATCGCCCATAGCCCCCATCAGATCCACATATAATTTCTGAATATTAACATTCATTGTATTGAGTAAACGGCACGCAGTTGATTTTCCATCCTTGATGATGGCAATCAGGATGTGCTCCGTTCCAATCAGAGGCGCTTTGAAAAAAACCGCCTCATCATAACTCGCCTGCAGCACGGCGCGCGCCCCCGGCGTATATTCAATCTGTCCCTCTACCTGAGTCGCCACTGCCGGGCTTATCAGACGCTCCATCAGTTCCATGACACGCTCTTCTGTCACATCATGTTCTGCCAAAACCGCTGCCGCCACGCCAGTTCCCTCTTTTATCAGTCCTAAAAGCAGATGCTCCGTCCCCACATAGCCGTGTTCCAGCTCCTGCGCTGTCTCGACTGCCAGACGGATCGCTTCTCTGGCTTTCTGAGTAAAACGATCGATCATTTTACTGTTCCTCCTGTTTCTTTTTACTTTACACCAGCTTCGGCAGTTCCTCACGCAGATACCGCGCCCGCTCTGCCTCCAATTCCTCACGTCCCAGCGGCTTGCTCGAACGTTTCTGTAAGTTTGCCGGCTGGATGCCGATCATCAGGCGGTAAATACTCACAAATTCTGCCGGTTTTAACAGCCCGTCCGCGATGCCCGCCCAGACATGAGATAGAAATGTCATCGCTTCCTTGAGCGTCATCCGGCGCGCATATTTCAGAACGCCGTAGGACTTGTACGCCTCATCCTCCCGCTCCAGGCGGTGCCTCGACAGAGAAACCTCGCGGAACTGATTTTCCTGCGCCGAGAGCTGCCCCGCCACGTTGGCTACCAGCTCCAGAATCTCTTGTTCGGTGATGCCGAGTGTCTTCTGATTGACTACCTCGTACAAATCGCCGTAGTTTTCATTGCCTCTGCCATAAACGCCGCGCACGGTCGTGCCGAAACGTCCCATATCGCCCAGAAGTTCCTGAAATTTCTTACTCATTGTCAGAGACGGCAGATGCACGACCACGGACGCCTTCATTGCTGTTCCGACATTCGTCGGATAGGACGTCAGATATCCATATTTCTCATTAAATGCATACGGAATCTTCTCGTTGATATAATCATCCAGCGCATCCGCTTTTGCATAACATTCTTGCAGATCGAGTCCCGATGCCAGCACCTGTAACCGGATATGATCGTCCGCATTTAATACCATGCTGACCCGCTCATCCTCCGAACAGAGGATCCCGCCCGGCGTCGTCTTCTCCGCCAGCGTGCGGTTTAAAAGCCGCCGTTCCCGCAATGCGGTGCGGTCAAGCTTCTCCATCAATTCCAGATCTTCATATTCATAAAACTGACCGTCCCGGTCACCCAGATCGCGGAAATTCTGTTTTAAACGGGCAATCATCGTCCGCGCCTCATCCGGCTCCAGACGGCTCGGAAATTTATATTCCTCCCAGTTCCGAGACAGACGCACCCGGCTGGAAACGATATTGGACGCATCATTCGCCACTTCCTCAAACCATTTCGTCATGTCTCATCTCTCCTTCCAGACTGTGTATCTTATCCCGGCAGGCAGCAGCCGTCTCATAGTCTTCTTCCTGCAACGCCGCTTCCAGCCTGCGTTTCAGCTGCTTAATCTGCTCTTCCGGGCTGAATTCCAGTTCTCCTTTCTTCGTCACCTCTGCAGCCGCCTGACTGCGCGGCTGGATCTTCGGATGTTTGCCGGTATGGCTCGAATTTTCCTGCAATTTCTTAATTTTCTCTCCAAGCAACGGATCAAACACATGATAACAGTCCGCGCATCCGAAACGGCTGTTCTTGATAAATTCTTCATACGTCGTGCCGCAGGTCGGGCATACCACATCCTCTTTCGGTGCCTGGCTGGCAGACGCATCCGTCAGTCCCAAAAGGCTCGAAAGCAGTTTTCCAAGCGGAAATTCTCCCTCAATCAGTGCCGAGTACGGTCCCAGATCCATCTCTTTCGCGCACTGGGCGCAGAGATTATGCTCTGTCTTGACGCCGTTAAACACTTCTGTATATTTAATATTCGCTTCGCGAATCCCACATTTCTCACACAGCATAATTTATCCTCCCAACATACACATCCCGCAACGGTTCCAATACACAAAAACCATCGCCCGCAGCCGGAACCTGCTATTCCGCTGTAAATGCGTCATAAATGGAATCCACCAGATTGTGAACCTCCTCGCGGCTCACATTTTTACAGACACCTCTTGCCAGAATTACACTGAGATCCCGGCGCATCTCCGAGATCGTCCGCATCTTATCCGTGTCAAGTGCAATCACTGCCCCGCGGCGGCGGTCCACACGCAGAAAACCTTCCTGTTTCAGTACAGAATATGCCTTGTTGACCGTGTGCATGTTAATTCCGATGTTATCCGCTAACTGGCGCACGGATGGCAGCGTATCGCCCTCCCGGATCTGGTCGGTTGCAATCCCGATGATGATCTGGTTTATGAGCTGAATATAAAGCGCTTCCTCACTGTTAAAATCAATCTCTACAATCATACTCCACCATCTTTCATTCTGACGGCAGACCCCGTTTCTAAATACAGTCAGCCGCCTGTTTTATCATTTGTTATATAGATTGTATAACAAACAGATGTTTTCGTCAACTGTAAAACTGTGTTAATTGTGTGAACTTGTTACTGATCACGGATAGGCACTTTTGGAACTGAAAGTGCCGTAAGAAAACGTGGTAGCAGCAGGAATTTGCCGTATTTAAATGCGAAGCCACGGCAAATTCCGTTACTGGGCACGTATGCGTGAACAGTAACGTGAACTTGTTACAAAAAAATCGATATAAAAGAAAAGACAGATACCCGCCAGAAATCTCCTGGACAGATATCCATCTTTTCCTCTTTTATTTACTGCGGATCGTCGATATACTCAAATCCATCCTCATCACGCCGATCCCGCTCTAACCGGGCTTTTGCCTCGCGGGCGCGTCTGGATCGCTCTGATTCCGACTCATATCTCGTTGGGCGATCACCGTATTCCTCCCGTTCCAGCGTGTAGTAAAGCTCCGAGCGGGATGCCGGGCGCACATAAATCGCCGGGCGCGCATTCCGGCGTTCTCCCGATGCTGCAGACTCTTTCGCCGCACGATGCGCCGATGCAGGCGTGTAATCGCGCTGCAGGCGGCTTTCTTTTGCTGAAACGGCACGTTCCCGTTCTGTGCGTCGGCTTTCTGCCACTGCCTGGCGTTCCCGCTCTGCACGGCTTCCGTCTGCCGAAGTTCTGCGAGGACGCTCAGTACGGCTTTCCTCTGCCGCATCTCTGCGGGTGCGCTGCAGACGTTCTTCTTCTGATGCCTCTCTGCGGACACAAGCCGGACTGCTTTCTTCTGGCATTTCTCTACGGACGCGTTCGGAACGATTTTCGCTTCCTGCTTCCCGGCGGCGTCTTTCCTCCGGCATCCGTTTTGCGCGGTCTGCCGATGCTGCTGCCTCCATACTCCGCTCCCGGCGAACCGGCTGGGACGCGTGCCCCTCATCCCTTGTCCGGCGGACCGGCGGCGTCTCGCGCTCCTCTTCCCGCTCCCGGCGGACCGGTCTTGTCTCCAGCGTCTCTTGGGTTCGGCGCGCACTCCGCCGCCCTTCCTCCATCCGCTCTGCGGACGGGCGGCGTCTGTCATCCGCTGCCATGCGCTCCTTCTCACTCCGCGCTGCCGGTCTTGCCGGCATCATTTCCCCATCTTCTCTCTTGTCGCGCCCAGTGCCTCGTTTCACCCGTGCGTCTGCCGCCGGTCGTGCATTCGGCGATGACGGACGACGCTTGGACCTCTGTCTGCCTCCGGCTGCCTGCGCTTCCTCTCTCCACTCTTTCCGCTTGAGCAGAAGATTGATCACGATAAAGAACAAGATTACACACGCTACGCCCAGAACCGCAAGCATGACAAAGCGAATATTATAATCCCTGCAAAGTGCGTTGTACTTATCTACAATCTCTTCCACTTGTGCATCATCGTATTTAGTTGCCAGAGACGGGTCTTCAAAATATCGTTGGAAGGTCTTTTCTGCAATATCATACCGATACAGCGACTTCTCGCCGCTCTCATTCATACCATATACGACACAATACTTCTGCTGTTCATCGCTCTTCCACACCCAACCCTGCACTTTATACGTGCCGTTTAACTGAATGGTCGTCTCCATAAATCCATCCGGAATCTGAACCGACTCATCCGGTGGAAGCACCAGAATCGACTTTGCTGTCACATCGATCGTCACATACGGCGATAACACACCGGATTCCGGTATATAAATATAAAATGCACCATTTCCATCGGCACCCTGCAAATACAAAAGCGTCAGGTCATTGCCATTTCCACACTGGACCTCTGAACCGCCATAAGTACAGGTAGACTGCGTATATCCTTCCGGAAGCAGGGAGGCATCAAATTCCGTCGCCACCGTATAGGAAACGCCGTCTATTTCCACATCCAGCCCGTTTTTCACAACCGGCGTTGTCCCAACTGCCTCTGTTTCAGCCCCTGTCTCCGCCTCTGACGGCACATCGACCGTATCGAGCTTATTGACTGTGATCGTGTAGCTCTTAGTTGTCTGTCCATCCTCCGCCGTCACCTTGCAGACAACGGTATTAGCACCTACCTTTAAGCCGGAATCACCGCTGACAAGGACTTTCGCCTTGCTGTCCTTCGCACTCGCGCTGACCGCCAGCTTATCGACGCTGGCTCCTACCTGCGCCGTATAAGAAGTCACATTTGGCGAAAATGCAGGGGAAAGTGTTCCTGGAGAAATCTTCAAGGACGAAAGCGCCGCTTCCGCCGAGGAGGTTGCCGGTGCTTTTACTTTGACGCTCGCCGTTCCCGTTTTAGAAACTGTGACTGCCTGTGCATCTGAGTCATAGACTTCATAACTTCCCACAGAGATCGACGTATTTCCCGCCTGCACTGCCTTGAATTTCAGCGTATAGGAAAATGCCTTCGTCGAATTGGAATCCATCGTTCCAACCAGGCGGACGGAACCTGCACCGCCGCTTGCGTTATTTCCGCTCACAAACTCAATGACCGACGGATCATAGGAAAGTACCACGTCGGATGCCCCTAGATTTCCATCCTGAGAGGAGATCTTCACATTGACGCTGAACTCCTGCCCCACCGTCGCACTCGGATCGGAAAATGAAATTTTTGCGCTGGATGCATAGGCGCTGATCCCACCAACCGGCGCCGCCACCGTCAGCATACCTGCCACAAGTATACCTAATATGATATTTTTAAACCTTTTCATTCAACTGCCCTGTCCTATATTCTTTATTGGTAACGGTCCCATATCTGCACCGTTCCCTTTCTTTACAAATTTTCACGTACCCGCTGCCATCTCTCAAGACCAGCCGCAGGTACGTGAAATATCCCTACAGTCCCAGAATCTTCTTCTGCATCAGAAGAACATCCAAAATATCTACTTTTCCATTTCCATTGAGGTCGGCGCGCGCGATTTCTTCCGCTCTTAACTTTCCAAGTCCCAGTATCGACCGCTGTGCCAGCAGGATATCCATGATGTTCAGCTTACCGTCGCCGTTGACATCCCCGCGCACCAACGATGCCGCATGCGTTCCCGATGTGGACTGGGATGGTACCGCCGCGCTGGTCGGCGACTGGCTCCCCTGCGGACTGCCGGCGCTCCCGACAGACTCCCCATTTGGTGCAATCAGGGTTCCGGAACTGCCGCTCCCAAATCCATTCACATTCGATCCCGGTGCAGACTGCCCGGAAGGAGAGCTTCCTGAACTGCTTCCCGAAGAGGTCGGACCGACAATCTGCACATCCGAACCGCCGGAGGAAGAATTTCCTGAACTGCTTCCTGAAGACATGCCCGGTCCCGTCGCTGGACCGCTAGAGCTGCTTCCAGAGGAAACGCCGCTTCCAATCGAGCTTGAGTAGGTCGGACCGCCTGACTGGCGCACTACGTGAAGGACGTAATTTCGCAGATTTCCATTTGCCGCTTTGACCGTCACGGTGATCTCATTGACACCGCTCTGCAGATCGACCGTTCCCGTTCCGGCAATCGTTGCCTTGGAATCAATCGCGCTCGCTGCTACCGTCACGCTTGCCACCGACGGATCCACGATCAGATCGTAGGACTCTGTATCTCGGTTAAAGGTCGGTGTCAGTGCAAATCCATCGACACCCAGCGCCGACAGCTTGTTGTTCGGGCTGCCGTCCAGCGTCGGTTTGACGCAGGCGCCCGCCGGCATATTTTTATACACCGGAATCGAGAACTCAAGTGTTGTATTTGCCAATGCCGTGATCTTCGAAAGCGTCAGTCCTTCGGCAGCTGCCGCCTGCACGTTCGTCATGTACTGGTGTTTATAAAGGTTGCTGCCCTGCACATTAAATTTCTTTAAGTACAGCGTATCCTGCCCTTTTTTCACATAATTCTCGCCATAATAAACCGAACCGCCGCGGATCGATTTCTCGATGCTGTTCCACGGGCGCAGATAGCTTCCCGACTGGGATGCCCACCAGAGTCCGCGTTCTACCGCACTCATCGAGCCGGACTGATATGCCTCTATATTAAAGAAGTTATAATATCCCTGATAGCCGGACACCGTTCCGGAAATACTGCGTCCGGTTCCCTGGCTGCCCTGTTCCTGCAGAATCATCGACGCCAGAATATATGGATTGACTCCCGATTCGGATGCCGCATTCATGATGATATCTACATAGGAAGTACCGATTGCAGACTGCTGCGCCACTCCCGTGGAAGTTCCCGAACTGCTGGAAGTGCCACTTCCCGGTGCACTTGTTCTTCCGCTGCTGGTTGAACCAGAAGTTGTTCCAGTTGTGCTGCTTCCTGGTGCGCTTGTACTGCCACTGGTGGTTCCAGCCGTGCTGCTGGTTGTCCCCGATGACTTATTCGATGTGCCGCTGCTGACCGGCGCCGTCTCCCCGTCTGCATTGTTGGAAGAAAATCCATCTCCCGCCATGCCCGGTCCATTGGTCGCTGCCACCCGCTCCGTCTTATGATCGCTGATCGAAGCAATCGGAGACGACAGACCGGCGCTGCTTCCGCTCGAACCTGACGAACTTCCCGGTCCCGTCGCTGAACCGGAAGAAGAGCTTCCTGAACCGCTTCCCGTACCGGCCGATACCGACGATCCGCCCGACACCGTGCCGGAAAGGAATGTTCCGCTCACCATGTTCTGCAGCCCCGTCTTCGTGTGAAGCGAACTGTCAAACGACTGTTTCATGAACTGGTAAATATATTTATCATTTAAGAAATTCCGCGGATCCATATAATAGGCGATAATATCCGAAGACGCCTGTACCCAGGAGCTTCCGTCAAAGCCCGGCCAGGTTCCGGTTCCCCAGTCATACGCACCTGTCTCGGTCGATTTCCAGGACGAAATGCTGCTGCTCGCAACCAGGTTCCGCCCGATCACGCTTTCATTTTTCAACGCTGTGTTCCAATCCAGATTTGTCTGGAACGCCGTGAACGTCCAATTCGGATATTGTGCATGCAATTCCCGGAGCCCCTGTTTATAGCTCTCCGGAAATCCCTGCTTTGTCAGATAGCTTTCAAAATCCGAATCCGATTTGATCGCAGTCGGAAACTTTATGTATTTGCTCGAAACATACCCCGTCTGCTCACCGCCGCTTCCGCTATATCGTATCTGATACCATACGACGCCATCCGTTCCCGTCTGCTCACCAAGTACTGTAACTGGTGCGCCCTTGGACAGCTTCGCTAGTGCCTGATACGAAGTGCCCGGACCACTCCGGACATTCAGGTTTGTCGCATTGACCGACGCGGTTCTCTCTTCCGCATAGCTGACGATCCCCAGCAAAGACTCTGCTGCAGTACCTGCCAGCCCTGGGTTGACCGCCATCACAGCGCCCAGCAGAAACGCCGCCGCCCGTTTCCCCAATAACTTCCATTTTTTCATCCGTCTATCTCCTCATTCTGCTGCGTTTTCTGCAATTCATCCCCCGCAACGGAATTCTTATTCTGTCTGCCGCCGCATTTCCAGACAGCCGCTCGACTGTTTTCCATCTTTTTCACGTTTTTACAATCGTATCTATTATAATGAAAAAAGACCATATGTGTCAACCTTACCGAAAAAACTTCGCAAAATTTGGGGCCTTTGCGCGAAATTGTAAGATTTCCTTAATTTTTAGAAGCAGTATAGGTTGGCTTTGAAATGTTTTCCGGATATATGATTTTTGAATGCATAGTAGCATAAAAAGGAGTGCCAACCCGGTACACTCTACCGATTCTGGCACTCCTTTTGGCTCAAAATCCTTAAATTCTTTTTAGCTTAGATCTGGTAAGACTCGCTTTTTCTTCCAGCCCAGGTATTGATTCCGTTTCCATCCATCTCCTCAGTGGACACCGGTGCTTTCTTTACTTCCGGTGCAGCCGCTTTCAGGATTTCGCGTTTCTCAACCGGCGGTTTCTTTGCCGGACGGGACTCGAAGAACTCTTTTGCTACCTGTGGGAACAGTGCATAAGTCAGGACATCCTCATCCTGCTGCTTCCACTGCTTCATCTCCGCCTCAATCTTCTCAAGCTGCGGCTCGATCAGATCTGCCGGACGACAGGTGATCGGTTTTGCATCGCCGATTGCTTTCTTCTGAACTTCTTTGTCGAACGGCTTTACAGTCTGTCCGAACTCGCCCATCAGAAGTTTCTTGGATTCCTTTGTGAACATCTTGTAGCGCTCGCCCATCAGGACATTTAATACAGCCTGCGTACCAACGATCTGGGAAGACGGAGTAACTAACGGCGGCTCACCGAAGTCTTTGCGGACTCTCGGGATCTCTTTCAGAACATCGTAGTATTTATCCTCTGCGCGCGCTTCTTTCAGCTGGGAAACCAGATTGGAAAGCATACCGCCTGGAACCTGATAACGCAGGGTATTGATGTCAACGCCCAGAACCTTGGTATTCATCAGACCACTCTTTAACGCTTCCTCACGCATCGGGCGGAAGTAATCTGCGATCTCCGCCAGTTTTTCCTGATCCAGTCCGGTATCATACGGAGTACCTTTGAAGGTCTCAACCATAACCTCGGTCGCCGGCTGGCTCGTTCCCATCGAGAATGGGGACATCGCGGTATCGATCATGTCAGCGCCCGCTTCCACTGCCTTTAAGTAAGTCATGGCTGCAACGCCGGAGGTGTAATGCGTATGGATATCAATCGGAAGATCAACTGCCTCTTTCAGTGCTTTTACAAGGATCTCTGCATTATACGGAGTCAGAAGACCTGCCATATCCTTGATACACAGGGAATCAGCGCCCATATCCTCGATTCTCTTTGCAATGTCTTTCCAATAATCCAGTGTATATGCATCACCCAGTGTATAGCTCAGCGCTATCTGTGCGTGTGCTTTTTCTTTGTTGGCTGCCTTTACCGCTGTCTCCAGGTTGCGGATATCATTTAAACAATCAAAAATACGGATAATATCAATACCATTGGCAACTGATTTCTGTACGAAATATTCTACCACATCATCTGCATAGTGGTTATAACCCAGAATATTCTGTCCACGGAACAGCATCTGAAGTTTTGTCTTCTTAAAACCATCTCTCAGCTTTCTAAGGCGCTCCCACGGATCCTCCTTCAGGAAACGAAGGCTGGCATCGAATGTCGCTCCGCCCCAGCATTCTACTGCATGGTATCCAACCTCATCCATCTTTCCGATGATCGGAAGCATCTGCTCCGTTGTCATTCTGGTTGCAATCAGAGACTGGTGCGCGTCACGAAGGACAGTTTCCACGATCTTAACCGGCTTTTTCTTTTCATTTGCCATTCTAAAGATACCTCCCAATACACTTTTATTATGAGTCAACTATCTGCGACCTGGCTGATTAAATAATTCACAGCCATATTTTTATCTATTATACCACAAGTTTCCCGATTTCTGGATAGTTTTTTTAATATAATTTCATAAGTAAATTCTATATTGTGGGAAAGTGGGTTGTGATTTTTGCTGATGTCAGGGAGCTTTCCTCTGCGCCGCGTGGGGGCGGCTGGAGAAAAAAATTTCTTGGTCACGTCTTTCTAGTCCGCAGTGCAGCAGCTCGAAAAAACTTCGTTTTTCCTCGCTGTCGGGCATTCGCCCTATGAAAAAAAGAAGCCACACACAGCTGCTTTTGTGTAAACACAACGCTTCTGTGTGTGGCCTCTTTTTTTCGCACTGCTCTTTGCTTACGCAAGTTTGGACTTAGCCAGCTCTGCCAGTTTTGCGAAACCTTCCGCATCGTTGATAGCCATGTCAGAAAGGATCTTGCGGTTCATCTCAACACCAGCCTGCTTTAAGCCGTACATGAACTTGCTGTAGGACAGACCATTGATACGTGCTGCTGCGTTGATACGAGCGATCCACAGCTGTCTGAACTGTCTCTTTCTCTCTT
>OGWZ01001603.1_pt1 | contig 20457 bp, 15 predicted proteins | sample 1576141 | NCBI WGS metagenome assembly OGWZ01 (sample SAMEA3541512, study PRJEB24748) | human gut metagenome | biome: human gut; feature: human-associated habitat; material: faeces | place: China | collected 2012
CATACTCGGAATCATCTTCATCCTCGTATTCCTCGTCGTCGTCATACTCGGAATCGTCTTCATCCTCGTATTCAGCTTCTTCATCGTAAACCGCATCCGATTCATCATCTTCTTCGGAGTCAACGATTTCTTCAAAATCATTTTCTTCCGGATCTTCCTCGTCAGTGTCTGAAGCTTCTTTGGATGAATCTTCCGGGCTTTCAGTCGCTTCATCCTCTTCATCATCAACGAAATCTTCAGCATCTTCATCGGTGATTTCAGGCTCTTCACCATTTTCAAGCTGTTCCATCAGTTTGCGGATATCATCAGAAAGGATTGGTTTTGTAGCTCCAAGAACTTCCTCTTCTTCTTCTTTCTTTTTCTCGCGCAGGGCTTTTTCTTTCTCAGCTTCCTCCTGGCTCTTTTCAAGAATCTTTGCATTTTCACGCTGAGTTGCTTCCCAGTTGGCAAGAATTTCTTCAATCTTCATCTTACCGGTCATCTGTGAATCGTCTGAAGCAGATTCAGGAGCAACTGCACCACTTGCAACGGCAACACCGGCTTTCAGGGCATCTGAAAGGGAAGCACCGGAAATGGTTGTGGAAATATCGGAAGTGCTTCGAATCCGGGTTTTTGGCTGTGACTCAGCTTCTGGTTCGGAAGCATGTGTCCGGGCCATTGGCTCTGGAAGATCCGGAAGATCAATACTGTCTGTGACATGTACATCTTTGCGGACCTTGTCTGCAATTCGTGGATTCGGTGCCGGACGTTCTTTGGATTTTCGGAAGGAAGGTTTTCTCTTGGAAGAATCCTTACGGCCGATACCATCATTTCGATGATCGTATTTTTCCTGCTGAAGTGGAGTCAGCGGTTTGTATTTCATTTTAAGTTCCATTGCCTGGTATACATAAGTACCTTCGCTGAACCAGAGAATCAGATCATCACATTCATCAAGACATTCGGAAGTCATACCGGCTTCAGCGTATAATCTGGCAAGTTCATATGCCCATTTTTCAACGTATTCAGAATGCTTGAAATCTTCAAGAGCTTCAATCTGTTCTTTGACTGGCGCTTTCTGTGCTTTTAAGATCTTATACCGGAGAATGTACTGGTTTGGATCTTTCGGAGCAAGCTTGACAAATTCTTCGTAGCAATCAGCTGCTTCATCGAAATGTCCCAGCTTCAGAGAAATAATTCCCAGGCGGTATACAACCTTTCTGCTGGAAGGTGCTTTATCATACGCAATAAATAAGGTATCACGTGCTTTACCAAGTTCCCCCGCATTTTCATAGATTTCGCTTACGGTAGAGAGCATGGCGGTATTTTTTACTTTACGCCAGTCGATCGTATCTGCAATCGACATCGCTTTCTGGTAAGACTTCTGTTCGGCATACGCAAGCATCTGCTCTGTCTTTGCGCGATATTCATATTTATCCAACGTTTCTCACCTCATATGATTATTATTAATTATTTTACTTTTCCTCAGTAAGTCTGACTTTTGTACCAGAAACGGAAAACAAAAGTCTTATAATTTTACTTACTAAGTGTATCATAGAGCGTTGTCAATGTCAAAAATTACGGCTGATATTTTTCAGAAATGTTAAAAAAATATTACAAAAAATTCACAAATTGGGAGCTGGTAACAGAAAAAAAGGAGACAGCCATCTTTTAAATGGCTGTCTCGGAATATTCAATTGTAATTTTTATTTTATATCGGAGGAATTAAGTAATTCTTATTCCTGTAAGTTCTTTGAGCATTTCATATGATATTCAGATTTTATAAAATTTATAAAAATGAAATCATATGAATCGATTTTGATCAATTCTGATCGTTCGTTATTTTATATAATCAGGTAATCCAATTTTGGTATTTATCAGCTTTCTCGTCACTGTTAAATTTACTTATCAACGAATGTTTCTTTACACATTTTCTGATCTTGAATTACTGTGGTATTTACTTCAATATGTCAACAAATGCTGAATCTTTTTATATCTTATAATCGCTTCCGGTTTATCTACTACTCCGACCTTTTTTATCATTAACTTTTCTCTTACCGGATTATAATCTATGGTTAAGGCTCATCTCACAGGAATTTACATTTGCCATACCATTAACATATTGAGTTTTAGATGATGAAATATCCAACGGTCAAAGCCTCCTTCCTTTCGTTCTCGTTCCAAAATTTTATCCGGATATTCTTTTTCTCTTATACTTTTTTCTGTTCAGAAGTCAGATATCAATTTTCTCTTATTATTATAAATTATCAATTTTAAAAATTGTTCTCTACACACTCCGCTTACAAAACGCTCATAACCAAAATGTATAGTTGCTTTTTAAAAACTTTCTAACCTTCAAATAACAATTATTCTTGTTACCCTTTTCTGATCTGATTCTTCATCTTATACTCTTGACGAGTATATATGAAACTATGTAACAGATTAAAAAAATATCTTTTTGAAATTCCCTTTCTCGTCAGGAACTTCTTTTCTTTTGGATTGACTTAATAATAACACCCAAATGCTTATTTGTCAATATAATTTTAAAATAATTTTTATAAAATTAGAAAGAATTTAAATTGTAACATATATATCAGAAAATTCAAACAATTATAAATACGATTAGAAATAGTTATAGCCATTTGCAATATATTCGGGGTTTTGCTATTGTTTCCGCCCATAAATGCATGATACACTAAAAAATAGATGAAAAATACAGGCTATGGCATTGGGATAAAGAAAGGAGACCTACAGATATGGGAGGATTTTTTGGCGTTGCATCAAAAGAAGCATGTAATCTGGATCTTTTTTATGGAACAGATTATCATTCGCATCTTGGAACCCGCCGCGGAGGTATGGCTACTTACGGAAGTGATGGCTGGAAGAGAGCGATTCATAATATTGAAAATTCGCCGTTCCGTACAAAATTTGAAAAAGATGTTGATATAATGAAGGGAAATATTGGAATTGGATGTATTTCAGATTATGATCCACAGCCAATTCTGATCCAGTCGCATCTGGGGTGCTTTGGAATTACGACAGTAGGTAAGATCAATAATGCGGATCAGCTGATTCGGAATCTTTATGAAAATGGACATACACATTTTCAGTCTATGACCAATGGACAGATCAATTCTACAGAGCTGGTTGCGGCATTGATCTGTAAAAAGGATTCGTTTGTTGAGGGAATCCGTTATGTGCAGTCAGTAGTTGAAGGCTCGATGACGCTTCTGCTTCTGACAGAGAATGGAATTTATGCAGCCAGAGACCTTCTCGGACGTACACCGGTTGTGATCGGAAAGAAAGAGAATGCATACTGCGTTTCCTTTGAAAGCTTTGCATACATCAACCTTGGATACACAGATTACAAAGAGCTGGGACCTGGGGAAATCGTCTACGTGACACCGGAATCAGTGGAGACTGTAAGTCCTGCATGTGAAAAGATGAGAATCTGTTCGTTCCTGTGGGTATACTATGGATATCCTACTTCTTCTTATGAAGGGGTTGGTGTAGAAGAAATGCGTTACAACTGTGGAAAGCTTTTAGCACAGAGAGATGACCATTCGATCGACGTGGATATTGTTGCAGGAGTTCCGGATTCGGGTATTGCTCATGCGATAGGTTATGCAAATGAATCAGGTATTCCGTATGCAAGACCATTTATCAAATATACTCCGACCTGGCCAAGATCCTTCATGCCGACAACACAGAGTCAGCGTAATCTGATCGCCAGAATGAAACTGATCCCGGTACATAGTCTGATCGAAGACAGGAGCCTGCTGCTGATCGATGATTCTATCGTGCGTGGCACACAGCTCCGTGAGACGACAGAGTTCCTGTATCAGAGTGGCGCAAAAGAAGTGCATGTCCGCCCGGCATGTCCACCGCTTTTGTACGGATGCAAATATTTGAACTTCTCCCGTTCCAAATCAGATCTGGATTTGATCACAAGAAGGATCATCCGTGAGTGGGAAGGCGACAATGATGTCAATGTACTGAGTGAATATGCGGATCCGAACAGTGACCGGTATGCAGCAATGCTGGAGGAAATCCGCAAGAGACAGAATTTCACTTCACTTCGTTATCACAGACTGGATGATCTGATCAAATCAATCGGGATTGATGCATGCCAGGTATGTACCTACTGCTTTAACGGTGTGGAATAACAGGTAAATGAAAATATAAAACAGGTGTCCACGTAAGTATATCTTAGTGATATATCCCCGTGGGCACCTGTTTTTGTATATACGATTTTGGTGTATACAATGATGTAGAATGGTGTACAAAGTATGCGGAGCGGCAGCTCCTTCTGCAAAGCTGCACTATAGCAGCAGATCATCTATCTTCACATAGTCTCCCATCCGGTATGCTTCAATTGCATTTCCATTGATCACATAGAACTTTTCGTTTGCATACACACCGCGGGTTCCAAGATAAGAATTACCGTTGACTTCCTCCTGCATCTGTACCTGGAAGCCCTGATCTTTATCGTAAGAAAGGATCACATACTGGTTGGCAGATCCGGAAAGCGGAAAGCCGATCAGATTCTTTTCCGGATCAACCAGTGCTGCACGGTAGTCAGAAAAAACATCCGAGTAATAGTACTGATCCAGTGTGTACTTGCTGACTTCCTTCACATCCGAAGGATCACTGATATCAAACATGGAGATCTTTACCCCGTTTGTAATGCCATTTTCATCGGTATCCATACCGATGCCAAGAAGCAGGTTATCACTGTAAAAATGCAGGTATTCCGAAAAGCCGGGAATTTTCAGCTTGCCAAGGATCTTCGGATTCTCCGGATCGGAAAAGTCTACGGAGAATAAAGGATCTGTCTGTTCATAAGTTACAAAGTAACCGGTATCGCCCAAAAATCTTGCGGAATAGACCTGTTCATTTTTGGCAAGATCCTCGATCTTACCGATTGTTTTCAAATCTGCATCCAGCACATAGACTGAATTGGACTGTGAAGAGCTTCCGACATTATGCGTAACCGTTGTCACCAGCCGCAACGTATTGTCATACTCATCAATGCTGAAGGAATCGTTCAGATATCCTTTTACTTTGCCCTGGGCAGAGCCGGAAAGTTTTCCTTTATTGTAAGACAGCTTGCGGAGGATCGTCTGATTCTTTGCCGCAAGATTATCTGCGAGGATACTGCTGTTCGCATACTCATAAATATAAATGTTGTTCTCACTCACATAGACTTCGCCATTCTCAGACATGACTGCTTTCTGGTCGGCTGCCTTATCCGGACTGGAAGCGGAAACGGAGCTGACAACAAGGTACTGGTCTGCTGCATGGTTCGTCGGGAGATAGATATCCGACTGCTTCAGAAGATTGTCATCAACAAGCGGAACATAGGAAGGATAATCTTTCTTGGTGATCGTATTGTAAATATAATAGTCGCTGAATACATACAGATATCCGTCTTTAAAACGTGAAGTGCGGTAGTAACCACTCTGATCCACGGTTCCGATGGATTTCGGATTGTTGATATCTGCCAGATCATAAGTCTGGATACGGGTACAGCTGCCGCGGTACAAGGTTTTACTGTCAGAATCAACCTGCGTGTTCTGCATGTTGCCAAGGACAAAAAGCTTCTGGTCACTCAGGTAAAATTCGGATGCCTGAAAATTCTCATTCAGCGAAATACCGGAAACAACCTTCATCTGATCAGACCGGATATCTACAATGGAAATTTCCTGTGAGTTTGCTTTCAGTGTATAAAGATAACTTCCATCCGTTTTTACAATGTCTGCTTCACCGACACCCTCTGTGCGGACGTTGGTATCAGAAAATGAAGTATCCACAGCACGTGCAGAGGCTGTTGAAGAATCCGAAGAGGAGCTGGAACTATCGGTGCGTGCACCACTGTCGGCTGTTTCATTTGAATACATGACAATTCCGCTGTCGGTTGAACCGGTAACAGATGAAGAATCCAACTCATCCTGATAAGATTGCAGGTATGTGTAGACTTCATCATAATCGGTTGCCGTCTCTAAAGTATCGGAAGAGGCAAGCTTACCGGAGGATGTACCGATTGAAGAACTGCCTTTTGTGGAAGAAGTGGCTGAGTCTGAAGAAAGATTCTGCTGGCGGATGTGGGCGCCAATGCCGATAACCAGTACCAGTGCGGCAGCGATAAGTCCTCCGCGCATCCGGTGGCCGCGGGAAAATCCATGCTTTTTCGGGATATGTCCGGAAGCCTGAGTGCTGTTATGCTCTTCCAGCATTTTCATAATCTGATCCGGTGCAAGGCTTTCCGGAACAGAAGTTTTTTCCGTAGATTGTTTTATTTTATCCAGTATTTCTTTTTCGTGATCTGTCATATGAAACACCTCCTATTACTCTTTTATCCTACTCTTTCAGAAGCCAGCTCATCTTTTCGAGGGCACGCTTTCTGCGGGAGCGGACTGTATTCGGGTTCATCCTTAGCATTTTTCCGATCTCTTTACTGTTGTAACCGCCATAGACGGATAAGCCGATGATCAGCTGATCGTCTTCATCGAGAATAAGAAAAGCACGTTCGACATCTGTGCGGAGTCCGTCACAGTATGTTGCAGAAGCATGATCTTCTTTCAGCTCGGTCTCGGTCCGTTCATGGCTCTTTAACTTCCGGCGGCACACATTTGCCAGAATCTGAAAGATCCAGGAACGGAATGCTTCTTCTTTGCGTAATTTATGTATGTTCTCATAGGCGGAAAGAACGGCTTCACTGACGGCGTCTTCTGCATCCTGCGGATGATGCATCATGCAGAGCGCAAAACGATACAGATCCTGATAAACCGTTTTATATAATTCTTTAAATGCAATTGCATCGATCATAAGGTCCCTCCTCTCATAACAGGTTCTTTGTATATAAGAGTATAAAAAAGTCGGAAGTGTTGCAAAAAGGGACAGAAAAATTTCCGTCCCTTTTAAATCATATCATTGTCTGAGAAAAATTAACCTCTGTAATAGTTGATCAGACATCCTTTGAGGATGATCTCACGTTCTGCATCCGTCAGATCACCAAGCTTCAGATCGATCTCCTTCAGATCATCGCCTACGACATAAGCCTTGATCGTGGAAGCTTTATCTTCTACTGCTTTGCGGATATCCGGCACGAAGAGATAGTCACCGTTCCTGAAAGAAAGCTTTGTGTGTTCCTCTTCGGTAATAAACGGAAGCATGCCCCAGTTGATCAGGTTCGAGCGGTAACGTTTGGTTGCGTACTCATTTGCGATATTCGCCCAGCCGCCGAGAACCTTCTGGCAGGAAGCAGCCTGCTCACGGGCAGAACCATCACCAGGTTTGACCGCGAAAATGGTACTTCCGACACCGATATTTCCTTTGCCGACTTCCGGATAAGACTTCTGGATTGCTGCCATCACCGGTTTTAATTCATCCAGTACATCCAGTGGACAAGTACCTGCTTCAATCGCTTTCTGGGCTTTCTGGACCTCTTTCGCACGTCCTACATAGGCAGGATCCTTTCTGGAAAGTGCAAATTCAGCAAGTCCAAGCGGGTTGGAACGATAAGAAGAAGTCTCGCCGGACGGGATCAGTTCGTCTGTCGTTGTAACCGGATCGTGGATCTCAGATACAACCTTCAGAATCAGATTCTCAGGAAGAGCGCTCATTGCCGGCCAGTCTTTGATGTTCGGTCCGAATTTGATCTCAACCGAAGGATCAGCAACGCCGTGGCTGTCAAATACACGGTTGGCGTAAATTCTGGAATCAAAGTGGTAGGTCGGGTTCTTGTATTCAATATCAAAATCTGTTGCCGGAGTAAGGAAACCTTTGTTCGCAGCAGTTGCGGCAATGGAACGTGCATCCATAAGGGCAACAGATGCGATCTGTCCACTCTGCAGCTTGCTTCCTTCACGGTTCGGGAAGTTACGGGTAGAGTGACGGATGGAAAATGCATTGTTTGCCGGAGTGTCCCCTGCACCGAAGCACGGTCCGCAGAAGGCAGTCTTCACGATCGTACCGGCTTCCATCAGGTCAGCAACCGCACCATTTTTCACAAGCTCCATGTAGATCGGTGTACTTGCCGGGTAAACACTGAAGGTAAATTCATCTGATCCGATGTATTTGCCACGGATGATGTCTGCGGCAGCACAGATATTTTCAAAACCGCCGCCGGCACAGCCTGCGATGATACCCTGATCGACATAAAGCTTACCATTTACGATCTTGTCCTGAAGAGAGTAATCCACAGCACCGTCCAGGCTTACCAGCGCGCGCTGCTCTACATCGTGGAGAACATCTGCAAGGTTGGCATTGACATCCTCGATGGTGTAGACATTGGACGGATGGAACGGCATGGCGATCATAGGCTTGATCTCGCTCAAATTGACGTATACAAGACCGTCATAGTAAGCGACTGCGCCAGGTTCCAGTTCCCTGAAGTCATCACTTCTTCCGTGGATATCGTAGAACTCTTTGATCTTGTCATCGGTTCTCCAGATAGAAGAAAGGCAGGTTGTCTCTGTCGTCATAACATCGATTCCGATACGGAAGTCTGCACTTAATTTGCCAACGCCAGGTCCGACAAATTCCATGACCTTGTTATTGACATAGCCATTGCCGAAGGTTGCGCCGATGATCGCAAGGGCAACGTCCTGCGGTCCGACACCTTTCACCGGTTCGCCGTCCAGATAGATTCCGACAACGCCCGGCATCTTGATATCATAAGTCTTGTTCAGAAGCTGTTTTACAAGTTCCGGTCCGCCCTCTCCCATTGCCATGGTACCGAGTGCACCATAACGAGTGTGGCTGTCAGAACCAAGGATCATCTTGCCGCCGCCTGCGAGCATTTCGCGGGCAAACTGGTGGATAACGGCCTGATGAGGCGGAACATAGACACCGCCGTACTTCTTCGCACAGGTCAGTCCAAACATGTGGTCATCTTCATTGATCGTACCGCCGACTGCACACAGAGAGTTATGGCAGTTGGTCAGAACATAAGGGATCGGGAATTTCTCCAGTCCGGATGCTCTTGCAGTCTGGATGATTCCGACAAAGGTAATGTCGTGCGAAGTCAGCTTGTCAAATTTGATCTGAAGCTGCTGCATATTACCGGAAGTATTATGCGCACTTAAGATCCCATAAGCCATTGTCTCTTTTGCAGCAGCTTCTTTTGTTGTCTCAATACCTGTCTTGCTTTTTACGGTAGCAAGTGCATCGGGTGCATCTGCAATTACCTCAGTACCGTGTAAAAGATAGGCACCGCCTTTGTATAATTTCACCATATCATGTCCTCCTATTTTCTGTTTTCTATGAATTTCATGTGGTCTGCGACCATCAGAGCAATCTTAAATGTCAGGGCGTCCTCAAAGACTCTGACATCCAGCCCGGTCTGCTTCTGGATCTTCTCCAGCCGGTAGACGAGCGTATTCCGGTGGACGAAAAGCTGTCTCGCTGTCTCCGAAATATTCAGGCTGTTTTCAAAAAATTTATCAACTGTGGATAAGGTTTCTTCGTCAAACTGATCAACGGTATTTCCGGCAAATACTTCTTCCAGGAACATCTCGCATAAGGAAACGGGAAGCTGGTGGATCAGCCGTCCGATACCGAGTTCGCGGTAGGATAAAATATTGCGTTCCGGATAGAAGATACGTCCCACATCCAGAGCCATGCCAGCTTCTTTGTAAGACTGTGAGACCTCTTTGAGTTCGGGAATGATGGTTCCGAAGGAAAGCCGGACATTGACCATAGCTTCGGTGTTGATCGCATTCACCAGCATATCGGCAGTCGAACGGATCGTATCATAATCATCCGTACTGTCAAGGGACTTGATCAGAATAATATGTCCCTCATCTACGGCAGTAACAAAATCACCGGTTCCCGAGGAATAAATCCCACGGATCATATCCAGGACGATCGTGTCATCCGGATTCTTCGGTTCGATCAGATAGACGACTCTGCGCTGCTCAACTGTAATACCAAGCTTTTTCGCCTGATTGTAGATATCTACGAGAAACAGGTTATCCAGGAGCAGGTTCTGGATAAAACGGTTACGGTCAAGACGTTCGCTTCCGGATCTTAAAAGGCTCTCCAGCTGGCAGACACTTAAGCGTCCGCTGGTATGCACATCAATCTCATTATTGTGCTCGATTACGAAAATATAAGTCAGTTCATCATCATCATAAACCGGAAACAGACCATAGCATTCATCCAGGTGCTCCTCCGATACGCCGGTAACCTCCAGCTCTTTTAAAAATGAGCAGACAGCTTTTTTTACTGCAGGCTTCTCATTACCTACAGCTGCAAGCATCACTCCGTCTGTGTTCCAGATGGAACAGTTACACTCGATGATATCCCCTATTTCATTGATTGTTCTCTGTAAAATCTGGTTGGATAACAATCCGTTCACCTCTCCATTCTTTTCAATATATGACAAATGGGAGAATTGTGAAATTCCCCCATCTTCTTCTGACAATACAATCTGATATTATTTTAGCAAATGTTTCACACTTTAGCAAGCTAAAATGAAAAACGTTCTCTCTTATTCGTCTTCGCGTCTGTCAAGCATGGCAGCAACGATTTCAAGAATCACAGCAAGACCGATCATGGATGCGGCAGCAATCTTTCCGGCAGTGCCGGTTGCAGCCTGTGCGATACCGCCGACAACCGGCACAGAAAGCTTTACTTTTCCGATGTAGTTGTTGTAAGGGATCGGATTCATATCTTTTTCCTCATTGGCATCCCCTTTGGTGATAAACTGTCCCATCGCCGGGCTGTTGGATACTACGCGGTGGGTGATGATCGAGCCGTCTGCATTGTTGCTGTAAAAAGCAATGACATCATCTTTGACGATCGTGTCTGGTTCTTCATGCCGGACATAGACCAGGCTTCCCGTCGGGATCGCCGGTTCCATGCTCCCACTGATCACGGTGTATATCTGAAAACCAAAAGCTTTCGGAAGCGTCAGCGGAATACAGGCAAGAATCAGTACTGTCAGTAAAACAGTGCCCAGTGCACTGCAAAATGCAGCCACCGGGCTTTTCTTTTTCTTCGTTCTCTTCAAAAAAGACTTCTCCTTTAGTGCCGCGCTTTTTTATTTTGCACGTTTTTTCAAGAATACGATCAGTCCTACGAGAGCTGCTACCGCAACAACGATAATGCCGATCCCTGCTGCGATCGGAGTCTTGCTCGTCTTGTCTTTCGCATCGATATTTCCTTTTGGAGTGTCTTCATCATCCAGATCTACCAGAGACTTTGGTGTCTGTTCATCCGGTGCGGTGGTTGTATCGTCTGTCGTATCCTGAGAATTGTCTGCATTCGTTGTACCACCGGCAGTACCGCCTGTTGTAGTACCACCCGCTGTAGTACCACCTGCTGCAGTACCACCCGCTGTAGTACCTGTACCAGTACCGGCGGCTGCACCTGTTGTACCGGCAGCTCCGGTTGTACCTGCTGCACCGGCAGGAGTTGCGGTTCCAGGAACTGTTGTTGTGACGGTAGTTGTTGTCTTAACGATACGGTCTGTAGCTCCAGGTGTGTAGGTAAACGTAAATACATTCTCAGATTCATTATCACTCAAAGTCTTGGTAAGTGCAAGAGCATCCGGAATATAATTTTCAACGTAACGGTAAGCAACGACCGGCTTGTCGCCGACGTTTCCGTAGAAGGTCTGGCTCTCTGCCAGTGATTTACCGGATGCATCCTGATAATTTACGGTATAGGCAACCATGTTGCCTTTGATTCCGTAAGCGACTACATAGTCAGTATCTTTATCAACGGTAAAGGAAGGAGCCGCAAGTGCTTCGTCATTGTCACGTCCGCTGAGACGGATTCCTTTGACATAATACTTGTCGTCTGTTACCTGGATGTCATTCAGATTGAAAGTAACGGTAGAACCGGAAGCAATGTCTGCCTGCTCGATCTTGTTCTGTCCGTTAATTGTTCCTTTGTTACCTGCGGATAATGTTACCTTGTAGGTATACGGTGTAGTATCATCTGCCATAACGCTCATTGTGGATGCACCGAGTGTCATGGATACAGTCAGAAGAGAAACCAGTAATCTTTTCCATTTTTTCATCTGCTTACTCTCCTTTCTGTCTGCGTCTTTTTGTGTTCTTATTGAGTGTGTAGATACCATATGCAAGAAGAATCAGTCCACTGATGAGTGCAAGCACACAGAAGAGAAGAACTCTTGCGGTATCACCGGTCCTAACGGTGTTGGTTGTCTTAACAATTTTATTCTTGGTGATGGTTTTGCCGGCTGAAACCTTTTCTACTGCAAAGTTCATACGGAGCTTTGCGAGTGTGAGCTGATAACCGTTGCCCTGTGTCTCACCTTCAACACCGACGGTAAGGTGTACCGTTCCGGTATTATTGGAAGCAAGTCTTACGAGGTAGAAATATTCCTGGGTTGAGCTATCGATCTGCTTCAAACCTTCTCCTGCTTTGGAAGTGCCTTCCCCTCCGACAGTTGAGCTGTCGTAGAGTACCTTTTCGGCATTGTCACTTCCAACATAGGTCAGCTTGTATTCGTAAGCACCACCTTCTGCGGAAGACTGTGCATCCTCCAGTGTCTGGATCACTTCATTGGTCATGTACCAGTCGGTATCCGTACTGTCGGAGTTCTTAAGCTGAACCTTGAGCTCGATGCTGTCGCCCGGCTGGATATTTGCCAGCTCGTCAGTCACATCGGAGCTTTTAAAATTACTTTCCATCTTGCCGCCGGTGAAATTAACCTGCCATCCGTCGGCTCCCTGATAATCCTTTGCAAATGCAGTTGTGTGTACCCCTGCTGCCATTATCACTGTCATGGCGAGGCACAAAATTTTCTTTTTCATACTCTGTACCTCCCTACTGTAAGCTCATTGTTGTTTCGTCGTCTGATACATTCACGTCCACGCCCCAGGCACTCTTGATCGCGTCCTTTGCGTTGTGTGTCTGAACTGCATCCACCTCTGCGTCAATGTGGAAGGTGTAGCCATTGTACTTGTAAGTATAAGTGATGTTTCTGACTTTTTCAGATTCGGTTACATGCTTTGTTACATCCGATGCAATCGAAGGATTGATTCGGAGTGTATTCGATAATGCCGGTGTGGTATCTCCGGCTGCAACTGCTTTGGTATAATAAAGAACGGTACGCTCTTTCGTGGACTGTGCATCTGCAACCTGCCATCCATTGTCTGTGAGGAAGTTCAGCTCGATCAGATCCGGTGAAAGTTCGGTGTTCTTTTTACCTTCTTCGTCCTGCCAGCTCTTTGTGATGATCACACGTACAAAGGTGTCGATTGTACCGCTGTTCTTGACGCTGATTGCTTCGTTATATTTCTTGCCGGGTGTAAATGTCTCATCCTTTCCAAGAAGGTTTGTGAGAAGTGTACCCTCTGAGGTTCCCTTCCATTCATTGTTCGATACATAATCCCGGCTGCTGACTACTTTGTCATTTTCCAGAAGAGATACGCCGATACTCTGCATATTCATCTGTGCGGAATAATTCTCACTGTAGTAAGTGAGTGCGGCGCGTGTACTGCCGACAGTGCTTCCAACCAGCAAGAGTGCTGCGGCTGTCAGGACCAGGGCAGGTTTCTTTGGAAATGATTTCTTTTTCTTTTTCATTCTCATTACCTCCTACTCTGTCGTCTGTGTGCTGTCGTCTGTGATTACGTGATTCCAGTCGGCGTATGGATTGCCGTCCTCGTCGTAGAGAACCGGGGTGCATTCCTGGATGACTACGATGTTAAATTCTTCCGGTTTGTCATCTCCTGACGGGAATGTGTATTTGATGTTGAGTTCCTTTGTGGTTTTTGCTTTTGCTGGAAGTACTTCATCGTAATACCAGTAGCCGTCACCGCGGTCTGTCCATCCGCCGTCTGGTGCGTTATAAGTAAGCTTTACCGGTGCGAATGCTGTGACTCTTACGAAACAGTCATAATTACCGGTATTTTCAATTGTAATGTGCTTTCCGTTTTCATCAACGTCTTCTTTCGGGACTGTCTCAGTAAATCCCATATTCATTTTCACACCGCCACCGGCTGTCGAATAGGTTGTAAAATACGCCATCGCGCTTCCAACTGCCAGGGTTCCGGTTAGAGCAAGTGTTGCTGCTGCCATGATAAGTGGTTTTTTATGTAACTTTCTCATTCCGATTCCCCCTTTCTAGTTCTTTGCTGCCGGTTTGGTGTACTGATACTGATCATTTTCGTCCAGCTTGAAATTATTTTTTACACCGTAGCCGCCATTCATATTGCCATCGATATCATTTGTAAAGGAAACGGATGCAGGAGTGTTAGTTGAACCTCTATCAGTTGCTACAATCGTTGCCGTTTGATCATTTACTGAGGTAAGCTTGTAGCTTGCACCACTGTACACTTCTGTAACTTTTACCTTAGCTCCTGCAGGAATCTTTGTAATTGTTACGGAAGAGTCACCTGCGGCCTCAAAGTCAAGTGATTCGATGCGGGTTTCTGTTTTACCCTTAAGAGGTGTAATCTCAATCTTGAATACGAAGGTTGCTTTCTTACCGGTTGTTGCATTATGATTTACAAGTGTTTTATTGATCTTCAGATCACCATATCTTGCATGTTCTTCCGGTTTCAGACCAATTGCGTTGGTATCTGTCAGATCGTAGATCCAGTCATCGTTACCACTGCTGTAATAATTGTTGGTCGGAAGTGATACCAGGTAAGGGGTAAAGGTATAGGTATAATTCGTGGTAACTACTTCCGGTGTATCTACAAGGTAAAGTCCGGTAGCAAGACCATCCTTACTTCCGATCCCTTTTGCTAAAGTAACCGTAGCGGTTGGTTCTACGGACTCTTTCAGCATCTTCTGTGCCTCTTTGGCACGGTCAGCCCATTCGCTTGCTGCTGCATCTTTATCATCGGCACTTACCGAAGATACATTAAGTCCGGTGAAATCTTTAGTTGCGGTATAGTTACCGGATACGTCTACATCTGCCACCTTATAAAGATTCACTTTAATGTCAGTGTCGGTAGCTGTCAGTTCGTTGCCCTCTCCGCTTACACTGAATGAAACCGAACACTTCCGGTCCGTCTCAATCGCATTCGCAGCTCTGGCACCAGGCAGAGTGAGAAGCGGAAATGCAAGAGCGAGAGCTAACAAAAACGTTGTTCCTTGTTTTAATCGTTTATTCATCATCGCCTCATGTCCTCCTTAAGAAATCTTGATTATTCTTTGTGAGCGTTTCTCTTAGAAAGGAATCGCAAGAGAATGATCACAAGAATCGTGATTGAAAGTCCTAAAATTAAATAAAGCATATAATAATTCTGAATGGCTTTTACCATAGAATCTGTAACTGATTCGGTAGCATCCTCTTCGCCGTTATATGGAACTCTGGTTCCTCTTACGAGAAGACGATGGGAGTTGACTCCATATGGTGTACAGGTAAATAAAGTTACCTGATCTTTTCCTTCTTCAATCTGGAGTGCTTTCTCCAGTGTTTCATGATCGTCTTTGTCTACCATCGGAAGAATCTGGTCTACCTTGTAGGCAAGGACTTCATCCAGTACATGGATGTAAAATTTATCACCGGCTTTGAGCTGGTCGATATCGGTAAATAGCTTTGCACTCGGTAGTCCGCGGTGTGCGGCGAGTATGCTGTGGGTACTTTTGCCTCCGATCGGAAGCTTTGTCCCGTTCAGATGTCCGACTCCTGTCTGAAGTTCATCATCACCGGTGCCATGGTAAATGGCAAGCTTGATATTGATCTTCGGGATGGATAAATATCCCATGACGCCGTCATCTGCGATATTCAGAACCTTCCAGTATTCGGTATCCTTCAGATCACCATCTTCTTCTCCAAACACATCTCCGAAGAGGTTGTTGCTTTGGATGGTGGCGTTGAAAGCTTTCGCCTTCTCCCATTCCGATGAAAAATCTTCGGGTTCCATATCCTGGATTGTATTGTCATAGCTGCTGATCAGCTGATTCTGTCTGTAGGTGTTCCACTGGTTGGATACCGTCGGATAAATCAGGATCCCAAATCCTATCAAGAATAACAGACCGAAAAGGAAGGTTGAGATTTTTCTTTTCATAGGCAAATGTTCCTTTCTCGTTCTTATTCTTTTTAAGAGGTCTTCTCTTCGGCTTCGAGAGCTTTCTGTTTTAACTTCTTCTCCTTTAAGTATAACACAAGAATGAAGAATGCGGTAACTGCAAGACCAACAATTACCCAAAGAAGATAATTTGTATGAAGACTGATGCCACTAAGTGGTGTCTTCTCGTCTGTGACCTTCTGTTCTTCGTAAGGTACGCGGTGACCACGGACCAGAAGTCGTTCGGTATTGACTCCGTATGGAGTACAGGTTAAAAGTGTTACGAGATCCTCTCCTTCTTCGACTGCAAGAGCAGAGGTTTCTTCCGGTTTTACTACGGAAATCTTATCTACTTCATAACATAAGGTTTTGTTTAATACATGGATCAGAAAATGATCCCCTTTTTTCAGCTGATCCAGATCTGTAAAAAGAGATGCACTGGGAAGTCCACGGTGTGCGGAGATAACGGAATGTGTACTTTTGCCACCAATCGGAAGGGAGCTTCCTTCCAGATGACCTGCGGCCTGCTTCAGAACATCTTCTTTTGTGGTGTGGTAGATCGGGAGCTTGATATCGATCTTTGGGATCTCTACAATTCCCATCATCTCATCACCGGCAATGTTCAGTGTGTTCATGTAGGTCTGGTCTTCTTCACTGGCATCTGCAATGGCGAAAGAGTCAGGAAGGATACTTGGAAGTAAGGCTTCGTTGTAGGCTTCTGCTTTCTTAAGCTCTGCATCATAGTCGATTCCGTTGGATGCTTCTTTTTGAGATACTGTCTGCTCATAACTGCTGATTAATTGTTTCTGTCTGTAGTTATTCCACTGATTAGCTACGAAGGGATACAGCAGTAAGGACAAACCGGCTAAAAATATGATTCCAATCATTAATTTGCTTGTTTTGCTTTTCATCCGAACTCTCCTTGCTGTTGTATTATTTTTTATGAATCCGGGGCATTTGCCCCGGATTCCATATCTGATTATAAATAATCATGAAAGATTATTTGTTTGTTTTTTTGCGGCTTGCGAAGAATAAGCCAGCTGCTGCGATCATGATGAGGCATCCAGCGATTGTGAAGATTGTAGTACCGATACCACCTGTTGATGGAAGAGCGGAAAGTTTTGTATCTGTCATGGAAGTATTAGCTGTAAGGACTGCAGCTGCTTTATCGCCTTTTACTGCTAATGTTGCTTCAGCCTGATCCTGATTTACAGAATATCCTTCTGGAGCTGTTTTCTCTTTAAAGTAGTATGTTCCAACATCAAGACCCTGAACTTTTACAGTACCGTCTGCTTTAGTGAAAACTTCTGTTACAGTACTATTTGGGTCGTATTTGTATACACCGTCAGCAAGTTTTGTGAATGTTAAAGCTTTAGAATCTTTGCTGTCTTTTCTAACTTCAAAACCAGCATTTGGAAGTTTTACATTATTTTCACCAGTCTTTGTTAATGTAATATTACCCTGATAAACTTTGATTTCTGTACTTCCGAAATCTGTTGTTCCTTTATGTCCTGCTGTTGCTTTGTTTGTAATAATGTCTTTGTCAGATGTTACTTTTACTTTGTAAGTAATTACTACTTCTTTTCCCGCATTACTGTTTGCATCATTGATCATGTTACTTAAGTCTACACTGAATTTTGTTGTGTCCCAATTGATAGGATATGCTGTTGTTACATCTTCTCCACCAAGAGTAATTGTTGCACGTTCTTTTTCAATGTATTCAGCACCTGTTAATTCATCATATGCCCAGAATGTTTTATCTTTATCTGTAGGTGCAATGAATGGAACGTTTGTTTTTACTGTGTAAGTAAGGATATCACCTGTTGCTACTACATTATCTGTATCAACAGCTTCTTTTTCTACTTTAGTTGGTGTTTTCTTTGCGTCCAGTTCTGCATCTACTAAAGATGGATAATCATATTTTACTGTACCTTCTTCTTCAGTAATAGTAACTTCACCAAATCCAATATATGCACTCATGATGTTATAGGTATAACCTGCTTCAGTTGCTTTAACAAGATAAACACCTGCCGCATTTACTGTCTGTGATTTTTCCATAGAAACAAAGGTTACATGATTCGCTGCAGTGGCCTGTGCGGCACTTAATTTATTTGCATCTACGTCACCAGCTGGAATCATTGCTTCAATAGCTTCCTGAGCATCTTTTACACCAAATGCTTTTACATAATCGGTAGCAACAGTATCATTTACAAATGCCCATCCTGTTTTTGTTGACTGATCAGCTTTAATTACCTGTGCGTAAGTTAATGTAGCCTTATCTGCGTTCTTAACTGTGATAGTTGCAGTATCTTTTGTTGCAGCAAACGATGTCATACTCATTCCGAGTACCATAGCCAGTGTTAATAACACTGCAAAGATTTTTCTCATCTTCTTCATATTTTTGTCTCCTTTTCTTTTAAGGGCTTTGCCCTTTTTTTATTGTCCCCTCATATGGGATAATAACGTTTTTGTGTGGCAAGAAGCCACTGAAAAATTAATCCTTACAATTATTTTCCCAGCACCTCCTTGCATTTGTTTTTATATAAGATCCATACGGCCGCAAACATAAGTAACATGCCGCCGATCATATACAAGTAAATTCCAGTGCCTCCGGCTGATGGGAGGGCGTAAGCTGTTTCATTTTTAAAGTACAGATGAAGCGTTGAATCAGATTCTGTAATTGTACTTGTAGCAATTTTACTGTCTGTTTTTCCTGAAGTATAGGATACGAGACTTCCACCCTTTGTTATACTGAGTGACCAAGTTTCTTCGCTTCGTACATAACCGACAGGTGCTTTTGTTTCTCTTAGTACATACTCGCCAGGTTCAAGGTTTGTTACAGTGTTTTCACCTTTTTTCCAGATGATTTTTCCATTGTCATTTGATGTACCAATATATACTGGTGTAGGTGTATTATTTTTTAGTAATTCAAATTCTGCACCTTGAAGTTTGACCTGATTTCCGCTAGTACTAACTTTTACGATATCCCAATCCTTTGTTGCCTTTACATTTGTAAAGGTAACACTTCCAACGGTTCCACCACTTTTTTGATCATAAGTGTAGTTTTTGATAACATCAACATCTTTACCATTACTATCAGCGTTTGTCTCATATCCGAGTTTGAATGTGACACTCTCTTGTTCCTCATTACGAGTGTTTCTACAGTTTGTAGTTTCATCAACCTGATAATTGGTTAATACATATCCATTCGAATTTACTTCGCTTATGGTATATGTTCCACGAGGTAAATTCTTCAGGTCTTTACCAGCAAGTTTTACTTCAGTGGAACCTGCTGGAATAGTAATAGCAACGTTTTTGATTTCTTTTCCAGACTCGTCTTTAATACTGAAGTTGAATGTACAATCAGTGTCCAGTTTACTTTTCAGTTTTTTCGTAATCTGGATTTCACCTGATATAACCTCGATTGTATAAATGCCATACGGTTTTGTAGAATCATTTTCATTTACAGCTTCTACAATATGATTTGCACCACCTGCTATATTGTTGGCTGTATTTGCTGTACTTTCGGCTGTGGATTCTCCTGCATTATATCTTACTTTTAGATAATATGTAATATCTGTATCTGCAGTTAAATCTGTAACCCTAGTTGTACATCCTGGATCACTGTACCATTCAGTTGTAAAACTACTCTTCGGAACACTATACTTACTAGTGTTTCCTGTAAGGTCAAACATTTCATTCAACACAGTGCTGGTATCCGGAAGGTTGTCACCTTTATAGATCGTGACTGCTTTATCTTTGACCGTCAGCTTGGCTTTTACGTTTACCTTAGGTTGTGGAAGAATGGCTTCTCCATATCCGGTAGAAATTTTAGAATCAGGTTTTACGTTAGTGGCTACATTATTGCCTCCGATGTAATCATCTTTTGCTTTTACAGTAATTGTTCTAGACCAGCCTGGAGTTACCACTCCGTCAGTTCCTGTTGCTGAATGGGATATTGTTTGATTAGTCCATTTTATAAAAAATCTATCATTTGTTTCATCATAATATACTTTTCCATCACCAACAGAGATTCCATCCTTAATTCCAACAGCGTCCTTTGTAATTGGTTGATTTGAATTATCCAAAATTACAAACTTATTATCAATCACATCTGTAATTTCGGCATTTTTTATTTCTACCGGGTGATTAATATTTTGCTGGATTGTTTGGAAAATGGTTTTTAATTCATTTGCATTTGTAGCTGTCAAGGCATACTCTGCATTAGAAGCTAATCCTTTTAACCACTCTTTTGTTGTTTCTGTTACACCCAATCCTACTGTATAAATATAGTATGCTTCTGTTTTTAGCTCTTCAATTGATATTTCTGCAGGTTTCTTTGCTCCGTCAGAAGGATCTCCATCTGAGAATAAAATCACATATTTAGAGTTTGTACCGCTAGATTTTTTCAACTGATCTTTCGCAGGAGTTTCTCTTTTGCCTAAATCTCCTTATTTTATGAGGTTTTCCACACGAT
>OGWZ01001605.1_pt1 | contig 20430 bp, 24 predicted proteins | sample 1576141 | NCBI WGS metagenome assembly OGWZ01 (sample SAMEA3541512, study PRJEB24748) | human gut metagenome | biome: human gut; feature: human-associated habitat; material: faeces | place: China | collected 2012
ACGCCCATGGTGGCAATGCGCCAGACCGATACGGCCAGCAGCACGATCGCCAGTGAACACGGTGAGGCTGTCAGCGAAGTACCCCTCATCCGGGGTGACTTTCACGGTGACATCGGTGCCGACCTCGACCGCCATCGACATATCGTCGCCATCACCGAAGGAGAGCTTGCCGTGCTCCATTTCCGCAAGGGAGACCGTCGCAAGCTCCGGTTCGGCGGCATAGGCCATGGCCGGGACAGCCGCGTTCAAGACGGTGCTCGCGATGAGCACCGCTGACATGAACTTAGCGGTGATGCACTTGCCGTCGAGCTTGCGCGTCAGGCGCTTTATCTTGCCGAAGATACGTTCCATAAAAGACTCCTTTCTGCTTACTTAGCGTTTAACTGAAATCGAAACCGGAGGAGCTGTCGTCATCGCCATCCTCGAAATCCGAGGGCGAGTCATCCGAGCCGTCATCGTCCTCATCCAAGAACTCATCTATCTGGCAGGACTCCGCATCGCGTATGCGCTCTATCGCGGAGGCCGTGTACCCCATGCACTCGGCTATCTCCTCCTCGCTCTGCTCCGGGTGGACGTGCGAGAGGTAATCGAACACGGCGAGGGCACGCTTGTTGATGGAGATGGTCGTCGCATCGGAATAGCAGAGCTGTTCCTGCGCGAAGAAGCGCTCGCCGTTGATGAGGTCGTCACCCTCCCGCCAAAGCAGCTTCTCGCCGTCCTTCTTGAGCCAGACGATTTCGTCAAGCTCGTCGGGCGATACGAGGAGCATCGCGCAGCCGACCTTGCGGGCGGCGGCGGGAACGGAAACGCCCTCGAAGGTGACGCTTCCCTGCGAGTTCGAGGGGCTGCCGTCGTACCAATGCTGCACGAGGACGATGCCGTTCTCCTCCAATGAGCCGAGGTAGAGGTTCCAGTCGGTGAGGATGTTCGTGCCCTTTCCGCGATACGGCTCGGGGCACGTCTGCGTGGAGGAATCGAACTCTTCGTAGCGATGGCTCTTGTAAAGCACCTCGACCTTCATCTACCGGAACCTCCTTTCTGCTTAACGGGCGACCGCGCGGTCATCCGGCGCGGCATGGCCTTCCAGAGCAGCAGAGGCATCCCGTGCCTGCTCGGCTGCATCCTTGAGAGACACGCCCTGCTCCTTGGCCGCCTCGCGCTCTGCGGCCTTGTCTGCCTTGAACTGGTCGTTTGCCGCCTTGACGGCCTTGACCAAATCCCAAGGCTTGACCTCGAAGCGCTTGTACGGGTGCTGCTCATCGCCCTGCTTGCCCGTCCAGACCTGCACAGGCTCATCGGCCTTGAAGCCGATGGTGACCTGCTCGCCGGAGAGCATCTGCTGCTTCATGCGGTCGTTCATGAACACATCGCAGGAGTAATGGCCGAGGTCGATGCCGTTGACCTTGGTTCCCTCCGGCAAATGGACGTATGCCTTCTCGAAGGTGCGACCGTCCTTTGCCGTGTACTCATAGGGCGTGAGAAATGCTGCGGGCATCTTCACGTTGGCGTATGCGGGCTTTCCCGCATCCCGATGTTCCGTCTTCTCTGGCATTTGAATCACTCATCCTTTCTGCTCATTGAGTGCCAAAGACACTCTATATTGTATATCAGCCGGTTCGTGTAGACGAGGAGCGCTATAATCAGCGCGATATGCGCTCATCGAGGTTCTTATCGAGCCGTCCGTCCGCATTTTCCTGCGAGATGGCGGATGACGCGGCACGCGCCTGCGCGACCTCGCCTTTGAGTGTCACCGGCTCTTTGATGTAGTCGGAGACCCGCTTTTCCCCATAGCTGTCCAGCAGCCCATCGACCCGGCGCGAGTCCTCATAGGTGGCTCCCTTCATGAGGGGGTAATCCTGACCGTCCACGGTCACGACGGTGCCGGAGTCCTTGAGTCCGATTCCCGCTACCGTTTCGGGCGGCAAGAGGTTGAAGGCGTAGCCCACGCCGACCGCCTGCATGCGGCTTTCTTCCGGCAGGGAGAGGGAGCTGGTGCCGCCTTGGTGCGGCTCGCTCAGTATGGCGGCGTATCGCTCGTAGTCGTCGGCGAAATCCCGCTTGATGTCTCCGTTCAGCGCCTCCCACACGTCATCCACCACCATATCGAGGTTGTTTTGGTTCATGCGGATGTACTCGGAGACGGGGATGTCCGTGGTGTCCACGAAGTAGAACAGGCCGCCGTCCTCGCCCACGCAGCACATCGTCTTCCATGGGTCGGTAGGGTCGGGGTTCGCCTCGAAGCGGATGGCACCGTGCTCGATGCCCTCACGTACCATGTCCTTCGTGATGCCATATGACGGGGAAGCCTTCACGGGCTTCTCGTCCATCCAAGCGTCATAGATGTCATCATAGGTGATGCCGGTGCGCTCGGACAGCTCTTGGAAGACGCGCTCCCGGACGAGAGAGTCGCCGACACCGAGCGCATCGTAGAAGCCGCTGCCGAGGGCGACCGCATCGAGTGCGCGGTCGAAAGTCATCTGCGGGTCGATGGAAGCGCCGAGTCCGTCATCCGGGTACGCCTCCATGTACCAGTCACGGACGGAATCGCTGCGGTTCTCTTTGCCCTCCGCATCGCGCCACTCCGCCTCAGAGGCGAAGATTTCCCCGCCGAAACCGCTGTCGCGCCCCCATATGTCGAACAGTTCATCGACGGTTTTGTTGTAGTCGGGGGCGACCTCGTAATCCTTCTGCAACATGCTGATGCTGTTCATCAGCTCCCCGAGGCTGTGCCCGTGGTCAATCATCCATTCGAGCTGATAGCGCTCGTAATCAGTCAAAGCCATTTTCCCTCCTTCTGTATGCGACACGTTAATCTGTGTGAGTGTGCCAATCCGCTAGTCTCGCTCCGAGCTGTCGAGCGTCGGGGCATCCGTCCCGTGTCTGTCCGACGAAAGCTGCTCGGATGCTTGCCGTGAAAGCCTTGCCTCCTCGCTGAGGGAGACGGCACCATGAACCTTTTCGCACGACAATGCAGTCGGCATGTTGACGAGAGCACCAAGCCGCATTTTGATGTCCTCTCTATCAAGGATTGACCCAAGATAACCGGAAGTGTCGCGCATCTCACCGGTCGCTAGGTCATAGCTAAAGTAAGAGGTGCCGTCAGGAGCATCGAGGCTACCCGACCCGTCATCGAAACACACCCATTGCCAGCCGTCGGGAAGAGGGTATCCCTTCGTGAAGCTCGGGGCATAATCGAATCCCACGCCCTCGCCTTCCATGTAGCGGTCGTTCGTTGTCGTCTCAGCCATTTCCCATTACCTCCTCGCCTTGCCAGACTTGCCCTTGGGCTTGGAATCGAAGGTCGGCTCGATGGAACCGTCCTTTTTAAGGCTCACCTTGCAGTCGAACGTCTTGCCGGTGGTCTTGGACTTGCAGCCCCTCAAGTCCACTTTCTTCCCTTCAAGCAGGGCGGCTGCCTGCTTCTCGGTGAATGTCTTCCCACACCACCCGAGCAGCTTGAAGCCGCATCCGGCGGTCTGCTTCCATGTGCCGTCCTCCTGCTGCTCGTTCTTGTTGGAAGAGCAGGTGTAGAACATCTTCCCGGTCTTCTTTGATTTGCGCCCGACGACATCCTCTCCGCAGACCGGGCATTTGCCCACGACCTTTGCCTTGGGTGCGATGCTCGCGCCGACGTAGGCGGTGTCCTGATGCTCCTTGAAGACCTCGATGACGTTCTCTTGCAGGGCGTTCACGTCGGCCTTGCCCTCGGCGATGTCCTGCTGGATGAGCCACCAGCGGGCGGTCACGTCCGCACCGGCTATCTCGGGCGGCAGGAGGTGGTAGAAGGCGCGACCCTTCTCGGTGGAGCGAATCTGCACGGTCTTGCCCTTCGGCACATCCTCAAGGTAGCCGCGCTCTTTCAACTTCTCGATGATGGAGGCTCGGGTGGCGGTGGTGCCGATGCCGCCGTTCTCGCCCTTCTTGCCGTCATCCTTTCGCTTCAAGATATCAGCCCCTTCAAGTTCGGAGTCTGACAACGTGCTGGATACGGCACCGCGAGCAGCAGCCTTCCCGGCGGTTTTCGCGGAAGCCTTTAGGTCGAAGGGCTTGGACTTACCGGACAGGCGGTTGCGCACCGCCCGTCCCGCCCGGTATGCACCCTTGGCACCGTGATACAGGTCATCGGTGCCCTCAAGCTCGCTACTAGACAGGGCTTCATGTACGCCTTGGCTCGCCAGAGCCGAAGCGCTCATAGCACCGGGCTTTCCCTTGCGCCCCTTTGTGACCGCAGACAGGGCGGCGCTTGCCGCACCGCCCGTCGCGGCCTTCTTGCCAACAGAGTAGAGTTCGCCTTTCAGCGACTTCTCGCTCTTGTCGGCTTTGCCGACGATGCCGGAATTGACGGCATCCGTCATCTCAGTCTGCAAGAGGCTCTGACCAGCGTCATCCCTCTGGCCGGAGGTCGATACCAAATCCGAAGGCTTCATTGACGTTCACCGTCCTTTCCCAGTCATATTGTCAGATGACCTTATCCGCATCCTTTTTCGTGGAACCGAGGTTGATTTCCTTGGTCTCGTTCGGGTTGGTGCTGAACAGGTCGTAGAGGATGTTGCCCTGCGGGAACTTTCCGCGAATCGGAACACGCGCGTTGCCCGCGATGAGGAGACCGTCACCGGCTTCCGCAGACTCGTCAATGCACTCCTCTTCCTGCTCCGAGAGGTTCAGCAGCTCCACCCACTTCATGCGGTCGAGCGGGGACTGCTTGAGCAGCATCAGGAAGTCCGCGTTGAGCACGATGTTCTGGGCGGCCTCGTTGTTGAGCATCGCCACCGCGTTCTGCGTGATGCCGGTGAGCAGGAGGCCAAACTTGCGCCCCTCGTTGGAGAAGCGTGAGAAGTAGTTGAGCACCGTCGGGTAGGCGAAGAGCGACTGCATCTCCTCGACGTAGAGCCATGTGCGCACGTTGCGCTGTGCGTTGTAGTACATGCGGTTGCGCACTGCCTCGCAGACATTGATGAGTGCAAACACCAGCATGGAATCCGGCAGGTCTTTCAGATTGAAGTCCACGATGCGGGTGTTGAAGTCCACGTTGGACTGGCGGTTGAAGAAGTCCATGGAACCCTTGACGAAGCGCTCGTAGCGAAGAGCGATGACCTGCGCCTGATGTTCGGGCTGCTCAAGAGCGATGTCATAGAAGTCCTGCAACGTCGGCGGCATGCCGTCCCCGCGAGCCTCGGCACGCTGGAACGCAAGCTCGACGCAGCGCTGGATGATGGACTGGTCAACCTCGGAGAGATTTTGCCCGGATTCGGCTGCCGATGCACCGGCCTGAGCCAGCATGGCATCAATCTTGAACGCAATCTGCTCGTTGCGCGGCATGTGTTCCACGGAAACCGTGTCGAACGGGTTGAGGAACGTGTCGGTGCCCACACCGAAGTGGTAGGTGGTGCCGCCGTAACGCTCGGTGATAGCCGTGTACTCGCCCGCACGGTCGATGACGTAAATCTCATCCGTCGGGTTGGAGAAAATGGTGCCATCTCGGTCTTCGTGAACATGCCCTTGCCCGAGCCGGTCTTGCCGCACACGAAGCCCATTGGGCTTGTGAGCTTCTTGCGATTGCACATCACGAGGTTTCGCGAGTGCTTGTTCTGGCCGTAGTAGTTGCCGCCCACATCATCGAGTTCCTGTGTCGCAAAGGGCACGAGGATGGCGACCTGCGCCGTGGTGAACATGCGGCTTATCTCCACATGGTTATGCCCGAGAGGGAGCACCGAGTTCAGGCCGCGACGCTGGCGGTAATCGTAGGTGTCAACCTCGATGGAGTTCTGGCGGGCTGTGGAGATGATGCGTAGCACCTGCGCATCGAGCTGCTGCTTCGATTCCGCATAGGTGTAGATGAGACCCGTGAACACATAGAGGCGCTGGTTCTTGTTCTGCAAGTGGTCAAGAACGTCCTCGGTCTCCTCCTTGGAGTATTTCAGCTCTTGCGGCAGGATGGAGAAGTCATAGCCCTTGTTCACGGCGCTGCGCTGCTCTTCGATAATCTCCTTGTCAATCCATGCGCTTCGGGTTCGGACGAAGTTGATGGCCTTGGACTTGTCCATGGGCTGAACGAACCATGTGACCGCCATGGGAATAGGAAGGTCAACGATGTCCGCCAGCGCACGGTCGGACAGCTCGCTTCCGAACTTCTTCATGACTAGAACTTGACCGTACACGCCGTTGTCGAGCTTGAAGCAGTCGTTGAAGGTGTTGTCCGGTTTCCAGTCAATCTGCGTCGGAGCGATGCAGTCCTTTGTGGTCTGGATGCGCTTGGCAGAGATGTCCTTCTGATAGTCGAAGTAGAACGGCTTGAAGGGGTTCAGCAGCGAATGGATGACTGAAAGGCGCTGCGTGCCGTTCAGAAGATGCGCCTTGGAACCCATGGAGTTCAGGATGCGGCTGGATTCGGTCTCGATGCGCGAGAGCTGGCGAGCCGCGTCGTCCGCCGTCTCTGCGGCCACCGAGTAGGTGAGGTACCGGTTGCGTCGGATGTTGGAAACGCCCTCGCGTACCTTGTCGTTGAGGATGTCGTTGAAGACCTGCGCATCATGGCGAGCCGCATCATTGCTCTGGCGGGAGATGTCGAAGAACTTACGGTTGCCGACCTCCTCCTTGAGCAGAAGCGTATTGATGACGCTCATCTGCACCAGCGTGTTCGCACCGAACTGGTCGTAGAGCCGCGTCAGGGCAGAGAACATGGCCTTCTGCTGCTCGTCGCGGACGGAGTGGTAGCTGATGTCATCGAAGGCGATGGAAGAGGAGAACAGCCCCTCCTCGACCTCGCAGATGCCGTCTTGGTACATCTTGTTGTACCCTATGTAGTTCACGACATCCTTCGCGCCCTCACGCTTGCGTCGGGCATCCGCTGTCTTCGAGGAGAGTTCCTTGTCCCTGTCCTTGAGCTGGGACTTAACTGAGGAGTAATGCTTGCGTGCCTCCTTCTCCGCGACCTTCGCCTCACGCTTGAGCCGCGCCACCTCCTTCTTGGCGGCTTTCTTCTCCTTGCGGGTCAGCTTCTTGCCAGTGACCTGTGTAGTATTAGCCACAGAGGTCAAGGCATCCACGTCGATGGAGCCATTGTCGCTCTCCGCACGGTCGTACCCGTTCCCGAACCCCTCACCGGAAGTGTGGACGAACTCCTCGATGTCGAAGTTCGCCTGCACGGAGTCGTCAGTCGATGACCCGTCCTGCACGGGGGGAATATGCCTCGATTCCTTTGAGGCTGCACTGCTTTCGATATTGTTTTCCATAAACCTTGCCTTTCTTGCCATCCTCACCGGGCTGGCCGATGAGGCCGCTGAGTTGCATCGAGGGGATGTAGAAGATTCGGCTGGTTCCGAAGTTCGCCCTGACCCATTGCACGGCGAACTGCTCGAACGGCATCCCACTCGGACGAAAGAAGCCGCAGCACCAGAACGGTAAGCTGACGGCATAAATCAGAATCATGTTGTCGCCGACGTTCCAGCCCAGCACGAAATAGATGTAGAGGCCGGTCAGAACGGAGCAGCCGAGCGCACCCGCGATTGAGACGAGGGTGCGCGAGGTCATCTTGCCAACGACCTTGGGCTGGTATTCGGCGATGTCCTTGTGAACTGCTACTGACAGCATGCGGACACCGACCTTCCTACATTCCGGCTGCCCAACTGGTGTCGAGCGAGCCGAAGTAGATGGCGGCACCGACCACGACGGCACCGCCGACAATCATGGCGATGGCACCGGAGAGCTGGCCGCCGCCGCCCTGCATGCCGTCCTTGATGGTCATACCGAGGTTGACGAGGCCGAACACGACGAGCACGCCGCCGAGGAACGTCACGCCCTGAGTGAGCATCTGAATTGCGTTATCGAGCATAGTTGATACTTCCTTTCCCTTGTGAATGTTGCGCTCCGAGCTAGAAGCCCGAGAAGCCGTAGATGGCGGCGAAGCCTATGACGGCACCGCCCGCCGCAACCATAGCGATTGCCTTTCTCAGCTCGCCGCCTCCGGCGCGGGCACCGTCCCTCAGATTCATTCCGAGGTAGAGCAATCCGATGAAGACAACGGTGCTGCCGATGAAGGCGAGGGGCTTCGCGCCGAGCCTGACGAGTTCTTCCAATATCTTTTCACCGTCCTTCCCTTTCTGCTTGAGAGCCGAATAACTACCTAATTATACATATAGCGACTGGCTGCTCATGGCTTAACCATCGGTACCGACCGCAACCCGGTCGTCATACGGTTCGCATCCGTTCGCCATGTAGCGCTTGAAGTCGAAAGACTCATCGTGAAGGCGTTTAGGGTTGCGCTTGTCCACGATGTAGCAGTAGCGCTTATGGGTGTGCGGGTCGTATTTGTCATCCATGAGAGGGTTCGTGCCCGCGATGAGGAGGATGGCCTTCTTGCGGCTCATCTTGCCGATTTCCGCCGCGTCGATAAGGTCGCGCCCTTGGATTTGCAGGTTCTTGCTCGCAGATGGCGACTGCCCGCTGGATTCGTTGTAGGTCATCTGATGGATGGTCTGCTTGCCAATCATCTCCGCGATTTCCTTGTTCGTGGAGTTCGACTTGCCGCCGAGGAACAGGGTGGAGTCGCAGCAGTCCACGATGGTCTGCGCCTTCTTGTCGTATTTGCTCTCAAGCTGGCTCATGGATTGCAGGATGATGGTGATGCCGATGTTTCGCGAGCGCGTCACGGCGATGGTCTCCTCGATTTGCGGGATGGTTCCGATGTTCGCGAACTCATCGAAGATGAAATGCACGGGGGTGGGGAGCTTACCGCCGTAGTCCGTAAGCGCCTTGCGGCAGAGCTGGTCGATGCACTGCCACATCATGATTGCGAACAGGAATGAGAGGGTCTTGTCGGTATCGGACAGGATGCCGAACACGGCCACCTTCGCGTCCGGGTCGCCCAAGGTGTCAAGCTCCATCTCATCGTATTCGAGCAGCCTGCGCACGCCAGCCGTGGCGATGGGTGCGAGCCGCACGTTACAGGAGATGATGATGGATTTGAGGGTCTTGCCAGCAGCGACCTTGAAGTTCTTGTAGTTCATCAGCGCGAAGTCCTCGTCCGGGGACAGGCCATCGCAGTCGGCGGGCTTCACGCCATCCGAGTTACGCTTGAATAGAGACGGCTCCCAAGACCAAGCGGAGCCATCGGAACCGCCGGAGGAGAAGCTGCGGGAGAGACCCGTTCCGCCCGTCGAGACAGACGGAGCACCGCCCTCGTTCGGTATATAGCGCTTGCCCTCCTCGATTTGGAGGAACAGCAGGTCGAGGGGAGAGCGGAAGTTCTCATCGTTCTCGCGAGCCTCAGCCATGGAGAGCAGCGTCAGAAGGCTGGACAGGTTGTAATCCTCCGGCGGGAACCAGTCGCGGAGAAGCGCGATGAGTGCCGTATAGAGCATCTTCTCGGCGTTCTCCCAGAACGGGTCTCCCGCCTTGCCGTCGCCGTTGGTGTTCATGATGTAGCAGTTCACGAACGACAGGATGTCGGTGTCGGTCTTCACATACTTGAGTGGGTTGTAGTGCATGGACTCATCGAGGTTGATGGTGTTGAACGACTTCACCTTATATCCGTTGTCCGTGAAGAGAAACCCTGCATCCTTGAGGAGCGTGCCCTTGGGGTCGGTGATGAAATAGCTCGTGTTGAGCTGGCAGATGTTGGGCGTGACGTAATTGAACGTCTTGCCCGAGCCGGAACCGCCGACAACCAGAACATTCAGGTTTCGGTCAAGTTCAGGATTGAACTTCGGACGATGGAGGGCGAGACCGAAGTTCTGCGTGAAGATGAGGTTGTTGTCCTCGGTCTTGAGGTCGCGGAACGCCTTGCCCTCCTTCACGGTGCCCCAACGCGCAGAACCGCTCTCCTCGCCAGCGCGATAGTTGCCGATGAAGGCCACATAGCGGAGCCAGAAGAGCCAGACGAGCACGCACACGGCAAGCCCGACGAGCATGGCGTTTGGGGACATGTCGAGATGGATGGGGTTATCTGCCATGAGCGGCCACATGGCGACGAAACCGTCACCCCAGTGCTCAAAGAACTCGCCGGAATAGGAAGCCACGGCCTCCCAGTAGCGGTTGCCGAGATAGAATCCTGCACAGGAGATGAGAGCGGTGACAAGTGCTGACCGCGCCACCTTCTTGTTGATTTCAGGGTTGCCCTTGCTTTCAGCCATAGCGAACCTCCTTTCCTATGCCTTGCGCTTGGGCAGCGCGTTCAGTAGGGACAGGGCGATGGCGGTGCGGGTGGATGGGGATGCCCCCTGCACGAAGCGCTTGTAGCATCCGAGGCAGAAGTCGTCCTCCGGGCGGATGCCGTTGGTGTCGGTACGCTGCTCAGGAGAGCACCAGTCGCGCAGATAGCCGAGGCAGGACGAGAGGAGCTGCTTCGCGGTTGCCTTGAAGAAGGAATCGCTGTCGCACTCGTCGCGCAAGGAGCTTGCGTTGATGACGGCCTCCGCGATGGCCTCGATGTCGCTGTCCGATTTCATTGACTGCAACGGGTTCCCAGCAAGGCGTTCGGGAAGATAGTCGAGTATGTCTGTCATATCGCTTTCCCTTCTAGCGTTCCTGCTGGAACTTGTCGGAGATGTCCCGGTCGGGTGCGTCATTGCTCTTCGAGAGCTGGCTGCTCGCCCTGCGACATTCCTTGGCAGTTGAACTCAGGTCGTAGCCGCGCCCGTCGTCATGGGTTCGGGCGGCCTCCTCGCGTACCATGGACGGCGAGACATCGGTGCCGTTCTGCTCGCGCTCAAGGCGCAGCGTCCGACTGTCCGTATCCATCCCGTCATGGGAGTCGATACCCTGATTGATGTCCGGCGTGGCACCGTCCATGTCAAGAGAGCCGTCTGCAACATCTATCTGCTCCCGGTCGAAATGCTTCTCGAACCAGTCATGAGTCGCGTCCACGGCGAACTTGGCTTTCAACGTGTTCGCACCGACTGCCCAGTCGCGCTGGGCGTGGTCATAGGGCAGGAGCTTGCCGTCATCGCCGATGCGAGCTTCGTAGAACAGCATCTCTCCGTCTTTGGTGGTGTCGATGCCGATACCCTTCTCGTTCAGGATGCGCTCGAAATCACTGAGGTCGCGGCACTGCTCGCGAGCCGACAGCACCTCATCGCGGATGTGCTCGGTATGGTTGTATTCGCCATCCGCTCGGTCATCGCGGACATGCTCGCCATGTGCCGGGGCATCATCCCGTGACGGAGATGAGAGGTCGGGAAGCGTCTCGACCTTTTCGAGTTCAGAGAGCTGCTTTTCGGTCATGGGATGAGCGTTCTCAAGTTGCTCGGCAATCTCCCGATTCTTGAGTGCGGTCATGACCTCGGAGAACTGGGGTACGCAGTCCTTCACTTTCTCAAGTTCGTCTTTTACGAAGTAAACATACCCGTTACCTGACTTATCGGAAAGCGCGAGCATGGCGATGCCGTTATCCCGGCAGACCTGCGTGAAATACGCTGCATCGTCCTTGGTGCCAAAAGGCAGACATACTTGCTCGTGAGATGCCATGTCTTCTGCCTTGGCATCTGCGTTTTCCGGGGTCAACCCCTCCTTCTCGAACTTTGACTTGTAGAAATCTTTGATGGCATCTTCAAAATACTGCTCGGCATGACGTGATAAAGCTCGTCCCGCAGAACGTCCGACTGCACGAACCAACATCTCGCCAATGTCGTCCCCGTAATCAACCGCCATAGCAATCTTCCTTTCTCTTCGCTGACTTGCCGGGAAACCTTTCCCGGTTTACTATTCATGGATTATATCTGCAAATGGACGCGGAAGCGCATTTCACCGCCCTTGCATATTCGACACGTATTAAATCGTTCGTTTTGCCAATGAACGGCTCGATTTGGATGCTTTCGGCAAAGACGGATGTGCCGTACATATGCACACATGTTCCTCTGGCATTTACAAGGCGCGTAACGTGTTCCTTGTGAAAGGAGGAATCATGGATGATTTCAGAAGAGAAAAACAAAGAGATGGTGCGCATGTTCTGCGCCTTCTGCCGAAGGACGTTGCGCAATGCGCGGACGGACATCGTGCGCAAGCAGATGCGCGACGCGAAAAGGGAGACGTTGTTCTCCGACATGAGGGAAGAGGAGCTAAACCGCCTCACCTCGCCGTACAGCGTTATAAGGGAAGAGATGCTTTTCGAGGTCTTGGATAGCGAGGTCTTAGTGCTCGATGCCAGCCTCGGGGGAGCGATTAGCAGCCTGCCAGAGACCGAGCAGGCCATTATCCTGCTCTATTACTTCGCGGAGTGGACAGACAAAAGAATCGCTGCCGAACTCGGATGCCCGCGCTCGACGGTTCAGCTCAAGCGCACGAGGGCATTGGACATGCTCAGAAAGTATCTGGAAGAAGAGGGGGTGTGCTGCCGTGACAGAGATGAGCTATGAGGTCATGGCCTGCGCGGTATCGGGAGACCCGATAGCCATGCAGGAGGTCTTGGACTATTTCGACGGATACATCAACCGGCTATGCACGCACGCCTACCTCGATGAGATGGGGCATGTCGATTACGGCGTTGACACCACATGGAAGACGCAGCTCCAAGGAAAACTGCTCGTAGCCATGCTTCGGTTCAAGATGTGACATCGGAGGTGGTTGCATGGGCGGCAAGGACATCCCGATATGGGAGAAGTACACGTTGACCATCGAGGAGGCAGCGCGATATTTCCGCATAGGCGAGGGCAAGCTGCGGCGGCTCGCCGAAGAGAAACCCACACCGGAATGGGTCGTCATGAACGGCAACCGTGTGCAGGTGAAACGAAAGGTATTCGAGCGGATGATTGATGCTACCGACGTGATTTAGAGATGAAAACGAGCCTTGGATATGCTATAATAGAAGTAGCATATCCAAGGCTCTTTTCATTGGGAAGGAGCACTATGGATGTCAGACAAGAAATCAGAAAAAAGAAGAGATACTAAAAACAGAATCCTGAACACAGGCGAGAGCCAGCGTGGAAACGGTCTCTACGTCTTCAAATATGTCGTGAATGGAAAGCCGAAGTTCGCCTACTCATGGCGATTGGTCGAGACCGATAGGCTGCCGAAAGGAAAGAGGCCGTGCAAGCCCCTTCGCGAGAAGGAGCGCGAGATAATGCGCGACATTGAGGACGGCATAGACCATATCGGCAAGAAGATGACCGTATCCCAGCTTTATGCCAAGTTCACCCGTTGCCGTCAGGACGTGCGTGAAGGCACCGTAAAGGCACGCGGTCAGCTCATGCGCATCCTATCCGAGGACAAGATAGGTTCATGTCAGATAGGGAATGTGAAGCCATCCGATGCGAAGGAATGGATTCAGCGCATGAAGGCGAAAGGATTCGCCTTCTCGACCATCAGCAATCACAAGCGCTCGTTGAAAGCGGCTTTTTATTTGGCGATAGCTGACGACTGCATACGCAAGAATCCCTTCAACTTCAAACTCAGCTCGGTCATAAAGAATGACAAGGCACCGAGAGAGGTGCTGAATCGCGAGCAGAAGGCGGCACTCCTCGATTTCATGAAGACGGATGTCGTGTATAGCAAGTATGTCAACGAGGCGGTCATCCTGCTTGAAACAGGGTTGCGCATCTCGGAGATGTGCGGGTTGACCGAGTTCGACATCGACTTCGAGAGACGCTTGATAAGCGTAGACCATCAGCTCGTCAGGGCGAAGGGCGGGGGATATGCAGTAGAGCAGCCGAAGACCGAGAGCGGCAAGCGTGTCATCTACATGACCGACAGCGTGAGAGATGCCCTTCTGGCCGTCATGGAATCAAGGCCGAAAGCAAAGCCCTTGAGAGTCGATGGACTTAGCAGTTTCATATTCCTCAACAGGAACGGGCTGCCGAGGACGGGTGCGGACTATGACCGCGTGTTCAGGGGAATCAGAGCCAAGTATGGGAAGAAGGGCGGAATCATCGCTCTGCCAAGCGACTTGACACCGCATAGCCTGCGCCACACGTTCTGCACGGACATGGCGAAAAAGGGAATGAACCCCAAAGCACTCCAATACATCATGGGACACAAGGACATAAAGATGACGCTCGGTTACTACTCCCACATGGACGGAGAATCCGCTGCGGAGGAGATGCAGAGGCTTGCAGCGTAGCAATTTGCGTTTTACTACTCGTTTTACTACTGCCGGGTATCAAGAAACGCCAAGATGCGAGAAGATTCGAGAACTATGCCTGATATGAAAAGAGCCGGGAACGCCCATAAAATAGGGCTTTACCGGCATTCGAGAACTTTTGAGAACTTGTCCGAAAATGTACGAATGATTTGTTTTTATCTGATATGGTGTAAATTTACCAGAAATCCTCTTGAAGGTGAAACAAACCCGTGAGAGGAAAGCCGTTTTTCTGCTTTGGATAAAGTGCCTTTGGATATCAATGCTCTGTCAGTAAGTTGATATCTGAGATGTAACTTATTTTCTTTCATTGATGAAATATAAAGCAGATCGTTTAAAGGTACAAAATTTTTTTCACCATCAGTATCAATTATAACGATACTTTTTGAGTTTCGATATAATTTTTTGATAATATTGTTAAAAAGCTTGTATATAGCTGTATAGTCGACCGGTTTTGTTATGAATTGAAATGGCTGGACTTCAAAGCTTTCGTGCATATATTCCGGATAGGATGTTGTAAATACAATGAGCAGATCATCATCCATATCCCGGAGTTGTCTGGCAAGTTCCATACCATTTATGTCTGGCATTTCTATATCCAGAAGTACTATCTGATAGAGATGATTCTTGTAGTCTGAAAGTAGATCACTCGCTGAAAAATAAGATGATACGACAATGTTGTTATCAGATTCTATTGTGTATTGTAAAATATTCTTTTTCATTATTGCGATATCGTTTGTATCATCATCGCATATTGCTAGATTAAGATTCATGATACCTCCTTATATTTGAAATATATCCGGTATAAAGACCTGTTGCACATATTATGAGACTTAAATCAATAAAAATTAAATCTTTATTCCAGTGTAACAAAAGTGACAGAATTGTAAATATGGAATTGAAGAAAAAAATAATATAGGTTTTTTTCCGGGCTGTCTTTTTAGCTGACTGACTAAATACTTTGTTAGGTGTGTCAACAGGTGAAACCACTAATATTAAAATCCAGCAAATAATATATATGGGTATCAAGACATATGCAGAAATCATAGGTATAGTGGCAATAGTTAAAAGATATATACAAAATATAGTATATGATAGTATATAGCATGAAATACGTGTTTTGCAATGATACCCACCGGTTATGGCACGCAAAGATCCTGTAATAATAATATATATTGTAACAGCTATCGGGTGGTGAAATAAAAAACCTAGAGTTAATAGCGATAAATTGTATAATAAGAAATTAAGCATGTAGTCAAAAATATAAGCATATGCATCTCTAAAACGAGATTCAATAATTCCATTTAAAACATATCTTTCTGATAAGCATTTTCCAATAGATTTCATAGTTTGTCTCCTCGCATAAAATCATGAATAAATCTATTATATATTTTTTTATAAAGAAATTGTAATTTATGGATAAGTGGATGAAAATGAGGAGTGAATGGTTGATAAGAACCGCTCACTCCTCATTTTTGACTATTAAGAAGAAATACAGCTATATGAGAGTAAAATGAGGTAATATGAAAGTGTCAATTGACAAGCATAATACTTATGATATAAGGGCCAAAAGATATACTTAAAAATGCAAGCATGCAAGCATCAAGGGTACTTTTGGATTTTTCAATCATTTTATTGAATTATAAGTGGTAGGAGAAAATTTATGGATAAGAGAAAAATATTCACTGCAATCATGGCAATTTCAATGCTTATAACCACATTTTCAGGCTGCTCGTCAAATCAAAAACAAAGCTACGGCAACCTGGGTAAAGGTGATGAAAGCGATAGACCTGAGGTTGAGGATATAGTGATAGATAATGAAAGTGATATTTATAATATTGGAGATGAAATTCAGGTGAAAAACGTGGATTACGGCACAAATAGAGAATACGTTGCCAAAAGTTATATTGTAAATAGTGTAAAAATATATGATACTGCGGCTGAAATTGATGGTGTGCAGGATAAACTTATAGAAACCGATTATTATATGGGAGCTGATCCCGAAAAGCCTGCGATACTGAAAAAGGATGAGGTGGCCTGCGGAAAGCTTCTGCTTTGCGATATATCTGTAAAAAATATCGAGGATGAAATATGCACTGTAGGGGATATTTCCCTGGTATATGATATTAATGGTGTCTGTCAGCTTTTAGGCTATCCGGTTTATTTTTCAAATGCAAAGGACAATGAGCATGGGATATATGATTATACACTGGTGCAGGGACAGTCGCTTGACGCTCAGATAGGATTTTGTGTAGATCCGGCATTGCTGCAGATTGATAATATGGACTTAAACAAGCTTTATCTGTCGGTGAACTTTAATGGCGATGAAGAGAACAGGCAGTTTATAGATCCCGGATTGGAGTAGCATATGAAAAATGTATTACAAATTGAGCTTAACAAGGCGATTAAGACCAGATATTTTGCCATATCCATAATCATAGGAACTATTATTGGCATAGTAGGACTGGTTTATAATGTAAATCTTGTATACAACAGTCAGATATATGATGGTATCAATCCTTGTTATGAGGGATTTACGCTATTTAATCATTGGATTGGTGGTGAAGGCTTTTCGCTGGGGTCATCACTATACTTTTTTGTGTTTCCGCTGCTTATCGCATTGCCGTATGGCTGGTCATTTTGCGGAGAAAAAAATAGCGGATATATGCGTCAGATGCTGGTAAGAGCAGGAGAGAAAAGCTATCTGACAGCCAAATTTCTGGCAACATTTATTGCCGGTGGTCTTGCAATGGTAGTGCCGTTAATCATCAATTTTATGCTGACTGCGATGTTTATTCCGGCAATAACACCTGTTCCTACATATGACACTATGTATGGTGTTTTTGGCAATTCTCTATTTTCAAGCTTGTATTATACACAGCCATTTGCTTATGTAGCGGTATATATGCTGGTTGATTTTATGTTTTGTGGAGCTTTGGCATGTATTACGATGCTGTCGGCACTATTTATTAAATATAAATGGGTTAATTGTATTTTTCCGTTTGTTGTCTGCATGGTATTAAATGTACTTAATAATATGTTATTTTCAAATACTCCGGGGGCAGAAAATTATCAATTTTCACCATTTTATTTTACCAAATGTGTACAGACCGGATATCCGGCAAAACTTTGGATCATAGTTTTAATGTCTATGTTAATGGCTGCTATAACAATTGCGGTTAATATGGTTTTGATGCATAAAAAGGATGTAATGTGAGGATGCATATATGAAAATGTGGAAATTGTTATGTTATGACATAAAATATGGCTGCATAAAAAACCTGAAATTATTATTGTTTCCGGTTATATTTGAAATGGCTGTACTGTTTATGCTGTGGCAGAAAATGAATTCGTATGCGCAGTATGGTATAAGTACACAAAAGCATATGGGAGATGTTCTGCTATATAATTTCGGTGGTATGGAAAAATATAAAATGTCTATGGAAAATGTGTTTCAATTTCCAGTGACATGGATGCTGCTTTTTGTAATGATACTTTTTGTGACTCTGAGTTATCCCATGAATAATTTATGCGGTTTCGGAAATAAGCTTCTGATAAAGGGAAAAAGCCGTGTGAAATGGTGGCTGTCAAAATGTATATGGAATCTGCTCTGCAATATTATTTTCTTTGGGATAATTTTTACATTAATTCTGTCTTTTTGCAGTATAAGCGGCATACAGTCCGGAATGCAGGTAAATACAGATATGCAGCCTGTTCTTTTTAATCTGGGGGCAGATACGTCACTTAAGCCAGATGCAATAATGCCGGTTGGAGATATAGTAATGGTTTTTATGTTATCTGTAGCAATATGTCAGATACAAATGGCACTGGGACTCTGGCTTAAGCCGATATACAGTTTTATGGTAATGTGCATGGTTTTGCTGCTGTCAGCATATTTTCAAAGCCTGTTTGTTATTGGAAATTATGCAATGCTGATAAGGCATTTGTGGATAAATGAGGATGGTATAGATTGCAAAGTGGCAATCCCTGCTATGTGTTTGATAATATTTATAACAGTTATAGTGGGTGTGATAAGGTTCAAAAAGTATAACATTATTCAGGAGGAAAACTAGAATGGCACATATAGAGGTAGAAAAGCTTTGTAAAACAATCAATAAAAGTATAGTGCTTGAGGATATAAATCTGGATATGTCATCAGGAAAAGTATATGGATTTCAGGGAATAAACGGCTCGGGAAAGACAATGCTTATGAGAGCACTTATCGGATTGATCCGTCCAACGAGTGGCAAGGTGTGTATTGATGGCAAAGAACTTGGAAAAGATATAGATTTTCCGGAGAGTATTGGATTTTTACTGGAAAATCCTGCATTTTTGGATATGTATTCCGGAGAGGATAATTTAAAGCTTCTTGTAAAAGTGGATGGTAATGTGGATAAAAAGAGCGTGGAGAATGAAATACGTGGATTAATTGATGATGTAGGACTGGGGCAGGCAGGAAGGAAAAAATATAAAAAGTATTCACTTGGAATGAAGCAAAGACTGGGGATTGCGGCAGCAGTTCTTGGAAATCCCGATATCGTAGTATTAGACGAGCCGACAAATGCCCTGGATGATGATGGAAAGGAAATGGTTAAATCAGTTGTTAGAAAACAGAAAGAGCGGGGAGCACTTGTGATCATTTCATGCCATGATATGCAGACATTGGAGGAATTATCTGATGAAATTGTAAAACTTAAGGAGGGCAGGATATGCGGGTGAGAAAAAGAGTGCTTATTATTTGCGGGTTAATTTTGCTTATTCTGTATACAGCTCGTGTAATTGTGGTTAATAAAAATGCTGATAGAGTGCCGGTATACATATATGATGTGGGAGAAACTGTAGATTTTGGAAATGATTATGTGGATACTGTTGAAGAGTGTATCGACGGATATGCTGTACAGGTTCTGGGCTATGAGGTAGTAGATACAAGAGAACTTTATGAGCGTTATAATATGGGGCAGGCAGATGAAGCAACAGTAAAAAATACTCCATTTTATTGTCTGTTAAAGGTTCGTATCTATAATAAAGACTGTGACCTTGGAGAGGAAGGAGGGCTGATGCTGGATCGCTATAGTCTTATGGGCGATAATTATATGGCACTTGTGAGTGAGAATGTTTTTTGCACAATGTACCCTGATATGCCGGGAACATCGTTTTCACTTAGAAAGGGAACAAGCATGGAATTTGAGCTGCCTTATCCTATTACAAGGACTGAGGGCTGTACAAAAGAGGATATGCAGAAAAAAGCACCAATGCTGGAAATCTCTGAGTTTCCAAATAGAAAGCTATTGAAAGCAGGGTGAGCCTGCTCTATTATTTTGCAGTTACAAGTGCAGAATGCATTTTAAAAGATTGGTAAAAGAAAAGTTGACTTACAACAGTTGACAATTTAAAAGCCACATGCTACTCTAGAAATGTATGAGATAAAAGCGACGAAAAAGAGAGTACTTTTATGGCAGATTCACAGAGAAATCCCACACAGGCTGAGAGGGGATGACCTAAAGTAAGAGGAACATGGCTTTGGAGCAGCAGTATTGAACCATTGGCTAGATACTGACAGGAACCGCCTGTTATAGCGGAAAGAGGCGCAGCAGTGCCGGTATATGATGTCTGGTGAGTTTGATAGCTGCGTGAAGAGAAGTGGTACCACGATATAATCGTCTTCTTGGGAGTTTTCTCCTGAGGAGGCGTTTTGTTTTATTATTACGGCTTCGCACGTAATATATTGAATTGCCGGAGAGCATACAGTTGTTCTGAGGAATATACTGTATGTGATACGGCATTATAGAAGACTATATGTGCGAAGCATTAAAAACAGGAGGAAACTAAATTGGCAAACAAAGGTAAATATTACATGACAACAGCCATTGCGTACACATCAGGCAAGCCTCATATCGGAAACACATATGAGATCATCCTTGCAGACGCAATCGCCAGATACAAGAGAGCAGAGGGATACGACGTATATTTCCAGACAGGAACAGATGAGCACGGACAGAAAATCCAGGAAAAGGCTGAGGCAGCTGGAATTTCACCGAAGGAGTTTGTAGATCAGATTTCAGGTGAGGTAAAGAGAATCTGGGATATGGTAAATTCATCATATGACAATTTTGTCCGCACAACAGATGAGGATCATGAGAAATGTGTAAAGAAAATCTTCAAGAAGCTTTACGATCAGGGCGATATCTACAAAGGTTCATACGAGGGACTTTACTGTACACCATGTGAGTCATTCTGGACAGAGTCACAGCTCGTGGACGGAAAATGCCCGGACTGCGGACGTGAGGTACAGCCTGCGAAGGAGGAGGCATACTTCTTCAAGATGAGCAAATATGCAGACAGACTGATTGAATATATCAATA
>OGWZ01001609.1_pt1 | contig 20416 bp, 15 predicted proteins | sample 1576141 | NCBI WGS metagenome assembly OGWZ01 (sample SAMEA3541512, study PRJEB24748) | human gut metagenome | biome: human gut; feature: human-associated habitat; material: faeces | place: China | collected 2012
TTCTTCTTTAGGAAGGTGCATGAATTTTGTCTCGACCGTTGGGTCTTCTGCATAATATACAGCTGCTGCTGCTTGTGCTGCATCAAGTGTGTCAGCTGAATTAAGCAATACTCTTGCAAAAGCAAGGATACTGTCAATTCTGCTGTTGTCACTCATTGCTTCAGGAGCACCCATCATAGATGGAACCCCCGCTTGTGTTAAGGCGTCAGCAACATCACGAAGTTTTGCTTTTTTGTAAGCCAACACACAAATGTCTTCCCAAGGGATTCCATGATCGTGCTGCGCTATAATAGAATTAACTATCCAATCAAGCATACGCTTCTTATCGGCATGCCCCTTGATAAGAGTGAAACCACCTTCTCCACGGGCTGCTGTAATTTCTTTTTCGATTTTGTCCTGGTTTTTCTCCAACATTTTACAACCGAGGTCGATAATTTCCTGATGAGAACGATAGTTGACATCAAGCACAATGTCTTCTACCACATCTTCTTCACGAACTGCAGGCTGTTCAACATCAGTTCCCGTACGAAGTACATACTGCTCGTTGATTCTGTTATTAAAATCTAAGATAAATTCCGGAGATGTACCACGGAAGCGATAAATAGACTGGTCGTCGTCTCCAACAATCATCATGCTTTCAAATGTAGGAAGCATTTTAATTCTCTTTACCATTTCCATCTCAAATTCCGATGTATCCTGGAACTCGTCAATTACTGAATGACGGAATCCATATCTTCTTTGAAGGTATTCCGGATCTTCTTCGATCACTTTAAAGGCCAATAATTCCATATCGTCAAAATCAATTAAGCCTTCTTTTTTACAGAAGTCTTCGTACTTTCCATAAAGGTTGATTACCTTTTGGACCGCACTCTGCGGAATATCACAGTATGTGTTGATTTCGTAAGTTGAAATAGATGTATAATCTGTACCAAGCTTTTTAATCTGACTAAAGATGTCTGAGATTACAGCTAAGGCCCCAACATCATTGTAACCACCTTTTTTTACTGAGAAGTTTCTAAATGAAACCCCCTTCCATTCAAGGATCGGGTTTTTCGCAAGCAGTTCTGCAATTTTAGAAAATCTCTGAACTGCATTTAATACGCCAGGTCTTTTTCCAAATCCAAGCAATTCCCAGTTTTCTTTTACGATTTCATAGAAAAGCCCATGGAATGTAACAATCTGCATTCCGTATTCTTCGCTTGTTGGATCATATCCAAGCATTTTACGAAGTTTGCGAGCCATTTCTTTTGCTCCCGCATTTGAGAATGTTACAAGAAGCACTTCATTTGGCTTAACTCCTTTTTCCTGGATTAAATATGTTACGTGCGCCATGGAAGTAAATGTCTTTCCAGAGCCGGCAGTTGCAATTACACGCATAATGCCTTTGTCGAATGTTCTAATCTTTTCCTGTTTTTCAGAAAACACGATCTTCTGAGCGGGTGTTAAATTAGAAGTGTCTGGGGCTTCCTCTTCAATTCTTGTTGGAGGAAGAGTCTGATGACAGATATGGTTGTACTTACAATAAGCACATTCATCTTCCGGCATTTTATCCTCTTCCACTCCCTCTTTAAACATCTGAATCTTTTTATCCATCTGCTTATCAAGTCCATTTGGAGTTCCATCCCAGATATCTGACATCGTAATATCATTGTTGCCTCCGCCTGCATAGAATGAAGGCTCGCAAGCAGTCCAATCAGCCACATCGTCTGAACGAGTTAAGTACAACAGGTGTGCGTGAATATTTTTAAAGCCACGAGCGCGTCCATAAAGAACCATCTCGTACAATTGCATGTCACGATTAAACTCGTTTTTTCTACCTGACTGTGTGAATTTGCTTTTACCCAATTTGATAGCAAAAATATCAATCTGGTCGCCACATTCAGAAGTAAGAGTCGGCGTGTATTTGTGCTTTTTACCAGCCATTTCATATTCAGCTGATGCAGGGAATGTATTCATTACTCTGTATTCGCTGTTGAGATAGCGGAATACACGGTTAAAGTCATACTCTAAAACCGCCATCTTCTGCTGATAATTCTGGTATGGTATGGCCGCATATCTGTCATGCATATAACGCATAACAGCTTTCTTTGCTTCCTTCGTGTTTTTAGCCGCCTGGATGACTGTCTTGCCACCTTTTGGCCCGAACATAGGAGTTAACGCGTACTTGATTGTTGGGTTGATTACCATTGCAGTTAAGTATCTTTCTCCCTGTGTTGTTTCGCGGAGGTCGACTTTCTCCTCTAGTTCGCGGCGTGTCATACATGCCTGATTAAGCTGAGGTGTTGGGGTTTTCACCACTTTATCTTCGCTCTCAGTTTTTTCTGCGCCTGTTTTGTTATTATCAACGATATCTTCAACATCGATAGTTGTTAATTCTGCCATAATATTTCTCCTTTACTATTAGTTTACTTTGTTTTGTTAACAGCGGGGATTTGCACCCCGCATTTTTTATTCTTCGTTAGCGTCCTCTTCTGGTTCGCCAATCATGATGACTGCCTGAACATAAGAATGCTCTTCATCATACGTGATGATTTCATCACGAAGAAGTACTGTGTTTCCAGGCTTCGCATGACATACGTCATATCCACCTTGCTTTACAGCCTCCTCTGTTGACTGTCCATTGTAGTCTCCATGTGGGTCATATGCCTTGCCGTAATGGATTTTCCCGATAAACAGCCAGCCATAATTGTCAGAACCGTTAGCCCAGCGGCTGTATCTGCTCCAGCTGGAATAGCCAGCCGATTTATCCGGGTCAGAGCTCCAGTAAGAGCCGTTACCGAATGCACGTCCGTTTGCTGCTGCTACGTGGATTGTAGGGCCACCACAAGAAGTGATCGCTGCAACGTTCTCAGTTCTTGTACCATGGAAAAGATCTCTCTCTTCTTTAAATTCTGCCTTTTCAAGAGCTGCTTCGTATGCTTCGCGTCTTTCGACTGGATCAAGCATATAAGCTTTCCTTATTAAGCGAACGTACTTAGGCTGAGTTGCTGCAACTAAGTCTTTGATCCACTGCATTTGTTCATCCGTTGGTCTTGTTACCTTAACTGTTCCAAATGGAGACAGTTTCTTTGATGCTGCAGCCTGTTTTGCGGATGTTGCCGTTAAAGCCTCCATTGCTTGAATTTTGCCTTCCCATTCGTCTACTGCATCGGCAATTGCCTTATCAGCATCTTCAATGGTAAACAGGTTCTTTGTGCTGATCATGAATGAATCAACAGTTACACCTTTTTTGAAGGGTGGATTAATTACCGCGATCATTTTCTTAATTGCTTCGTTTGCTACATCAATTTTTGCTGTTACTCCGTCTCTTTCTTCAAGTCCGGTAACATCAACATTGACAGCTTCAGATAAAGCTGTATATGATTTCCAACATGAATTGATCATACGTCCGTTGTACGGATTCTGATTAGTCATCCAGTCGTTACCGAAATCATCTAATGCTTTCTTAGCCCCTTCGATTACCATTCGGTAAAATTCAACTGCAGGACTTTCATCTTCGATTTCAACTTCTTCTTTGTCTTGAGCAAAAAGCTTTTCAACAATGTCATTGGTTTCAATTAAATCGGCTGTCATGTCTTTGTATCCATCTGCGAGCTTTTGATAATAAAGAAGCCAGAAAAGCTGTGACGGTTTTGGCTTGCGCCAGAAGTCACCATCATCAATCAAGTTCATACCTGATTCTCCGATTTTCCCAAATCTTGCTCCAATGTCAATTGACAGATTAAGCATGTTGTTTGGCAGTAAATCAAAAAATCTATGGATATTTACTTTCTTTTTGTTTCCGTCTTCATCTTCTATCTCGTTTTCTACTTTTCGCAAAAGTTTTGCGTGATAGAAGCTTCTCATCATGCGCATGTCTGAATGTGCGAGTCTGAACTGAAGCTTTCCGTTATCATCAGCATCAACGTGGATAGATGTGCTTCTTTCATCTTCCATTGTAACAACAACGTTGTTTGGTAAGATATCGAAGTCAATCCCGGCAATAAATTCACCGGCTGGTTTCCACAAGTCTTCTTCGTAAAGAGCTGCTTCTTCAAGGATTTCATCATCCGTCATTTTTTCATACCCATCAACAAGGGCTTCGAATTCTTTTACATCAGCAAAAGTTAACCCATTGTCCTCAAGATCTGGATATTCAAGGAAAAATCTAAATTTTTCCACATATTCTGGAAGCTTGATGCTTTCATGGAATACAAATTGATAATTCCCGCCTTCCCAGCTAATGTCTGCTGCGTGCTGGATAAAAGGCACCTTACTTAATCTTGTTTCGAGTTTGTCCAGGTATTCTTTGACACCTGCGACAAGGTTTTCGTTTTTCGTCATAATTGTTTCCTCCTAATTTTATTTGTTACGACTTTAATGTTTCGATTATCCAATATCTAATTTTTATTAGTGCTCCGGTTTTCAGATAATCTATCTTTTATATGTTGGAAGTTTGCGTAAATAAGAAAAAATACAAAAAGAAAGCACTCAGAATTATCTGAATGCTTAATTTGCAGGATGCGACTGTTAATTTTGCAAATATATTCCTTCTTCTTTTGTCTACAGAAGCGACTTAAACCCATATTCTGTGTAGAGTCTGGCTCTTTCTTTGTTGTTAATGTTTGCTTTAAGCTTTTCTAAGCTATCTACGACATTAATATCTGTCTTAATTGTTGCAAGCTTCTTTGATAACAGCCCAATTTCTCCAAATTTACGAAAAGCATTTAACGGACTTCTTTTTATACCAAGAAAATCCTTCCAGAACGCGTTTAATTGTGTTTCTGCGGCTTTTTCTTTGCAAGAGGATATTTTATCCATGATTGCCTCTAAAGTCCCGTATTCGGCAAGCAACGGGCTTGCAGCGGACGATACGCCTTTTATTCCGGGAATGTTGTCGGATGCATCTCCAACAATCCCTTTAAGATCCGGAACTTGTTCTGGTCTGCAGCCGTATTCGGACAAACATTTCTCTTTTGTTACCTCAAACGCTTTTGCGGGGATAGAAGCCATCAATTCTTTAAAATCCTCTTCGTCGCAGGGGCTTTCGTATTTGCGCATTAATTTGGTCGCCGTATCCTGGTCTTTCTGCAACAGCCACAACAACGTATTATCTGTAACTAGTTGCAGGTAATCATGATCTTTCGTAATAATGCGTACCTGAATTTCAGACTCAAAACGTTTAGCCAGTGAGCCAGCCAGGTCATCTGCCTCGTATTCGGTACTAAAAAATACAGGGTAACCCATTTCATGAAGCATCTTTTCTGCACTAATAAACTGTTCTTTCAGCGGTTCCGGAGTTTCTCCCCTATTGCCTTTGTATTCCGGGTAAATTTCCCTACGAAAAGTGTCTCTTGTTGTATCAAAGACAATCGCTATATGGGACGGCTTTTGTTCTGCCATAATCTTATCTAAGGTACGGCACATAACATACAATGCATTTGTGTATCTGCCATGTTCGTTTTTCATGATTTGCGAGTACAGTTCTTTTTTCTTTTCTGGATCTTTTTCAAATAGCAATGCTTTTGGCAAATTCCCGTAATACCGCAGTTACCAGCATGCTGCTTCCGTCTATAATGATTAATTGATTTTCCATATTGACCCTTCTTCTTTCCTTTCTTACTTTTCTTTTGTATCCCAACATACTAACAACATATCATCACGTTTTAATTCAACATCTTTTCCCCATTTGTCTAATAGTTTTCTTGTGTCAAATCCATGTTCGACGATGACCGCGTACCCATGAGCTGTTCTATGTGTTTCGATATGTGATACAACATTTAGATCTTTGATATCTCTTACAAACTCTTTCAGTTTACTTTCATCATTAATATCAAAATCGAACATCCACTTGTTTTCTGCAGCGTTCTCCTTCTTTGCGCAAATAGAAGCGGTGATAGCTGCAATTCTTGATAATTTGACATCATCTTTTGTGATAAGTTCTACCATAAGTGCTTTCTTTGCTTTTTCTTCGTCTCTTTTGTTTACGGATACATATAATCGACAGGTTTCCCCAGGAACTCCGCCAGATAGAAAATCTTTAAATTTTTCTTTCAGTCTTTCATCTGTCATTGGATGAACAGAGTGGTATACAAAACTCTGTTTTCTTTCTGTAAAATTTTCTACGTTCCTGTTATCTTTGTTCCTTGATATTAATAATACCACGTAAAGAGATCCTTCTTCTTTTCCTGCTGTGTCCCAATTTGAAAGTGCCATGATTCTGTTTCCTCCGTTTCATGTTTTGTAATATTATTATACACTCGTTGAGTGTTTTTGTCAATTTAACATACTCTAAAAAAGACCGTACAGCATATACTATACGGTCTCATTTCCTACGATTTCTTTTGCTTTTGTAAGTACTGGCTTTGTCTTTTTCCAAAGACTGTCTTTCCCATTGTTGATAGCTGTTAATTCTGTTTCGATTTCAGCATCACTTTTTGCATTCGCAATTGCTTGTGCAACATCCATATAAAACATGGAAATTGGGAATGGATAATCATCTGGTGCATCAGCCTTAATTAATTCCTGAAGCTTTTCCGGGGCATCATCTGGAACTGACGTAGGATCGTCTATTAAACCAGCGAAAATGTCTTCCGGCTCTTCAGGTTCTGCTGTAGTTATTTTTTCCGGTTCAGCAGGAACTTTTTCCGGTTCGGCAAGAATTTCTTCCGCTTCTTCAGGTTCTGCTTTAGTTATTTTTTCCGGTTCAGCAAGAACTTCTGGGGTTTCACTCTCAAATACAATTTCATCAACCCCCCATGCCTCTTCGGGCACTCCTACCAATTGATCAGTTCTTTCTCTCGTGTCCTGACTGGCAGTAACCCCTGCTACGGGTTTTTTATTTGCTGTTCTCTTGACTGTTGATTTCTTTTTCGATGTCCTTGTCTGTTTTGCCAGCTTCTTCACACGGTCTTCAAAACGTTTTGGGATCGGTAGCGTATTATCAACGAGAATACAATCTTCGTCTTCTTTAAGCTGAGAAAGAATGATTCCAAAAACAACAAGCATATCGTTTTTGTCTTCAAACTCTTCAAAATGCTTTTTACTTAGCATATTGCAGAGGATTTCCACGTCAGCCATTTTTACAGTCTCTGTGTTTTTATACAAGATGTATAGACTGTCCTCTTCATTAAGTTCTGGAATTTCTGGCAAGGTTTTTACCGTTGAAATGTAAATCATATTGCTGCCTCCTATTCTTCTTTCTTTTCTTCTTTGGTTTCCGGCTCTTCCTCTGCGTTTGATTCTTCTGCTGGCTGTGCCGGTTGAACTCCATAGAGTGCGTGTACAGTTTCTTCTTGGATGCCTTCTGTCATTTCGTTGAACATCTCATATGCACGCATGCGATATTCTACCTTGGGATCTTTTTGTCCATACGCTTGAATGCCAATCCACTGACGAAGCTGCTCCATATCGTCAAGGTGGGCCTTCCATTTCATATCGATTACTCTTAATAGCAGATAACGTTCGATTTCGCGCATAGACGATTCATTTGGCATCTCTTCTTCTTTGTTTTTATAAATAGTCTTTACATGCTGAATTAAGGCCTTGGAAAGGTCTGCTTTCTTACGGATTTTGTAATCCTTAAGAATATTCTCAGTTACTGGATCCGTAGGAATGATCTGCATTACACGACGGTTTAAAGCATCAAGATCCCAGTCGCGAATATCTCTTTTGTCGCCGATTGTCTCGTCAATTTTTCTATTAATGATATCTTCGATCATATGCATGACGGTTTCTCTCATATTGTCTCCAGCAAGTACTTTTTTACGTTCTCCGTAAATCATTTCTCGCTGTTCGTTGTTTACCATGTCATAATCAAGCAGGTTCTTTCTAATTCCAAAATTGTTGTCTTCAATGCGGCTTTGAGCTGCTTCTACTGAACGAGAAAGAATCTTGTCTTCCAGCATTTGACCATGCTCAATACCCATATTTTTAAAGGTATTAATCATCTTATCAGAACCAAATCTACGCATCAAGTCGTCTTCAAGAGAAATATAAAATCTGGATTCTCCTGGATCTCCCTGACGTCCAGAACGACCTCGAAGCTGATTATCAATACGGCGAGAGTCGTGACGTTCTGTACCAACGATTTTAAGTCCGCCAATCGTTCTTGCTTCCTCGTCTAGTTTAATATCGGTACCACGACCAGCCATGTTTGTTGCAATAGTTACAGAACCAGCTTCGCCGGCATGAGCAACGATTTCTGCTTCGGACGCGTTATTTTTTGCGTTCAACACCTGGTGAGGGATACCCTTTGCTTTTAACATTTCACTAAACATTTCCGATGAATCAATATTTATAGTACCAAGCAGTACCGGCTGGCGTTTTTTGTATGCTGCTGCTACTTCTTCGACAACAGCTTCGTATTTTTCCTTCTTTGTCATGTAAATTGCATCTGGAAGATCTTTACGAATAACTGGGCGATTTGTAGGGATTGCTACAACATCCATGCTATAGACATTGCGGAATTCCTCTTCTTCTGTCTTTGCGGTACCGGTCATACCAGATTTCTTATCGTACTTATTGAAAAAATTCTGGAAAGTGATAGTTGCTAATGTCTGGCTTTCCTGCTTGATTTCAACATGTTCTTTCGCTTCAATTGCCTGATGAAGTCCATCAGAATAGCGTCTTCCATCCATGACACGACCAGTAAATTCATCTACAATCAGGATCTTTCCATCTTGAACAATGTAATCCTGATCTTTGTGCATTAAATTGTTCGCACGAAGAGCAAGCATAATATTATGCTGAATTTCCAGGTTCTCCGGATCAGAAAAGTTTTTAATATTAAAGAACTTTTCAACTTTTTTGACACCAGCTGCAGTCAGGGTAACAACTTTATCTTTTTCATCGACAATAAAATCGCCCGTTTCGACAATCTCTTCGCCCATGATAGCATCCATCTTAGAGAATTCTTTCGAAGCCTTTCCTCGAACCATTTGACGGGCAGCAAGATCGCAATATGTGTAAATATTTGTAGATTTTCCGCTTGCCCCAGAAATGATCAGCGGTGTACGAGCCTCGTCGATCAATACAGAATCGACCTCATCAATAATCGCATAATGGAGACCTCTTTGGACGATATCGGTTTGATTGATTGCCATATTATCTCTTAGATAGTCAAAACCGTCTTCGTTATTTGTTATATATGTGATATCGCAGTCATACTGTTCTTTGCGCTGTGGCTTATTCATGTTTGCTAAAACGCATCCAACAGTAAGGCTCATAAATCGATACACCTGCCCCATCTGTTCCGCGTCACGAGATGCAAGATAGTCGTTGACTGTAATAATATGCACCCCTTTACCTTCAAGTGCGTTCAAATAAGCTGGAAGTGTTGCTACAAGCGTTTTTCCTTCACCTGTTTTCATTTCTGCGATTCGTCCCTGGTGAAGAATGATACCGCCGATTAACTGAACTCTAAATGGTTCCATTCCAAGAACACGCTTATCAGCTTCTCTTATAGCTGCGTATGCTTCTGGAAGCAAGGAATCTAAAGACTCTCCTTTTTTTATCCTTTCTTTAAATTCGATTGTTTTATGCTGAAGCTGTTCATCTGTGAGTGCCCTCATAGACTCCCTGTAGGACTCAATCTTTTTTACAATACGTTCAATTCTCTTTAATTCCTTTTTGCTATGAGAATCTAGCTTCTGTTTGTTTTCTTTTTTCCAAAACACAAATTATTTCCTCCTTATTTCCTTGGCTTGAGATAAGCACAAGCACACCTATCTTCTACATATATATATGTCAGATTTTTTGTTTTGATTTTTTTTACATACAGCCCAAAAAGAAAAAAGCAGCCTGATTCTGACTGCTTTTATCATGCAATTATTGGTGCAGCTCATACAACTTGTCTGCGTCAATGATTTCCAGCATTGCTTCTGCTTGCTGTTTTTTGAATTGTGTGCCAATCCCCTTTTTTATTTCTGCTCTAACTTCTGCCTGCTCCATAATGTCACGATAGCTTCTTTGCGACGTCATTGCATCGTATGCATCTGCTACTGATACTATCGCTACTTCGTCGCTTATTTCATTCCCGGTAAGTCCATTTGGATATCCCTTCCCATCTACTCGTTCATGATGATTTAAGGCGATTTCGGATATTTTTTCAAAAGCATCAACTTCTTTTAATATGTCTGCTCCGATTACAGGATGGCTTTTGATTATTTTAAATTCTTCATTTGTTAGAGCTCCTGGCTTATTGATAATAGCATCGGGTATTCCAATTTTTCCAACGTCATGCATGAGTGCCATTATATATAAAGTTTTAGCATCATCATCTGAATAACCCATTTTTCTTGCTATCATTTCTGAATATTTAGCAACTCTTTCAGAATGCCCTTTTGTATAAAGGTCTTTTGCTTCGACAGCGCGTGTTATAGCTAGTAAACTTTGTTCTGATAATTTTTTGTATTGGGAGGCATCGTTTGCTAATTGCGTCTGCATCGCCATTGCGCGAAACATCATACTTGTGAAGCATATCATCATAATGAGTATAATGTTTCCAATAACTGCGTTGTATGCCGAGAAATTATCAAGCCATTCACTCACAACCCCGCTATTATTATAAACGAGAATTCCATAAACCACAGATTGCGTCAGCTTGATTGCGGAAGCAGTAAATGGGATGATAAGCATTGTTTTATTTTCAGAAGTCATTGATAATTTATTCTGATCTATCGCCCCTATGTATTTTTTTGTTATTCTGTAAACGACAATACTTATGATGGTTGTCAGTAATATCTGGTTAAAAATGACAAACCATACATTCTCAAATATATATGTAAATGAAGACTGAAGAAGAAAGAAAACGATGTAGATGTAAATTCCAAGTATTCTATTTCCTTTTTTTGATACTATACGCTGATATATGATTAGATACATAAACGATACAATGTACATGACGACATCGCCGCCTAAAGCTCTAATAACTGGGGATATCTTCCCTACAATTGTATATATAAAACTCGACAATATATACGCCGATAAAGGGGACAGTAGAAAATATCTTATAAACTTCTTTACACGTGAGCTTTCATTCCCTGTAAGTAATTTTGTGCATTTTATATATGACGGGAAAAATACCAATTGACTAAATATAAAAGCAATCATATAAATTGGGTTATTCATGATAGAATACTCTCCTTTCTTTTTTTTGATGGTTAACTTATGACATGTCTATATTTTCGGCAGAGTACCACGCCCGAAGTATTTCGGACGCGGGTGAATGCCGTTAATTTTATTTTTCCTGGGTACGGATATACTGCTTTACTACTTCCTCCGAACGTTCATTGACACAGCCAATGAAATAGCTGAGGCTCCAGAAATACGGCTTCCAATAGTATGGTTTCAGAATCTCTGCATAGTTTTTCCTTACCATCCTTGAGGATGCTGATTTTAGAGAATTTACAAGCTCTGCCAGGTTGAGCTGCGGCGGAGCATCAAACAGGATATGTACATGATCCGGCATGAAGTTTATTTCCAACAAAGAAAGGTCTCTGTCTTTAAAATACTGAATTATATACTGTTCCAGAAAGTCTTTTACATCTCCGGTCAGTACAGGATGTCGAAACTTTGTCATCAGTACCAGGTGATACTGCAGCAAAAAACAGCTGTGTCGGTTTGTATAATAACCAGAATCTCCTTTTTTCATAAGCTCACTTCCTTTACAACTGATAGCTTCTGATAGCTTTTATGTTGTATTTATAGTAGCATATATCAAAGGTTTATGCAATACTTTCAAATGAGACAACTGATATGTTGATTTACATATAGCAAAAGAGCGAGAACTTTTAGTAAGCGCATTTTACTAAAATTCCCGCTTTTAGATTTGGATTATGACAGGTACGATAGAGTCCTGTCCGTCTCCCGACGTAATTCGCCCATCGCCAATGTCTACTCTGCTTCGTGCACCAGGTCGCAGCTTCCTTTCCCTTGGATGTTATACGTTGCCTGAACCCTCTGTACAGCTTGGGCACTACCATACTGGGTATTGACAGAATAAACGGAGTGCTAATGGTTTATGCTCGGTAATATCCGGCATTCCGTTACACTTAGGTTAGTCAACAGGGCTTTTGCAAGCCCCCACTTCAAGGTGTCAGCCTAAGCGTGGGTTGTTGACGATTAGAAAAATCTATAAAGCCAGTCCCACCACATTCTATAGAATGACATAGTTGCTTCACCTCCTCCGACATATTTTGTGTTTTATATGTCGGAAGTCTGTTTCGTTAACAAAAAATCCACGAACGATTTATTCTTTTTTGCTTTCACAAAACTTCAATTTTGTTGTTAAAACTATAATTGTCCCGGCAATCATCCCTCCGATTTGCCCACCGATATAGCTTATTATGCTTATATTTCCAGCAAAGAAAATTGGTAATACTATCATAAATACACCAGCAAGTAAACGCCCAGGCGTTGTGAAGGACACGCACTCTGGTCTCATAGACTTCAGTACAACAAGCGCTCCAAGAAATGCTGAAATTGCTCCGGAAGCCCCAACTGTGACTACAGGGGCGTGTATTGTTGCCCAAGCGATATCCGTTTGATATGTGATTATGCTACTAAATAGTCCGCCGAATAAATAAATAAACAGCGTCCATTTATGTCCAACCCCTTTTTCAATCCATGCGCCCACCGAGAACAGACAAAAGGCATTTACAATAAAATGCGTATATCCGCTATGTAAAAACATCGTGGTAAGCAAGCGGTAAATCTGGCCATTCTGTATAGATGGAGCATACAAACCGCCAGCTTTAATAAGGCTTTCTTGGCTTGTCCCTCCAAATATAGCAAATTCTAGGATTAGAGCTATCAAGTTAAGCGAAATCAGTGTGAAAACAACAGGATATGGTATTATTTTTCCTTTTTTCATCAAATTATTTGACGGATACTCGCGATTTCAATCATGAGGAGAACTAAATTAACTCTCATATCCGCCGTCCTCCTTCCAATAACACTTTATATATGTCAGAAAACTTGAGACTTCTTTTTTTACATACAGCAAAAAGCCGCTTAGATTTTCTAAACGACTTTCTGTTTTTCTGCAACTTTTTTGAAGATACTTGGCCTTGTAATTAAATCAGTAATGAAATTTAACCGTCTGCTCCTTCGTACATGTTTGTCTTCCTATATGTATTAAAAACAAACTTTGTTCTATCAGATTCTTACCCTTTACAGGAGCTGATTCTTTATGCAAAAAATAATAACCACAACAGATATAAGTACATAGAGTAATGATTTTATAAACAAAGTTTTCCGTCTTTTATACCTTAAATTATAAAAATAATTAATCTCCTCAGTCGTTATTTCTGACAGAGGTTTAGAAAGAATATCTTCCAATACCTGTTTCTGTTGTTCAATAGATTCAAGTTTTTTCCGTATTCGTTCCTCTGTTTGCTTATTTTCCAGCATATTCCTTTTTAATGGAAAAAATAAAAATCTTTCAGGTTTTAACCAGTTTCTGCACTCGTTATGCTCATAGCTGTAAGCATAATCCTGAATGAAAACTATTTCCATTTTTACCTTTTGTCTAAAATATTCCCAATGTTCTTTCAGGTATTCCTCACTCTCTTTAACAGGGTAATACTTACCATATAGTCTATTATTTACAAATTGTATTATTTTCATCGATTATTTTTATCCTTTCACTTCTGATTCTTACCTTTGAAAACAAAACCCAAGAATTTCTTCTTAGATCTTTGTTATTAACCGTTCCAAGGGTCTTGGATGCTTCTTAACATAGCAAAAGCATCACTCATAGATGGGGTTTCTTTAAATGGGTCTTCTTTTGCAGGAGGATCCGGTTCTATCACCTGCTTACGCGTTTTATCTGGTGAAGGGTTTTGAATGTCGATAACCGGTTTTCTTTCCTGCTCTACATGCGGGATTTCTACTCTTAAAACATTTGTCTGCGTAAGAGGTGGAGCTGCTTTAGATACAGTGCTAGAACCTCTTACGGTTGGTTTTTCGATAAAAGTTGAATCTGAATCTCCCCTAAGCGACATTCCGCCTTCGCGAATTGCTGTCGCTCTGAGTTTTAGGAAATCCTCTATCCCAGGGATTTCCTTTGACCCAGTTAATTCTCTATAAGCGTCTAGGAGAACAGCTGTCTGTTGACGAATTAACTGCTCGTCCATAAATTAGCCCTCCTCTGTCTGTGTAGCTTCAATATCGATTCCATCATCTGCACAAATCTTACGAAGAAAACCTTTCGCGTTCACAAATTCTGGTTCTTCAGGAATAAAAATCTGATCCCCAAAAGCTTCTTTTAATTCTTCTGAAATGAGTTTCGATGTTCCGCCCATGGCGACTAAATCCATATAGGCGATTGGCCAATGCTTTGCATCGCATTTGCCTTTAATTTTGCCTACATACTCCGTGAGGTTATTTTTAATGATTTTTCTTGACTCTTCTACTATTTCTGGATGTTTTCCGGTTTTATCTGGAAGACAGCGATTTAATTCTTTTCTGGCAAGAATTGAAAGAGCCATGTGCTCATCGCAACGAGCAAAATTTGATGTCAATTCCTGAGCAAGCCCCGTAAGAAGAATCTGTCCGCCAAGTTCATCTGTGGAGCAAGATTCGTTTAAAGGAAGGAACTGATCCGAATATAAAAGATTGATGTTAAGATTACCAATGTCGATAATTCCAGTTGGACCGCTGAACTGTGTTGGATATTCGTAAAGAACCCCAATTCCTTCTGGATATACACGCTCCGCCTTAAAACGGAATTTAACGGTGAGGACAGGCCCGTTACATACCGGTTTAATTTTTACTGTATGTTCTTTCCCGATTTCCCCAAGAATAAAGTCCTTATATTCGATGCGTTCTTCTGCAATGTTACAGATTTGAAGCGGAAGCCCAATTGCGATTGTAACGTCATTATCGCTTTTTGAGCCGCATGCATACGCAATTGCTGCTAAGGTACAGACTCTATGAATGTCCGTTTTCTTAGTAGATTCAAGCGATGGTTCTGTACGAGCATCTCGTCCTACTTTATACACTGGTCCATCATCGATCTGAGCAATGAAAGTCCCTCGTCCATACATATCATCGTCAAATGTACCTGGCGAAATTTTAGTACGGAACTTTGCTTTAATTTTTTTGTTTCCAGTCACATTGTATGAGACTAGTTTTGTGTCCGACTTTCCACAGTCGACAGCAACATAAATTCTGTTTGCTTCTTTTGTATCTGCCATGTTTTTTCTCCTTCTAGATATCTTGTTTTTAATTTATATATCAGAAAATATACACTTTGCAAGGAGAACCTTTATTGGTTCTATATATATTATATATTACTAGTCCTATAATGTCAAGCATAAAAGAAGCTCAGTATTACTACTGAGCTATCTTTTTTCTTAGTCTTTCTTTAATTTAAAGTGGGTTTCTAAACAAGCTTGTGTCTTACGACTAAACTTGTCCATAAACTCTTTACTTTGTCCTGTTAGCGTAGTTATTCCTGCTCTGGTCATTAACGCGTCAATGATTTTCTGATAAGCATCTTCGAACTCTTCGAATTTCATTGTTTTTAAATAAGCTGCATATCTTGCAGTACCACAGCTTTGAAGCAAATCGTCATAGCCTTTGCCTCTGCTTTTTGGCCAGATGATCATATAAGGGACCATTCCCTGTTCAGAAATAGCTCTCGCAAGATTTGCCAGGCTTCCATGAACAGAGGTATTAGACATCAAATCCGCATCAAACATGATATAGACTTCATTTCGAATTCCTTTAACACGTTCTATCATGTCTATTACTCCTCCTTTTTCCCATGTGCTGACACCAGAAACGAAAATTGCATCCCCAAGCGTATCTGCTATTTTTTCAGCCTTAAAGCGGCCTTCTGTGATACAGATTTTTGGATTTATATTTGGGTTTCTGTTTTCTAAATAGCCACAAGGAGTTCCTGAAGATGCCCCACCTTTGTAACTTGGGTAGGACAATGTCCAAGCAGATGACAACCAAGCATATTTAGGCCCGTTGTCTTTATCAGACTTACGAATCTGCACCCCGTTAGCAAGACCTTTGTCGTTGTGGTAAAGAATCCCGATACCACCACTTGGTCTTTCGGACATTAAAAGTGTTCCTCTGGCATCTCGATAAAAGCCAGGGACGTTTTCTACTTCTTTTTGGAAAAGTTGCACAAGCTTTGAGCTTGACAACTTTACCTTTTCCTCAGGAGTAAGATCTGAAACTTTCTTCTTGTAAGCCTTTTGAGCGAACCAAGAAGCGGTCCATCTTTGAATTTCCTGGCAAACTTGGTAACCCTCCCCTCTTCTTGGGAAGGCAAAATAATCCTGGGTTTCATACAGCCCGCGATTTCTATTCAGCTCAAACAGCTGATCTCTTGTAAGGGCTCTGTGCCTTACTTCTGCAAGAGCCGTAAGGGCCAGATGAACCACAAAGGGGCTTGCGATTTGGGGCTGTGGTCTGCTTTGCCCCTTCGTTGCTTTTTCCACTTTCACTTCATCGTATCCCGAGAATACGCGCGGAGAAGTATCTGGTTTTTTGGAAATAGAATGTTCATATTCTTCTGTAGTAATCAGATTAAATCTGTATGCTAAAGAATATACTCCATCTTTGTACGCTATACATGTATCACGTTTTAGCTTCTCTACTCCGACCTTTTTTGCGTAAGGTGAATTTGGCATTGATTTTGCAATAATAGCTGCAATTTCTGCCGAACTCATTTTTTCTTTGATTAGCTTGATAGCTTCAGAAGCCGGCCATTCGTCCCACGAATCGTCCCAAAATCTAAAGAAACGTTCTTCGAAGTCTACAATTGTATGGTTGCACGCTCCTACAGACCAGTTATAGTCGGTCCACGTATTCTTCCTGCGGTCGACGATGCATGAACCTAAATTATGATCGTTCCTGAATGGATTACGAATGCATAAATTATTTGGTATGCGGCGGTAACTTCCGCTCTTTACCTCGTCATACATGTCTCGGACGTCTTCTTCTGAAAGCGGCGTTCTTGCGTCTTTGTTGAGGTATATTTCTACCTCAGGCTCTAATGTTATAAGAGCCAAAAGGATTGGGATTGTTCCTACCTTTTTAGCAAGAGCGTTAAACTCTGCTGATTTTTGATATTTGCCTGGCTTTCTATTACCCGCATACTTTGTTCCGTTGTTGTTCATAATTTATCTCCTCTCTGTATGAGCTCCTTTCTTCATTTATACACTTACTAAATGTCATATTTTTGTTTTGATAGAAAAAATTATAAGAAGCTGTTTTTTGCTGCACATAATATATGTCAGATAATGCGTTGCTAGATTGTTTGTAGATAATACAGCATAAAGATAAAATGAAAAAAATTAAAAAATATGAGTGGTTTCCTTGACAAACCATTTATTTTGTGTTATTCTATATACAGAGTTAAGGGACAACAAGTTCTTAAACTCATAAAAAGCGAGGTACTGGTGAAGACGTTCCGGGTCAGAAACCAGTTATACTATATATTCGAAATAGAAAATTGTTTCCTCAAAAACGTAAAGACGGCGCTATCATGAAAATGGTAACGCCGTTTTTGCATAATAAAAACAACCATACCACAAAAAGTAATAAGGCTGTCTTTTTTCTAGTTGTTTTTAAATTGGGAGTGGTGTAAAATCTTTGCCATCTGGGAAACAAATTGCGTTTTTATTTCTTTCTTTCCCAAGCCACTCACTTGAGAAGTTCGTACAGATTCCTTTGTGAGAATAATTCGGATCCACGCTCCAAAACTGGCAGCTTTGACACTTTTTCTTGCAGTTGTAATTATTTTCCATGTTTTAATTCCCCCCATATCGAATTAATGAGCTTTGAAATTATAGATCGGCTTGATAATATCGATAATCTCGACCGTATCTTTTATGTTGTCTATAATTTCCTGCATAGGTTTATATACAAATGGGCTTTCGTCGATGGTTGATTCGCATACTGATGTGGAGTAAATTCCTTTCATTGATTCTTCAAAATCGTCTAAATTTACTCTATCTTTTGCCTGGGAGCGGGACATGATTCTTCCTGCCCCATGAGGAGCTGAATAATTCCAATCTGGATTACCCTTCCCAATGCAAATGAGCGAACCGTCGCGCATATTCATTGGAATGATTAACCATTCTCCAAGCTCTGCAGATACAGAACCTTTACGAAGGATCATATTATCGCAGTCAATGTAGTTATGAATCGTATCGAAGCAGTTTTCGTCATAGCAACAGTCCTTGCTCACAGAATGCAGACCCATTTTTGCAATGATTGTGCCAGCAATGCACTTTCTGTTGATAGCCGCATGCTGCTGTGTTAATTGCATGTCGTGAATGTAATCATCAAAATCCTGTCCCACTAGATAAGCCAGCTCTCTTGGAACTTTTGTATTGTTTTCATGTTCATAATCAGCTTTGACTTTTTCAATCTGTTTGCTGATTTCCTTTTCACGGTGAGCTGTTTTCAATTCTGAGATCGTCGAGTTGATTAATTGTTTTAATGACCCGCCTTTGGCTGATTCCTGTAGCTTCTCATATGCCCTATTCTGATAATATTCGCAAACTTCAAGGCCTAAGTGTCTTGATCCGGTATGGACCACTAACCATAGATTGCCATGTGAGTCTCTATCGATTTCTATAAAATGATTGCCTCCCCCGAGGGATGAAAGGGATTTAAAAGCTTTATCGACGTCTACAGGGGCTATAATCTTATCTGCAGACGATCTTGAAACTGGGTCTTCATGAATCTCAAACCCAGCAGGTATGTATTCGTTAATTACCTCATCGAGAAGTTTCAAATCAATTTCTTTTTCTTTTAATTTGATTGCTAACATCCCGCAGCCTATGTCTACTCCGACCAGATTAGGGATTACATTGTCCTGCAGCGTCATCGTTGTTCCGATGACACATCCCTTACCCGCATGAGTGTCCGGCATAATCCTAATTTTTGAACCTTTAACACTTTCCTGATTTAGTAAGTCTGTAAGCTGCGATATTGTCTCGTTATCGCAGTTGTCTGTAAATATCTTGCATGTGTTGTACTTTCCGCTTAATTCAAACATATTTTTTCTCCTTTTTTTACCTTTTTTGGTTTACATTGTTTTTTTGTTTTCCCGTTTAACGCTCTTCAATTACTTATTTTCTCCTCCTCCTTTCTTCAAAATCACAACATAAATATGTTGCAAAAGCTTTCTGATAGCAAAAACCCCGGATATATAGGTTATCCGGAGCTTTTCTTTTTTTGTTTCGTTTTTTACATGAAACCTAACATATCAGCAAAATCGCTAAGGTCTTTGTCACTAATAACGAATTCTTCTCCGTTTTCTTTAACGGCAGGAACATCTTCCTGACTGGCAGTTGCTGCTGTTTCGTCAATATGGAATTCCTGTTCAAGCTCTTCAAGATTTTCCTCTGGAATAAGTTCTTCCTGTTGTCCGTTTTGGACTGATTCTGCCTGTGCATTTGCTTCCATAGAAATGTCGTCATGTGCATCTTCTGAAGATGGAGTTTGAGCAACAGGAGCTTCTGAAACAATCCCTTTTGCTTCGTATCCATTTTCCTCTACTTCCATAAGATGTGTAGCTGTTAAGTCGGCCATGTGTGTAGCGATAATAAAAGGGCTGCAATCCATGGCGTTATTAAGAGTACCCCACTCTGGCTGAGGAATTGTAAATCCCATATGCCATCTGATTGCCATGATTTCATCACGGGACAAGTCGATATACTGAGAAATCATAAATAACGATTTTTCTCCGTGCCCAATTGGGAATTTATCATCAATATCATATGATGGGACTGTTTCCCAAATGAATTCTCCCTGTCCATCTTTCTTTCTTTTCCATTTATCTGCTGCCGCTACTTTGTCTGGATCGTAAGTTTTCTGGTTCTTAAATCCATCCGCATAGAAGTTAACTTTACAGATATCGTGAAGAAGCGCTACAACAGCGACAGTTTCGCGGGTAATGTTATGGTCAATTGCGTACTGATTCCAAAGAGAACCAGGTGTAAGCATAAGCTCACACAAAGCATCGTCTACATTTAATGAATGCCTGCAAAGACCACCAACTGTTGCCATGTGATGTCTTTTTGACGCTGGCGCTGTAAAAAAGTCGGTCTTCTTAAGCAGGTATGCTAACAGTTTGCCACCGCCTCTTGCTCCAGTACGTGGAAGTATGTACTTTTTAAATCTTTTGACATATTCTACTTTGTCTGTATTCATGTCTGCGTATTTCATATTAATGGTCTCCTTTCCTCAAGATTCTACTTCTTATATGTTAGAATCTATTTTTTTTAGCAAATATGCTTGAGATTGTGTTATTAATAATTTTTGTTCTTCCCTGTTTTATATTTATAGTATATACTACTAGTCCTATATAGTCAAGTAGAAAAAACTATTTATTGAGGTGAACTATTCGGCAACAAGTTACCGAGCTTCCTGCTTCACCCACTACTGCATTGGCCGCGATGTT
>OGWZ01001621.1_pt1 | contig 20268 bp, 19 predicted proteins | sample 1576141 | NCBI WGS metagenome assembly OGWZ01 (sample SAMEA3541512, study PRJEB24748) | human gut metagenome | biome: human gut; feature: human-associated habitat; material: faeces | place: China | collected 2012
TATATCGTCGAATACATAGAGAGCCTTTTTCGTGTCGTTTTCCAATAGCGCTTCCAGTGTGTCCCGGAATGTTTCGGCGGCAGGACGTTTCGCGTCCCGGCGCATCGTCTCCGCCGCGCCGCCGGTGAGAAAGGCGCGGAGGCTTTCGGCGATCTCTTCATCGGAAAAGCCGCAGAGGACGCCGTTTTTGCCGTCTTCGATCTGTTCGAGCGCGCCGGAGGTGCGCGTTGCGATCACCGGCACGCCGAGCGCCTTTGCTTCCGTGATGACCATCGACCACGATTCATGGTCGGAGAGGACGCACACGGCGTCGGCGCGGCGCATCACACCGTAGGGGTTGTCGAGCGGGCCGGTCAGCGTGAAATAGTCTTCAAGCCCCGCATCCCGCACCGCAAGCCGGAGCTTTTCCACGAGCGGGGCGTTGGCAAGCGAGCCGATGTTCACCCAGCGAAACCGCAGCCCTTCGGAAAAGAGCCGCTGCATCGCCGCGACCTGCCGCAGATGGTTTTTCTCCTCACGCACGTTTGCGACCGTCACGAGCAGCGGCAGACCGTCCTCCGGCAGAGAGACGGGCAGTGGTTCCTCACTCATGGCGATGATATTCTCGCTGTCCACGCGGTTCGGAAGCACGGCCGAGCGGGAGGCAAGCTGCGGATATTTTTTCACCGCCCCCTCCATCGAGTGGCGGGAGGCGAAGAGAAAGCCGTCGAACTGCGCTTCAAAGCGCAGGATGTCCGGGTGGAGAAAGGCGGCCTTGTCCATGTCTGCGTGGATCCAGACATATTTGCGCCGTGCCGCGGCATAGCGCGCGCAGAGCGCGCTCGAAAACCACTCGCCGTAGGAAATGGCGGCGTCGTAGTATTGGTTTTGCAGATAGCGGATGGCGCCGCGGCGGAACGGCTGTGTGCCGGTGAGCTTCCGCTCAAGCTTGAAGACGGCCTTTTTCACGAACGCGGTCTTTTTTTCGTTTTCGGCCACGTTGATGACGTGTACCCAGTCCGGTATCTCCGGAATGAGGGAGAGACTGCCCGGCAGGTCGATCATATCAAAGATGAGAAGATCAACGTCAAAGCGCGCGCTGTCCATCGTGCACAGGAGATTCACGAGCGCCGTTTCCGCGCCGCCCCTGAAGAACTGATTGATGATAAAAAGGACGCGCTTTTTCTTCGGTGCGGCGGTACTCATGCGCGCATATACTCCCCGCACACGGCGTCCGCATCGCCGAGCATGCGCATATGGCCATGCTCGAGCCAGAGAGCCTTTTTGCAGATCTTCTGCACCTGCTCGATCGAGTGGGAGACGAAAACGACCGTTGCGCCGGAGGCGATCATCTCCTGCATGCGCGCGAAGCTCTTCTCCTGAAATTTATAGTCGCCGACGGCGAGGATCTCGTCGATGATGAGAATGTCCGGCACGTTCATCGTCGCAATGGCAAAGCCGAGACGCGCCACCATACCGGAGGAATAGTTCTTCACGGCGGTGTCCACAAAGTCCTGCAATTCGGCAAACTCGATGATCTCGTCAAACCGCTCGGACATATACGCGCGGCTGTAGCCGAGGATCGCGCCGTTGAGATAGATGTTCTCGCGCGCGGAAAGGTTGGCGTCAAAGCCCGCGCCCAGCTCGATGAGGGGAGCAATGCTCCCGTAGGTCTCCACCGTGCCCTTGGTCGGCTTCAAAATGCCGGAGACGATTTTCAAAAGCGTGCTCTTGCCGGAGCCGTTCAGCCCGACGATGCCGAGAGAATCGCCCTTTTCGAGCGTGAACGATATGTCCCGCAGCGCCCAGAACTCCTGAAAATGGAGCTCCCGGCGCACGGCCTTGATGAAATATTCCTTGATGCTGTCGATCTTCTCCGAGCTGAGATTGAACATCATCGAAACATCGTTGACTTTAATAACGCTGCCCATGGCGCACCTCCGCTCAGACATACAGGACGAACTTGTCCTGTTTTTTATAAAATACGAAAAGCCCCAGCGCGAGCATCAAAAGCCCAAGACACAGGCAGAGAAGGTTTTCCTTCAGACTGGGGAACACGCCGTAGAGCACGATGGAGCGCATGTAGGTGACAAGATGGTACATCGGGTTGATCTGCATGAGCTTCATCACGGTGTCCGGCAGGATCTCCACGGGGTAGAAGATGGGCGTGAAGTATGTCCACGCGAGAATGAACACGCTGTAGAAATGCGCGATATCGCGGAAAAACACCGTGACCGCCGAGAGCAGGATGCCGAGCCCGACGGAGAAGAGGAACGTATAGAAAATGGGGATCGGGAGCAGCAGGAGCGTCGCGTGGAACGGCGCGTCGGTAATGAGCATCACGATGAACATCGCAATGAGCGAAAACCCGAGATTCACAAGCCCCGAAAGCACATTCGAGAGCGGGAAAAGGTACTTTGGAATATAGACCTTTTTGATGAGGGAGGCGTTGGATATGATCGAGTTGAGCGCGGTCGTCGTCGATTCCGAATTGAACGCAAAGATGAGCGAGCCCGAAAGATAATAGATCGGAAAATTCGGGATATTCTGCTTGAAGAGCGTGGAAAAGACGATCGTGATGACGACCATCATCAGCAGCGGGTTGAGCACCGTCCACACGAGCCCCAGCGCGGAATGGCGGTAGCGCACCTTGATGTCGCGCACCACAAGCTCGCGCAGCAGCGGCGTGAACCGGCGAAAGCCCTCCATTTTTTCTTTTACGTAGCCTTTGTTGAATGCCATGATCCGGTATTCCTCACTTTTTCGTATCGCGGCTCTGCAGCTTCCACTGCAGCCGCTTTACCGAGCGCATCATGCCGCGCGGAACGCACGCCATGATGAGCGGTTTGACAAGATAGATGTAATCCGAAGCCGGGGAGCCCATCGCGCGCAGTCCGCGCGCGCGGACGCGAACCTCATACATGCGGGTCCTGGCATTGTGACGGAGATAGGCTTCCTGCGGTTCGTACACCGAGTAAAGGATCTCCTGCAAATTTTCCCCGATCACGCCGTTGGCGGCAAGCCGCATGACGAGATCATAATCCTCCGTGCGGCGCGTTTCGGGGGAGGTGCTGTAGCCGTTCACGCTCTCGAGCACGGCGCGGCGGAAGAGCATCGTCGGGTGGAAGAAGGGATTCTTCTGCGCGATGATGTGCTTCGTGATCTTCTGCGGAAACTGCCGCGTGCTCCATACGCCGGTATCGTCGAAAACGCGCACGCCGCACGCGGCGTAGGGCGCGCCGGACGAGAGCAGAAAGTCCATCGTCCGCTCGATGCGGTCAGAGTCGGAAACATCGTCGGCGTCCTGCCGGGCGATGTATGCGCCCTGCGCGCGCGCAAGGCACTCGTTGAGCGAAGCGCCGAGACCGAGATTTGTTTTGTTTTGGAAGATCGTGACGCGCGCATCCTGCGCGGCAATGCGCTGCATGATGCGCCATGTATCGTCCGTGGAGGCGTCGTCGCAGAGGATGAGCTCCAGATCGCGGTACGTCTGCGCCAGAACGGACGCCGCCGCCTTTTCGAGCGTGGGGGCGCCGTTATATACGCTCATGAGAACGGAAACGAGTCCGGCATTGCAGTTGGGCATTTTTCCCCTCCTCCGGGTTAGTATAAACGTATCAGAGGCATAAAAACCCTTTATAAAGGTAACACTTTTGCGCGATGATAGCAAGCAGTATGTTTTTCCTGTACGGAAAAACCGCCGGAAAGAGTCATTTTCCCGGTTGACAAGCGGATATTTCGTGATAGAATGTATAAGATTTTTGGGCTATGACGAAGCAAGCCGCGCTGATACGGTCTACAGAGAGAGGGGGAGGCTGAAAGCCCCTCGTCCGGCGCCGCGGCAGCCACTTTTGAGCCTTCGCGCGAAGAGCGCGGCGGTCCGCCTCCGTTATCGGGCGCACGAGATACGGCTGGCGTCAGCGCTTAAAGCCGCAATCAGGGTGGTACCGCGTGGAATGTTTTTCCCCGCCCCTGTTTTCGGGGGCGGGGTGTATTTGTTTTTGGAGGTTAGTATGAAAAATTTCGGACTCAATGAGCTGCGGGAGATGTATCTCTCCTTCTTTGAGACAAAAGGTCATCTGCGTCTGCCCAGCTTCTCGCTGATCCCCCGCAACGACCCCTCGCTTCTGCTCATCAACGCCGGCATGAGCCCCATGAAAACATGGTTCACCGGGGAAGAAGAGCCGCCGCGCCGCCGCGTGACGACCTGCCAGAAGTGCATCCGCACGCCCGATATCGAGAACATCGGCAAAACGGCGCGCCACGGCACTTACTTTGAAATGCTCGGCAACTTCTCCTTCGGCGATTACTTCAAGCGCGAAGCCATCCACTGGGCGTGGGAATTTCTGACCTCCCCCGACTGGGTCGGCATCGATCCCGACCGGCTGTACCCGAGCGTCTATCTCGATGACGACGAGGCATGGAACATCTGGCACAACGAGATCGGCATCGCTCCGGAGCGCATTTTCCGCTTCGGCAAGGAGGACAACTTCTGGGAGCACGGCAGCGGTCCGTGCGGCCCCTGCTCCGAGATCTACTACGACCGCGGCGAGAAATACGGTTGCGGCAAGCCCGGCTGCACCGTGGGGTGCGACTGCGACCGGTATATCGAGATCTGGAACATCGTGTTCTCCCAGTTCAACAACGACGGCCAGGGCAACTACACCGAGCTTGCCCAGAAGAACATTGACACCGGCATGGGCCTTGAGCGTCTCGCGGTCGTCTGTCAGGACGTGAACTCGCTCTTCGACGTCGATACCGTGATGAACATCACCCACAAGGTGAGCGAGATCACCGGCGCGCACTACGGCGAGACGAACGCGAAGGACGTGTCTCTCCGCATCATCACCGACCACATCCGCTCCTCGACCTTTATGATCTGCGACGGCGTTCCCCCCTCCAACGAGGGCCGCGGCTACGTGCTGCGCCGTCTGCTCCGCCGCGCCGCCCGCCACGGACGTCTGCTCGGCGAGAAGGAGCCGTTCCTTTATAAAGTCTGCGATACCGTCATCCACGAGAACCGCGGCGCTTACCCCGAGCTTACCGAGCGGCAGGAGTACATCACCGGCGTCATCCGCTCCGAGGAGGAGAACTTCTCCCGCACGATCGACGGCGGCATGGCCATCTTCGCCGGTATGCTCGCCTCCCACAAGGAAAAGGGCGAGACCGTGTTCTCCGGCGCCGACGCCTTCAAGCTCTACGATACCTACGGCTTCCCGCTGGATCTCACGAAGGAAATGGCGGCGGACGAGGGCATGACGGTCGATGAGCCCGCGTTCCAGACCCTGATGAAGGAACAGCGCGAGCGCGCCCGCGCCGCCCGCAGCTCCGATGAGACCGCCTGGGCGGGGCTCGATCTCGGTCTGGACAATCTCCCCACCAAGTTCACCGGCTATGAGCGTCTGCACGACGACTGCACCATCCTCGCCATCGTTGCCGAGGACGAGCTGCGCGAGCGCGTCGGCTCCGGCGTGCACGCGAGCATCGTTCTTGACAAAACACCGTTCTACGCCGAAATGGGCGGCCAGAGCGCCGACCATGGCCTGCTCATTCTCAAGGACGCTGTCTTTGAGGTGCACGATGTGCAGAAGAACAAGGCCGGCAAGGTGCTGCACCACGGCGTGATGGTCTCCGGCAATCTCGCCGTCGGCGACAAGGTGAACGCCTGCGTCGATACCGGCCGCCGCAAGGCGATCATGCGCGCCCACAGCGCCACCCACCTGCTGCACAAGGCGCTGCGCACCGTTCTCGGCGACCATGTCCATCAGGCCGGTTCGCTCGTTGAGCCCGACCGTCTCCGCTTTGACTTTACCCACTTCTCCGCCATGAAGCCCGAGGAGATCGCCTCCGTCGAGCGCATGGTGAATGAGGCCGTGCTCGAAGGCTTCCCCATCACCGTGAAGGAGATGCCCATCGCGGAGGCACGCAGTATCGGCGCAATGGCACTCTTCGGCGAAAAGTACGGCGACGTTGTCCGCGTCGTCGATATGGGCGATGGTTACTCCGTGGAGTTCTGCGGCGGCACGCACCTCGACAATACCGCGAAGGTCGGCTCGCTGCGCATCGTGAGCGAGTTCTCCGTTGCGAGCGGCGTGCGCCGTATCGAGGCCATCACCGGCCAGGAAACGCTCAAATTCATGGAGAACAACACCCGCCTGCTCATGACGCTCTCCGAGCGTCTCAAAGCCAAGCCCGAGGAGCTGCTCACCCGCGCCGAGGCGCGCACGAGCGAGATCCGCGAGCTGCGCTCCGAGCTCGAAAAGTTCCGCGGCCGCGAAATGCTCTCCAACGCCGAGAGCTTCCTCGCCAGCTCCAAGAAGGTCGGCCCGCTGCACGTGTTCACCGGCGTCGTGCCGGTCGATACGCCGGATAACCTCCGCAAGATCGGCGATTTCCTGCGCGACAAGGACGAGAGCATCGTTGCGGTGCTCGCCGCCGTGCGCGACGGAAAGATCACCTTCCACAGCGTGTGCGGCAAGGCGGCGATCGCTGCCGGTGTCCGCGCGGGCGATATCATCCGCTCCGTCACCGCCATCTGCGGCGGCAAGGGCGGCGGCAAGCCGGATTCCGCCATGGGCGGCGGCGCCGATACGCTCAAGCTCGACGATGCTCTTGCTACCGTGGACGATTTCGTCGCCGGAAAGCTGAACTGAATTTTTCAAAAGCCGCCGCATTGCGGCGGCTTTTGCCCATTATGTGAAAGGAGCACTATTATGAACGACTGCCTTTTCTGCAAGATCATCGCCGGGGAGATCCCGTCCGCGAAGGTGTATGAGGACGAGCACGTCTACGCCTTCCGTGACATCAACCCCCAGGCCCCGACGCACATTCTCGTTGTGCCGAAAGAGCACATCGGCTCCGCCGCGGAGCTGACGGAGGAAAACTCCGCGGCCGCCGCGCGCTGCCTCGTCGCCGCGGCGAAGATCGCCGAGAGCGAAGCGCTGACCGGCGGCTACCGCATCGTATCCAACGTCGGCTCCGACGCCGGACAGACCGTGAAGCATCTCCACTTCCACATCCTCGGCGGCAAGCGCCTGGACGACACGATGGCGTAAAGGGTACGGAAAAACGTACAGGGGCGGGGCAGAGCCCCGCCCCTACAGGAATATCTGCATTGCGCCCGTGGGCGGGGCTCTGCTCCGCCCGCGGGAAGAAATTGGTTTACCGCAAACCCAATCGCCTCCCTTTGTACAAGGGAGCATTTTTAAACATGCACAACCAACCGTATGGTTGGAAAAACTAAGCGGAACGCAACCGTTTGGTAGCATCAACTCGGGTGATTGTATGTATTTTCCGCGTCTGTATGAGCTTCGGGAAGACCATGATCTGACACAAAAGAAGATCGCCGAATATCTGACCATGCATCCGGAGGTCTACCGCCGGTACGAAGCCGGTATCCGGGAGATCCCGGTCTGGGCGGTGATCCGGCTCGCGGAGATGTATCACGTTTCCACGGACTATCTGCTCGGCCTGACGGACGAAAAGAACGGCCATGCGTAAAGCGGCGCTGCTCTGCGGGACGCTGTCCCTTGCCGTTTTCGTATCCTTTTATCTCCTGCCGGAGAGCGTTCTGCTCCCGGCGGCGGGCGTCTGCGCGCTTCTTTCCGTGCTTTCGCTGCTGCTTTCGCGCGGAAAGGGCCGGGCCCGCGCGCATCTCGCGCTGCTCGGCGCGGCGATCGGGCTTTTCGCCTTTTTCGTGCAGGAGCATTTTCTCGCCGCGCCCTCGGACGCGCTCGCCGGGGAAAAGCGTGTGATCTCCGTGCGCGTGACGGACTACCCGGACATTTACGATACGAGCGAATACATTACGGTGCGTGTCCGAGACCCGGACCTGCCGGGCGTGAAGTGCCGCATCGCCTCCTACGATACGGAAAATTTTACCGCGCTCACGCCGGGCGACGAGCTTTCCGTCCCGGTAAAGCTGCTCCCGGCGCGCGAGCGCAACGGGCAGAGTGTGGATACCTACGCCGCGCAGGGCATCTTTCTTCGCGCCACGGCGACCGGCGCGCCGGAGATCACCGGACGCTGGGACTTTTCGTTTCTCTATGCGCCGAAGGCGCTCTGCCGCGCCATCGGGGAGATCTGCCGAAGCGTGTTCCCGCCGGATGTGCAGCCGTTTCTCACGGCGCTCCTCACCGGCGACAAGACCGACCTTTACGACGACGGCGCGCATTACTACGCCCTTGCCGACGCGGGGCTCGCGCACGTTGTGGCGGTGTCCGGCATGCACATCGCCTTTCTCATGGGCTTTCTCTTTCTGCTGATCGGGCGGCGGCCGTGGGCGGTCGCGGTGAGTCTGCCGGTGCTGCTGCTCTTTGCGGCAATGACCGGCTTTACGCCGTCGGTGACACGCGCGGCGGTCATGCAGTTCTTCCTTCTCGCCGCCCCGCTCTTCGGCCGGGAGAGCGACGGCGTAACGTCGCTTTTGACGGCGCTTGCCCTGCTGCTCCTTCTCAATCCCTCCGCCTGTGCGAGCGTCAGTCTGCAATTGAGCTTCTCCTCCGTGGCGGGCATCTGGTTTCTTTCCAATCGGATGTACTGCGCGCTCAGCCGGCGGATCGAAGACCTGAAGATCGCCGAAAATCGGCACGCCCGGCGCGTTCTTCTTTTCGCCGCGGGCTCGGTTTCGAGCAGCATCGGCGCGATGGCGCTCTCCGCGCCGCTCACGGCAGTGCACTTCGGCTCGGTGTCGGTCGTGTCGCCGATATCGAACATCCTCTGCCTGTGGATCGTTTCGGCGGTCTACATCGGCGGGTACATCATCGTGCTGCTCGGCGCGTTTCTGCCCGGCGCCGCGGCGCTGGCCGGAAGCGTTCTCGCGTGGGGCGTGCGGTATATTTACGCGGTGTCCGGCTTCCTCTCGCGCCTCCCGTGCGCGAACGTTTATGTGCGCAATCCGCTCTTTCTCGGCTGGCTCGCGCTCGTATACGCGCTCTTTTTCGCCGCGTGGCTGCGCTCTCGGAAAACCGGGCGCTTCCGTGCTCTCGCGCCGATATGCGTTTCGCTCGCGCTGCTCTTTGCCGCCGCGGGCATTACAAGACTCCAATGGAGCGATACGCTCCGTCTCACGGCGCTCGACGTCGGGCAGGGGGAATGCATCGTTCTCACGAGCGGGGAGCATGCCGCGGTGATCGACTGCGGCGGAAGCTGGGTCACGCACGACGCCGGGAAAAGCGCCGTACAGTTTCTCGGCGGCGAGTGCCGGAGGAGCGTTGACGCGCTCATTCTCACGCATCTCCATACCGACCACGCCAACGGCGCGGCGCAGCTCTTATCCCGCGTGCGCGTCGGCACGCTCTATCTGCCGCGCGAAACGGAGGAAACATCTCTTCTCGCGGAGATACTGGATGCCGCGGAGCGGCAGGGGACACGGGTGGAATATGTGACGGAGGACATGACACTGCCGCTCGGCACGGCGGGGCTTGCCGTCTGGTCACCGCTGCTGCCGGAATCCGACGACGCGAACGAAAACGGCCTCATCATTGCGGTCTCGCAGAATGATTTCGAGGCGTTCATCCTCGGCGACGCGCCGTCCAAGGCGGAAAAGGCGCTCATAGCGAGCGCGCCGATGCCGGACGCGGAGGTGCTGTTCGTTGCGCACCACGGCTCGAACACGTCCACCTGCAAGGAGCTTCTGGAAGCGATCACGCCGGAAACGGCGGTCATTTCCGTTGGGTATAATACGTATGGCCATCCGACGCAGAAGGTTCTCGACCGGCTGGCAAAATATGACATTACCGTGCTGCGCACGGATACCGACGGCGAGATCACCATCGCCGCCGGGGAAGGGTAAAACGCTATGGCAAAACCGTCCTTCGGCAAAAAGGAAGCGCCGCTCGACTACAGCGCTCTCGTAAAAGATCTCCGCGACAAAGGCCCGGGAAAGCTCTATCTTCTCTGGGGCGAGGAGGACTATCTTCTCACGGACTTCGTTTCGCGCCTGCGTACCGCGTGCGTCGGCACGGAGGAGGACGAGTTCAACGCTAAGCGCATCGACTCTCCCGCGCCTGCGGCGAACGATATCGCCGAAGCGCTCGACGCCATGCCGTTTTTCGGAGACAGGACGTTCGTGGAGCTGCGCGGATTTGACGTGAATAAGTGCCGTGACGAGCGCACCACCGCGCTCTTTGCGGACATTCCGGACTGGTGTACCGTTGTCATCACGCTCCCGACGGGTATGGAGCCGGACGGACGGCTCTCATTTATCAAGCAGCTCAAATCCGCGGGAAAAGCCGTGAACTTCACGGCGCAGACCGGTGCGCCGCTCAACAACTGGATCGCCCGCCGCTTTGAGGCCAACGGCAAGCGCATCGACCGCGACGCCGTGGATCGGCTCGTGTTTCTCTCCGGCGATCTTATGAACCGGCTCATCCCGGAGATCGCAAAGATCTGCGGCTATGTCCCCGGAGACCGCGTCACGGCGCAGGACGTTGAAAAGCTCGCACATCACATCCCGGAGGCGGACGCCTTCCAAATGACCGAGGAGATCGCCCGCCGGAACTATGACGGCGCGGCGGCCAAGCTCGCGGAGCTTCTTGCCGGGGACGCCGAGCCCATCGAGATCATGGGCGTGATCGGCTGGCAGGTGCGGCAGCTCTATGCCGCGAAGATCGCCGAGAAGAGCGGGCGCGGCGCGCCGTTCCTCATGGAGATCCTCGGCACGTCGAGCGAGTACCGCGCGCGGAAGCTCGCCGAGACTGCGGCAAAGTTTTCCCTTCCGGCGCTTACGAACGGCGTGCGGCTGTGCGCGGAGTACGCCATGAAGCCGCGCGAGAGCGGCGCGATCACAGATGCCGAGGCGATCAAGGAATTTCTGATCCGCTTTGCGATGGAGAGCCGCCGTGCTTAAGATCAAGGAAGCCATTGTCGTCGAGGGACGGTACGATAAGATCGCCCTTGAACCGCTCGTCGATACCGCGATTTTCACGACCGACGGGTTCGGTATATTCAAAAATAAGGAAAAGCTCGCCCTGCTCCGGCGCGTGGCCGAGCAGCGAGGGCTCATTGTCCTCACAGACGCGGACGGCGCGGGGCTCGTCATCCGCAACCGTCTGCGCGGCGCGATAAGCGCGCAGTATCTCAAGCATGCCTACATCCCGGACGTCGCGGGCAAGGAGCGGCGCAAAAAAGCGCCCTCGCGCGCCGGGACGCTCGGCGTGGAGGGCATGAAACCGGAAATTCTGGAAGAGGCGCTGCGCCGCGCCGGGGCGGTGTGCGATACGGAGACGCGCGGGCGCGTCACCAAGGCCGATCTCGCCGCTCTCGGTCTCTCCGGCGGGGCGGACAGCGCCACGCGGCGGAAAGCTCTGCAGAAAAAGCTCGCGCTGCCGGAGAATCTTTCGGCCAACGCCCTGCTCGACGCGGTCAACTCGCTCTATACACGGGATGAATTTCTATCGGCGGCGCGCTCTTTCGAGCACGAAGGCCGCAACGTTGCCGAGCAGGAGAAAGCCGCCGGAGGCGGTCTCAAGCTCGGCGGCGAGCCGGTAGAGAGCATAGGTGCGCGGCGCGAGCTCTCCGATATGTAAAAGAAGGATTACCGAGCAGAAGAGCATCGCGCAGCTCACGCAGAGCGTCCCGCGCACCATGCCGAAGGCCTCCTCGCTCAGCGGGGAGAAAAGACGTTTCATAAAATCACCGCTTCCATTGTACCCGCGCAGCGTATTGCGCCGCAACGGACAACATATGGAAACGGTGGATTTTTCTGCTTTTTTGTAACCGTATCTTGTCTTGTGACGGCGCGCGGCGTATGATATAATATGCTGAAAAATGTTTCTTTCAGGGGGTAACACCGTATGAAATGCCCGTTCTGCGGCTATGCGGAAAGCAAGGTCATCGACTCCCGCCCGGCGGACGAAGGCGCGTCCATCCGGCGGAGAAGAGAATGCCTCGCCTGCCAGCGCCGGTTCACAACGTATGAGGTCATGGAGCGCCTGCCGCTCGTCGTCGTCAAGCGCGACGGCAGCCGCCAGACGTTCGATAAAAATAAGCTCATCAACAGCATGCTCAAAGCGTGCGAAAAGCGCTCCGTCGCCCTCGGCGATCTTGAGCGCATCGCCAACGAGATCGAGCAGGAGCTGCAGAACCGGCTCGAGCGCGAATGCCCGACGAGCGAGATCGGCGAAATGGTCATGAAGCGGCTCAAATCACTCGACGAGGTCGCCTACGTCCGCTTTGCCTCGGTCTACCGCCAGTTCAAGGATATCAACACCTTCATGGAAGAGCTGACGCATCTTCTGGAGGACAAGGCTTAAAATACGCTCCGGAAGCTCACGTGCTCCATGGAGCCGATGCTCTGCAGATGCGCTTTGAGACATTCGATAGCGCTCTCGGCTGCGTCGGCGTCGTGCGTGAGGATCGGCTCGAGCGCGGCGTAAAAGGCGTCGGTCGCCGAATCCACCTCTGCGTGGCGGATCATGATGTGCGTGTAGTTCTCCGCGCCGTACCAGAGCTCGATGGCTTCGCGCAGCGCGTCCTCCGCGGCGTCGTAGTCCTCCGCGCGGCAGTGTGCGAGCGCTTCGTCCGCGCTCGCCGTGAGAGAGCCGGTGAGAGAATCGATGTGCGCAATGTTCCATGCCGCCGCGCCGAAGAGCAGCGCGAGCAATACAGCCGCGGCGATAGCTTTTTTCATGGACTTTTCTCCCGTTTGGCAAAGTAGACGTTTCCGGTCGTATCACAGGTGAGCAGAAACACCTGTTCGGGGCTTTTCACACCCTGCCGGCGGCACTCGCCGCGCAGCCATTCCTCCGTTTTGCCGCATTTGCGAAGATTTTCGCGCAGCACCGTCCCGTCGCTGATGAGGATATAGGGGTAGCCCGTCTCCGGCTCGGCGCAGCGGAGCTGCCCGGCGGTAACGGGGCGCTCCGCGGGCGTGAGGATAACGTTGAGCGTGCCGTCCGTCTCCAGAATGGCGTACTCGACCGTCGATAGGTCGGTAACGCTCTGGCGGCGCAGCTCCTCGGTCAGCTCGTCCACGGAAAACCGGCAGCGGTGCAACTCCTTCTGGTTGATCGTGCCTTTTTCGATGAGAAAGCACGGCTTGCCGAAGAGCGCCGCGCGCAGCTTCTGGCTGCGGAGCGTGACGCCGGAGAGAATGAGCTCCAGGCAGAAAAGCGTCAGAATGGAGACAAGGCCGTTCATCAGCGGAATGCCGATATCCTGCAGGGGGAGCGACGCTAAGTCCGCCACCAGTACGGAAACGACCAGCTCCGACAGCTCCAGCTCGCCGAGCTGCCGTTTTCCCAGAATGCGCATGCACAAAAGCAGCACCGTAAAAATGATGATGGTGCGAAACATTACAATAGCCATAGAAATATTTTGACCCAAGGAGAGTAAATTATGAGCGAAGAAAAAAAGATCGGCGGGCGCGCCTTCGGTGAGACGCTGAACGTCGAAAAATTCATCGAAGAGCAGGTCGCGCTCATCCGTGAGCAGGTCGGCGACGGCAAGGTGCTTCTGGCCCTGTCCGGCGGCGTGGACAGCTCCGTTGTGGCGGCGCTGCTGCTCCGTGCCATCGGCGATCAGCTCTACTGCGTGCATGTGAACCACGGTCTCATGCGCAAGGGCGAGAGCGAGCAGGTCATCAAGGTCTTCCGCGAAGAGCTGGGCGCCAATCTCACCTACGTGGACGCGACCGACCGCTTCCTCGATAAGCTCGCGGGCGTTTCGGAGCCCGAGCGCAAGCGCAAGATCATCGGCGAGGAGTTCATCCACGTTTTCGAAGAAGAGGCCGCCAAGCTCCAGGGCATCCACTTCCTCGGCCAGGGCACGATCTACCCCGACATCGTCGAGAGCGACAAGGGCGTCAAGGCCCACCACAACGTCGGCGGTCTGCCCGAAAAGCTCGGCTTTGAGCTTGTCGAGCCGGTGAAGTACCTCTTCAAAGACGAGGTCCGTCAGGTCGGCGAGGCGCTCGGCCTGCCGCACAGCATGGTGTGGCGTCAGCCGTTCCCCGGCCCCGGCCTCGGCGTCCGGTGCATCGGCGCGATCACCCGCGACCGTCTCGCCGCCGTGCGCGAGTCCGACGCCATCCTCCGCGAGGAGTTCGCAAAGTCCGGCATGGACGCAAAGGTATGGCAGTACTTCACCATCGTCCCCGACATCCGCACCACCGGCGTCGTGGACGGCAAGCGCACCGAGCTCTGGCCGGTCATCATCCGCGCCGTGAACACCACCGACGCCATGACCGCGAGCGTCCCCCGTCTTGACTGGGAGCTTCTTGAGACCGTCACGCGCCGCGTGCAGGCCGAGGTCCCCGGCGTCAGCCGCGTCCTCTACGACCTCAGCCCCAAGCCCCCCGCGACCATTGAGTGGGAATGATTGCATAGGTTCAAAAAAGCCCGTAAACACTGGACTTTTTAAGCCTTGAAGCCCCTCGCGGCAACGATTTGGCAACAGAATTTCATTATTCACAAGAAAAGAGCTATCTGATTTCAAATGAAGTCAGATAGCTCTTTTGACGTGCATTGTTAGACAGCGTCAAAGATCCTTGTCCAAAGTGCAGATAGATGGTACACTAGTACTGAACTGCTCGATGTTGAAATTGATTTTGCTTTTTTATTGGCAACACAAAATCACATCATTTACACCAGAGGAATCGTTCGTATGGATATATTCTTTGATCAAAGCTTTACTAATAATAATTTTTTATCGTCTGTTAGTTGCTTGACAAATATGCATTACTATGATATTTTTGTTTAGTAAATATGATATCTGAGTGCCATCGATTTTGTATAGAGTTGATGGAGAATAGGGAATCCGGTTGGAATCCGGAACGGTACCGCCACTGTATGCGAGGAGGCACCGCACATGACGAAAGTCGGTCATTGGGAGTTAATCCTGAGAAGGCTGTGCGGATGGCTTATGATACGCAAGTCAGGAGACCTGCTCAGGTTGTTAAAGTCTATTTGCTCTTGAGTTATGGAGAAATGGGCTATTTTGTTGCGAAAAAACGGCAGCAGCAGTCATGTATGACTGCTGCTTTTTGCATACCCGAAAACCACGCGTTAGACGCGTGGTTCAAAAGAGCCTTTGGCGATGAGGGAGACAAAAAACTCCTTTTGCTTAATAAAAGTGCGGTCTGGCAAATGCACTTAAAAAGCAAAAGGAGGGAGTTCAGAATGAGCCTGAATGACATAAACAATTTATCTCATGCGAAGTGGAATTACAAATACCACATAGTGTTTGCGCCGAAATACCGAAGAAAAGTATTCTACAAAGAAAAGCGGGCAGCAAGTAACAATCCCCGCGCAGCTGGCAGACCGTATTACACGTTTACGCGTTACGCGAGGAACAGAGGGCTTTGCCTGCATAGGAAGAACCCCCAGTTTTACTGGGGGGGTACTTTTGCTTTTTCGTGGCTTAAACCACAAAAAGATATAAATCAATGGAGGAAAGAAAAATGAAGAACATGAAAAAACTTGTAGCACTCCTGCTTGCGATGTGCCTTGCAACATCTCTTGTCGGCTGCGGTTCTCAGAAAAGCGAGACACCGGACAACGTAGGAGAGGTGTCTTCTGCCAATCCAGTCTCTGACGATCAAGCTGCTGCTGATGAGGTGGCCAAGCTGATTGACGCAATCTATGTGCAAGAACGAAACGAAAACACGGATGAACAATGTGAGGCCGCAAAAGCTGCCTGGGATGCCCTGACGGATGCCCAAAAGGAATTGGTTTCCGGCGAATTTGCAGATCCGGACTATTTTGGACGGGATACTGGCGATGCTTCTAAAGATGATCCCCGCAACGGTGATGAAATCGGCGAAAATGAACTGCTCGTAGTCAGCTTCGGAACCTCTTTTAATGACAGCCGTGTTGCTGACATCAAGAGCATTGAGGACGCTTTGCAGGAAGCCTATCCGGACTGGTCGGTCAGAAGAGCCTTTACCGCCCAGATCATTATCAATCATGTGCAGGCTCGTGACGGAGAAAAGATTGATAACGTCCAGCAGGCGCTTGACCGTGCGGTAGAAAATGGTGTTAAGAATCTGGTGATTCAGCCTACCCATCTGATGTATGGTGCTGAGTATGATGAGCTGGCAGAAACCGTAGAATCTTATCAGGATAAATTTGAATCGGTTCAGATCGCCGCTCCCCTTCTGGGCGATGTCGGTACCGATGCAACTGTCATCAATGAAGATAAAAAAGCTGTTGCAGAGGCTGTTACCGCAGAAGCAGTTAAGACAGCTGGATACCAGACTCTGGATGAAGCAAAGGCAGACGGCGTTGCATTCGTATTTATGGGTCACGGTACTTCCCACACAGCAAAGGTATCTTACAGCCAGATGCAGGCTCAGATGGAGGCTCTGGGATACGACAATGTATTCATCGGTACCGTTGAGGGTGAACCGGAAGCAACCGCCTGCGATGCTGTTATTGAAAGCATCAAAGAAGCTGGTTATAAGAAAGTCATCCTTCGTCCTCTGATGGTCGTTGCAGGTGACCATGCAAACAATGATATGGCAGGCGATGATGCTGATTCCTGGAAGAGTATGTTCAACGCATCCGGCGCTTTTGAGAGCGTTGATACTCAGATTGCGGGCCTCGGTCGGCTTCCGGCCATTCATGAGCTATATGTTGCACATACTGGTGCTGTAATCGATCAATAAAGGAACAGATCGAGCATGAAAAAAAGAACGGCACTCCTGTGTATGGCTGCTTTGATCGCTGTTTTCGCCGTTGGATGCAGCGATCAGACGGATCCATCTGCTCAGGACGGCTCCAGCCCGCCAGCTGTTTCGCAGGAACAACAAACAACTTTGGAAGATGGCATCTATTCTGCTGATTTTGAAACAGACAGCAGCATGTTCCGTGTCAACGAGACATGCGATGGTAAAGGAAAGCTGACGGTTCAGGACGGTAAAATGACCATTCACATTTCGCTTACCTCTCAGAGTATTGTCAATCTTTTCCCGGGCACCGCAGAGGATGCCCAGAAAGATGGTGCAGAACTTTTGCTGCCTACTGTGGACACCGTAACTTATGAGGATGGAATAAGCGAAGAAGTCAACGGTTTTGATGTTCCGGTTCCGGCTCTGGACGAGCCGTTTAACCTTGCGCTGATCGGTACAAAGGGAAAATGGTACGATCATGAGGTAATTGTATCAAACCCGGAAAAACTTGAATAAACCATGTTCTGTCCCTGCTCTTAACGGCAGGGACAGATTTGTATCTGGAGAGGAGGACGAATATGAGGAGAAGCACATTTCCTTATCCGGTGAAAGAATTTTGTCTTGGGCTATTGATGGTGATGTGTATCACATCCATTATGGTATTTCCTGTCTCAGCATCTGCGGAAGCAGCAACGGTCGATCTGGAGAATGGTGAAGGATGAAGTATTTTCCGCACCGGTTGCACTTTCGAAAACGGGCTTTTCGTATGCCGTTCAGGAACGGTTTTCTTTGGCCGCCTTCTGCCGGAGCTTTTCGAGCGCGGCGGCGTCGATCCGATTGACGGCTACAAGCTTTCCGCCATAGAACACTGCCCGGTTGTTGAACGCACAGGGCAGGGATTTTGCCCTTTCGAGCGTGTCCACATGGACGAACCGCGCGGCGAGCCGCGCGCGCTTTGTCTCCACGCCCGGATGCGCCGTTTTCGAGCGGATGACGCAGCAAAGGTGCTCGGAGCCGATATCCTCCGGCGTCAGATTTACAAATTCTCCGTCCATGCCGCTGCCCTGTTCAGCCGAGATGCTTCTGGAAGAAGCTCACGTCCAGATATTTTCCGAATTTGAAGGCGACAGCGGGCATCACGCCGATCTCCGTGAAGCCATTCTTGCGGTGGAAGCGCAGCGAGCCTTCATTGTCGGACGTGATGATGGAGATGAGATTTTCAATGCCGCGCTCGCGCCCCAGCCGTTCGATCTCCGCATAGAGCTTCTGCCCGACGCCGCTGCCGCGGCAGGCGCGGTCTACATAGATCGAAAGATCGGCGGTGCAGCGGTAGGCACTGCGGGGGTTGAACACATCGAGATAGGCGAAGCCGACGGGCTTTCCCGCGCCGTCGCGCGCGACGATGTACGGATAGTCCTTCGTGATGCGCGCCGCACGCGCGCCGAACTCCTCCGGCGTGACCGGCTCCTCCTCGAGCGTGATACAGGTGTTTTCAATATAGTAATTATAAAGCTCCGTGCACGCCGCGATATCCTCCGGCGCGATGGGCGCGAGCGTTACCGCCGCGCGGCGCGCGGCGATGGCAGCTTCCAGAACGGCAATATCCCGCTGGTCCTTTTCACGGTTGAGCTGCCGCTTGAGCGCGAGCACGTCCTCGAGCGGCGCGACCGGGATGCCGTTCAGAAACACCGTCTCACCCGGGAGCATGTTTTCATAGATCTCCACGTCCGGCGCGGGGACGAACCGCCGCGCGCCGTCCGGGAGCACCTGCACATCGCAGCGCTGCGCGAGCGCGTCGCCGAGCTTTTTCGTGCACCATATGTCCAGATCGTGCGTTTCCTCGCGCAGACCGTGAAGCACCATCGCGCCGCCGGCGTTGATGCGGTATTCGTTCGTGTCGAGCGCGAGCTCCGCGAGCCGCCGCCGAATGTCCTCTGCCTTCATCGCCTTTTCCTCTCTTTTTCCGAAGAACTTTCCCTCAGAATGTAGCACACATTTCCCTGTGCTTCAATCGGTTTTTTTGTACAAGAGTTTTTTCACCCAACGCCTTGCCAATTCGACGGAGAACCCATATAATATACACATTATGAAAAAAGGATTGAGCTTGAAAACGGCGCTGACGGCTCTGGCGGCGTCGTTTGTCTGGGGAACCGCGTTTGCCTTTCAGCGCATGGCCGCGGGACATATCGGAGCCATCACCTTCAACTTCTATCGCAGCGTGCTCGCAGCTTTGTCGCTGGGAGTTCTTCTTTTTGTGTCCAACCGGCGGAAAAAGCCGGAGGAGCGGAAGAAGAGCGACCCGAAAAAGATCGCCATCGGCGGCACCGTGTGCGGCGTGCTTGTGATCGCCGCGTCCATCGTGCAGCAATACGCCATTGCGGACGTTGAAGCGGGCAAGGCGGGCTTTCTGACGACGCTGTATATCCTGCTCGTGCCGCTCTTCAGCGTGGTGTTCCTGCATAAGAGAGTTGCGCCGAGTCTCTGGGTCAGCGTCTTGCTGGGACTCACGGGGCTCTATTTCATCAGCGTGAAGGAAGGCTTCACGATCTCACCGAGCGACGCGCTGATCCTTTTGAGCGCGGGAATCTATGCGGTGTACATTCTCGCGGCAGATTACTATGTCCGCTTCTGTTCGCCGACGGAGCTCAACTGCGCGCAGTTCATCGTGGCGTCTGTCGTCTGTCTCATCGGCATGTTCGCCGTGGAGGAGCCGACGCTCGCCGAGCTTCGCGACAACATCATCCCGATTTTGTATCTCGGCATCTTCTCGAGCGCGATCGCCTATACGCTTCAGTTTGCCGCGCAGCGCGACGGCAACCCCGTCGCCGTGACGCTGCTTTTGAGCATGGAGTCGGTATTCAGCGTGCTGGGCGCGGCGGTGCTGCTGCACGAGTTCCTGTCCGGACGCGAGCTTTTCGGCTGCGGCATCATGCTCTGCGCCGTTATCCTCGTCCAGCTTCCGGAGGGCTTCTGGAAGCGGAAGATAAAAACGAATAACGAGTAACGAACATCCCCGCTCCGGTAAAGCACCGAAGCGGGGATTTCTTTCGCATTCAAAGCCCTTACGAATCTGCGGGCTTCTCGGAAGTCAAAAGATCGATATCCGCCCAACCGGCGAAGCCGTCGCCCTTGATGAGGATCATATACGTCCCCTCCCGCGCCAGCGCGGTCACTTCCGTGCCGTCCTTCAGCAGCCGCGAGACCTCCTCCCGCGCCAGATCGTTCGTGATATAGATCCCGGCGCCGGCGGTGGATTTGACATAGTACGTCTCATAGGCGGGCAGCCAGCCGTGCGGGGGACTTTCCACATCCGGAAAGTCCGCGAGATCCTTATGGCCGGGGCAGTAAAGCGCCGTCGGCGCGTCCTCGAGCATGGAGGCGGTGGCCCAGCCGACGCGCCCGTCGTTTACAATGATCAGCGCCGATTTCCCCTGCCGGGCAATGACGCGCACCTCCGTGGCGTCCAGCACCTGATCGAAGTGCTGCGTCCGGTTCACGTCACTGGAGAGAAAGATCGCGTACCCGCCGGAGGATTTTACATACTGCACCTCGTATTCGGGAAGGTATTCTTCCGGCCGCTCCACATAGCCGAATCCGTCCAGATCGGCGGCGTTCGGCGTAGGCTTCGGCTCCGGCGTTGCGGTGGGCTCCGGGGTCGGCGTGGGCGTGGGGGCCGGTGT
>OGWZ01001646.1_pt1 | contig 20007 bp, 10 predicted proteins | sample 1576141 | NCBI WGS metagenome assembly OGWZ01 (sample SAMEA3541512, study PRJEB24748) | human gut metagenome | biome: human gut; feature: human-associated habitat; material: faeces | place: China | collected 2012
GGTCGCGTTCGCGCAGCATTGCGTCGCCGCCACGTGATATTGCAGCCGTTACTTTAGCCTTGAGGTTTTCCGCACGGTGCGAAATGCGGCGCACATCGAGCTCCTTGCACAAACGGTCTACCTGCTCGCGGTAAGCCTTGTAGAGCTTGTCCTTATATTTATAGGGAATGTGGCCGACAGACTGCCATTCTTCCATAAGCGAACGCAACTGCGCCTCGCCTTCCTGCTTGGCGTCGGCTGTTATTGCTTTGAGGCGCTCGACAATGGAACGTTTCTTCTCGAGATTTTCATTTTCCTCGGCACGTTGTGAAGAAGTTGCCTTATCGCGTGCGGCAAAGAAAGCGTTGCAAGCGTCGGAGAAACGTTTCCAAACAGCGTCGGAATATTTCTTAGGCACTGCTCCTATGGTTTTCCACTCTTTCTGTAAAGCTATGAATATATTAGTGGTTGGATTCCAATCGGTGTTGTCCTTAAGAGACTCGGCCTTTTCGCAAAGTTCCATTTTCTTTGCATAGTTCTCGCTAAGCGCGCTCTTGAGTTCCTTGAAATGCTCGGATTTCTGCTTGAAGAATGCGTCACAGGCCTTGCGGAAGCGTTCGAATATCTTGGCATTCATATTCTTGGGCGTGAAGCCTATCGTTTTCCACTCTGCCTGGATGGCAATTATCTCTTTTGTTACCTTGTCCCAGTCGGCAAACGATTTGAGTTTGTCGAGTTCAAAGCCTTCTACCTTTTCGCAAAGCGCAGTCTTCTTTACGAGGTTCTCTTCTTCGCGGGCCTTGATTTTCTCATAATATTCCTGGTGACGTTTGTTTATCTGCGTAGAAGCCGATTTGAAACGCTCCCAAACAGATTCGCGCAAATCCTTTGCCACCGGCCCTATTTCCCGAAATTCCTGATGAAGTTTCTGAAGCTGGTGGAAAGCGGAAACGGGGTCCGGCTCTTCAAGCAGTTTTTCTGCGGCTTCGCAAAGATGTATCTTTGCCTCATAGTTTTTCTTGAAGTCGTACTCGCGGAACTCGCTGTTAAGTTTCAACAAGTCGTAGAACTGCTCCACATAAAGTTGATAATTCTTCCAAAGATCCGTAGCATTCTCTGCCGGCACTGGGTTTGTTTCACGCCATTCAGCCTGGAGCTTGCGGAATTGTTCGTAATTCTTGTTGGCTTCTTCGGGCGAGGATGACAGTTTCTTTATTTCCTCGAGTATCTGTTGCTTTTTCTGGAGATTTTCCCTCTTCTGCTGTTCAAGAGCTTCGTGCTGCTTGGCCCGTTTTTCTTTGACGAGAGACATCTCTGCCTTGAAACTTTCCTCGTCCGTGTCGGGCTGCGGCATGAAATCATCCTCTGCGCCACCACCGTTCAGGAATGCTTCACGCTCTTTCAGCACCTCTGCATGACGGAAACGGTAATACGCTTTCTTCAGCTGCTCGAGTTCGTTTTTATCGACAGGCTTGTCACTCTTGGCCAGTTCTTTTAAACGGTCAATTACTTCAGTCTTGCTTTCCGGCTGTTTTACCTCCGGCTCTGCCTCATTCTGTTCCTGCTGCGAGACATCAGTCTCCGCAGGCTCTTCCTGCGCTTCGGTTACTGGTGCTTCCTGTACTTCTGCAGGCTCTGTGGCTGCCTCTGGTTTTTCAACCGCTTGCGGCTCGCTTTTACGTAGCTCTTCTTGAGAGAGTGTCATATCGTTTTCTGACATATTATCGAATCAATATATTGATTAACGCTACAAATTAAATTATTTTTATTTTAACAACCTAATAAAATTACGGCTTTTTTCAATTTTTATTTTCAAGCGTCGACCGTTTTACTCATTGCCGGGCTAAACGGCAAAAAACTGACTGCAAAATATAGCCGCTCGGCTGTTATGGATTTTATCTGAATGAGCCAACTGCGAGTTTGCCGGAAAGTCAAATCCACGTCTTTCTTCGGAACAATAACACGAACGCTATTGTCACTATTATCGAAAGACAGAAAATCAGAGGAAATCCCCACGACAAGTCTTCCATGCCGTTTATAAGGTTCATTCCGAACAAACTTGCTATCAACGTTGGGAACATCAGGATAATGGAAACCGACGTAAGGCTTTTCATCACGCTGCTCATGTTGTTGTTTATTATTGAAGCGTAAGTTTCCATCGTTGAATTCAAAATGTTCGTATATATATTTGTCATTTCCCTCGCCTGGCTCATTTCGATGTTTACATCCTCTATAAGGTCGGCGTCGAGTTCATCGACAGGCAGCTTGAATTTCAGTTTCGACAACAACATTTCGTTTCCTCTTATAGAAGTTGCAAAATACGTAAGGCTGTCCTGTAGCCGCGAAAGCCCTACAAGATCTTCGTTATCGATTTTACGGTCGAGATTCTGTTTTGATTCTTCTATCAGAGTATTTATTTGCTTCAGTCTTTTCAGATACCAAACCGAAGAAGACAGGAACAAACGGAAAACCAAATCCACCGAATCGGTGAAACCAACGTTACGTTTTTGCTGGTAAGCTATGAAATCAATCATCATGTTCGTTTCATAGTTGCAAACCGTAACGCACACTTCCTTGTTTATTATAATTCCGAGAGGAATGGTTGTATGCGGTGTATGCGACCGTACTTCCCTGACATAAGGTATGCGCAGGATTATAAGCACCCACCCTTCGTCGTACTCATAACGCGAGCGCTCGTCTTTGTCTCGCACGTCTTCGATAAAATACTCGGGAACCTTAAGTTCGTCTACCAAAAAAGAAATGTCGTCGTTTGTGGGACATGTTACCTGCGTCCAGCAATTCGGCTGCCAAGTTTCCTCTGTGCGCAGTGTATGGTTAATATTCCAATAAGTTCGCATTAGCTGTACTCCATGATTTTTGGATAGGAGTACCGGCATTGTTTTGCGTAGTCCCCCTATCAGTTAGCGTTCGTTTTCCGCGTGATAGTCGTCCATTTCTAAAGATGAATGATTAATACGAGTGCAAAAGTATGAAAATTTTTGTTCCGAAAGATTCCCGACGCAAGTTTTTTATGGCCTGCGGGCCACAGGACGGCATTTTTTTCAAGATATGATTCCGAAGCTGCCGCAAAACGGAACGGCACACAATATTATATATATAAGAACATCCCGCCTCAAACGAAGCGGGATGTGCAAGTCTGTATGTTATCAATACGTGTTGTTACTTCAAATGCGCCAGTTCTACCGCGCGGTCTATGGCTGCGTTCAAACCATCAGGATTTTTTCCGCCGGCAGTTGCGAAGTGGGCTGCACCTCCTCCGCCTCCTTGTATCAACTTGGCGGCCTCGCGCACAATGCTTCCGGCATTAAGGTTGCCGTCGGTTATCAGGTCTTTGCTTATCATAAGCGTAATGGTCGGCTTACCTTGGTTTACGCACCCTATAACGCAGAAAAGGCCTTGCTGCACCTCAGCCGCTATCTTGAAGATTACATTCTTCACCACTTCAGGCGGGAAAGGCACCACATGCTTTATGAGTGTAACGCCGCCTTCGTTGTGGGCCGACTTGATAAGCCTGTCTTTCAACTCGTCCTCCTGTTTCCTTACGTAGCTCTCCAGCTGTTTGTGCAGGTCGGCATTTTCCTCAATTGTTTTCTTAATAACCGAAGTAAGGTCTTTTGCGTTGTTGAAGAATGCTTTCAAGCCTTCAATCAGGTCGTCTTTCTTATACATCAGTTCCTCGGCTGCCGCACCCGTTAGGGCTTCTATTCGACGCACTCCCGCCGCTATGGAACTCTCGGAATAGATGTAGAACAAGCCTATGTTGCCAGTGGCCTTTGCATGGCAGCCGCCGCAAAATTCCACGCTGTTGCCGAACTTCACAACCCTAACCTTGTCACCGTATTTCTCACCGAAAAGGGCTATCGCCCCGAGTTTCTTTGCTTCCTCAATAGGTGTGTCGCGGAATTCCTCGAGCGGTATGTTTTCGCGTATCTTTTCGTTGACAAGTTTGTTTACCTTGCGAATCTCCTCGGGCGTCATTTTCTGGAAATGCGAGAAGTCGAAGCGAATGTAGTCGGGTGTTACGAGCGAGCCTTTCTGCTCCACGTGTTTTCCGAGCACTTCGCGCAGCGCAGCGTCGAGCAAGTGAGTTGCAGTATGGTTAGCTTCGCTTCTGCGTCTCATGTCTACGTTCACTTTTGCGGCAAACTCTGCCTCCGGGTGCTTGGGCAAAGTTTTAGTTATGTGTATGGGAAGATTGTTTTCCCTTTTCGTGTCGATTACCTCTATTTTTTCGTATTCGCTTTCAAGCGTACCACGGTCGCCTACCTGTCCACCCATTTCGGCATAGAAAGGCGTTATGTCGAGTACTATTTCATAATAAGTCTGCTTCTTTTGCTGCACGGTGCGGTAGCGCAGGATACGGCTTTTGTGTTCGGTAAAGTCCCATCCCACGAACTGTTCTTCGCCTTCGTTCACTATAATCCAGTCGCCGGTCTCTACCTGTGCAGCATTGCGGGCACGTTCTTTCTGTTTCTGCATTTCCCGGTCGAACCCTTCCTCGTCTACGGTCAAGCCGTTCTCGGAGCAGATTAGTTCCGTAAGGTCGAGCGGGAATCCGAAAGTATCGAAAAGCGTGAAGGCCTTTACTCCGTCGATTTGCGTCTTGCCTTCCTTGCGTGTTTCCTCTATTATTGAATCGAGCAGGTTTATTCCCGTTGCCAATGTGCGCAGGAACGCTTCTTCTTCCTCGCGTATCACACGGGCGATGAGTACTTTTTGCGCTTCGAGTTCGGGATACGAACCTCCCATCTCGTCCACGAGCGTCGGCACGAGCTTGTAAATAAACGCTTCCTTTTGCCCGAGGAATGTGTATGCGTACCTAACGGCACGTCGCAGTATGCGGCGTATCACGTATCCGGCCTTGGCGTTGCCGGGTATCTGCCCGTCGGCTATTGAGAAAGCTATTGCGCGCAGGTGGTCGGCCACTACACGCATTGCCACGTCGGTCTTTTCATCGCTACCGTATGTCTTGCCTGCCAGTTCGCCTATCTTGCGTATTATCGGCTGGAATATGTCGGTGTCGTAATTTGAGTGTTTGCCTTGCAGTGCGCGCACGAGCCTTTCAAATCCCATGCCAGTATCGATAACGTTCATCGACAGCTTTTCCAACGAGCCGTCGGCCTTGCGGTTGAACTGCATGAACACGAGGTTCCATATCTCGATAACCTGCGGGTCGTCCTTGTTGACAAGCTCGCGGCCCGGCACTTTGGCCTTCTCTTCGGGCGTGCGCGAATCGAGATGTATCTCCGAGCACGGCCCGCAAGGCCCGGTGTCTCCCATTTCCCAGAAATTGTCGTGCTTGTTGCCGTTTATTATATGGTCGGCCGGAACGTGTTTTGCCCAATACTTTGCTGCTTCGTCGTCGCGTCCGAGGCCTTCTTCCTCCGAACCTTCGAACACGGTTACGTACAGGTCGCGCGGGTCGAGGTGCAGCACATCCACGAGATACTCCCACGCATAGTCTATTGCGCCTTCCTTGAAATAGTCGCCGAAGCTCCAGTTGCCGAGCATTTCGAACATGGTGTGGTGGTAGGTATCGTGTCCCACCTCTTCAAGGTCGTTGTGCTTGCCGCTCACGCGCAGGCACTTTTGCGAATCGGCGCGGCGGCGCGGTTCGGGGTCGCGTGTGCCGAGTATGATGTCTTTCCATTGGTTCATGCCGGCGTTTGTGAACATAAGCGTGGGGTCGTCCTTTATCACCATGGGGGCGGACGGCACTATGGTGTGCCCTTTCGAGGCAAAGAATTGCTTGAATGATTCTCTTATCTCGTTAGCTGTCATAAAGTTTGATTTTTTAGTATTTGTTTGCAAAGTTACAGCCTTTTCGCTAACTTTGCAATAGTGTACACACCCAAAAATATCAATCTAATGGCGTTGGCAACCAATAAGGAACTTAAACTTTACTATTCCATAGGTGAAGTAGCGAAGATGTTCAACGTAAGCGAGACATTGCTTCGCTTTTGGGAAAAGCAGTTCCCGCAGATTTCTCCCCGCAAGAGCGGGCGCAACATAAGGCAATACAGCAAAGAAGACATCGAGGAAGTGCGCCTTGTATACAACCTTGTCAAGGTGCGCGGCATGAAACTGGCCGCCGCCCGCGAAGCCCTGCGCAAGAACAAGCAGGGCGAGCAGCGCACGTCGGAGGTTGTGGAACGCCTTAAGGCCGTGCGCGAGGAACTCATGAAGATGAAGCATGAGTTCGACCACATGGAATAACACCGTGCCTACATATTTCGGGGCGCATTTACCATGCGCTAATACAGCGTCCGCCATTGTCTACATTTTCCGGGCATTTCCGGAACGGGTTTTCAAAGGGCGAAAAATATGTGCCTTGTATTTTAAAATATGTCTGACCTATTTCGAAATATGTCGGACATATTTTTTATTTGCTCCCACGTGGGGTTTAAGCGCTGAAAATCAGTTTTCATTTTTTTGCTTCAAAATATCCCCTTTTCCTGACATGTTTTTTCGTGCCCGGAATGTCTGTTTCCATGCGCCGCACACGAACATTGCGGCAGTTCATACAGCAACCGCAAAAAGGCGCAAAACCGAATGAAATAAAGACTTTGCCATTACTGCCAAACGGTCCTGCAGGCTTAGCCAAAAATTAACATAATAAATATAATCCAAAAGTTTCTGGTTTTATTGGAAACTTATTATATTTGCGAAGAATGCGTTTAAGTCCTTGTTATCACAGGAACAGAGCAAAGGGAATAACGCAAAACGTGCATTTAAAAAATGTAATTATTAAAACTAAATACCATGAAATCACCTGCTTTTATTTTCGGGAAAAGCAGCCTTATGATTGTTTTGCTTACTGCGGCATTTCTAACGGCATGTTCCGACAAAGTGGACGAGTCTGACATATACACCTTCAAAGGTGAGACTATAACGTCGTATCTCGAGAAAAGCGAAAACTTCACTGATTTTGCTTACATACTGTCGAGAGTGAAACTAAGCAAGCGTTCCGAATCGACAATAGCGCAACTTCTTTCCGCACGCGGCAACTATACGGTGTTCGCTCCCACCAACGACGCCGTGCAACATTACCTGGATTCGGTTTACCAGACCACAGACTACGACATAACCCAGATTCCCGACTCCGTGGCCGACTACATAGCGCGCAACGCTATCATCGACTGTGAGGACCTGAACGCATACCAGACAACCGACTTCAACGTCGGCACACTCGAGCGTACCAACATGGACGACAGGTATATCACCGTGGACTTCGACACGATAAACGGCGGAAACCTGGCTACAATAATAAACAACTCGGCACGCATTGTACTTCCCGACATCGAGGTTTACAACGGATACATACACGGGGTGAACCAGGTGCTGAGCCTGTCGCGCGCCACCGTGCCCGCACTCATCGAATCGGCCGACAACCTGAGGATATTCAACGAGCTGCTGCGCCGCACCGGTTGGGACGACTCGCTCAAACTGTACCGCGACGAGGAATACGAGGAAAACCACGAGGAAATGGGCCCCGACCTCGACGGTAACCTTACCCTGAAAAACCCCGAGCACAGGTATTACGGATATACCGTATTTGTGGAAACCGACAGTATTTTCAACACCAAATGGGGCGTGCCCGAGCCCAACGTTGTGAACGGCATAGTGCAGAACTTCGACGAAATAATCTCGCGCATAACCGAACGCTGCCAGGCCGCCTACCCCTTGGCTACGAATCCCGACATGACCGCCAAGGACAACGCCGTAAACCAGTTCGTTGCCTACCACCTGCTGCCCATGCGCCTTACATGGGACAAGCTCGTGATACATTACATTGAAATGGGCTACGCCTACAACATCCCGTCGAGGCTTTCAATAAACTGCTTCCACTATTACGAGACCATGGGCCCGTACCGCCGCCTGCTTAAGATAACCGAAGGCGCCACCACCGAAGGCAAGCGAATAAACAGGCATTCGGAATACGACACCGACACATACGATGAAAATGTAGACCGCCCGGGAATAAACATCAATTTCAGCAACGGTGAAAACGTAAACAACGCCCTCAACGGCTTCTACTATACAATCGACGACATACTTGTTTACGACGATGGCGTTCCGGGCGTTGTGCTCAACGAACGCCTGCGCTGGGACTTCAACGAACTGTTCGCCGAAATGGCAACCAACGGATACAGGCGGCCGGCCGACAACACGTGGATTCCGTTCCCGCGCGGATACCTGGCTAACCTCGAAGTGTCCGAAGAAAGCCGTATCGTGTACCTGCCGTATTTCAACACCGCAAGCCAGTCGAACTACCAGGCCGACGAGATAAACGTTCGCGGGCAGTACGACCTAACGTTCCTGCTTCCGCCGGTGCCCAACGAAGGTACGTATGAATTGCGAATATGTGCCCCGTCGAACACAGGATTCGGCATGGCACAGATATACTTCGGCACAGACAAGCTGAACCTGCAGCCTGTAGGTCTGCCCATTGACTTGCGAATACCGCCCACCAACCCGAATATAGGCTGGGAACAGGACACGGAAGACATAGAACACAACAACGAAAACGACAAGATTATGCGCAACCACGGATATATGAAACCGCCGCGCCACGACGGTATATGGAACGGCGGAGCCGCGGTTACCGAATCTATGAGAAACACAACATCGTATGCCGCCAACCTGCGTATGCGCAAAATACTGTGGACCGGAAACGTGGAACCGACCAAGAAGTACTATGTGCGCGTAAAGAGTTTGCTAAACAACCCGAACGCATGTTTCCTGCTCGAATACATGGAATGGTGCCCGAAACACATTTACAACGGTCCCGAGCCTGAAGACCAGTGGTAAGACGCCGCAAAAGGCATACGCCGCAACGCAAGCAAAAGGCCGTGCATGCTCATGAGTGTGCACGGCCTTTTTTCACGCTCTTTGCCGCAAGTGACACAGACAATAAAACCGCAGGAAACCGGTATGGAAAAACGGCACTTTTTTGCGCGGAAAAATGAAAACTGATTTTCAGCCCTTAAACCCCACGTGGGAGCAAATAAAAAATATGTCCGACATATTTCGAAATAGGTCAGACATATTTTAAAATACAAGGCACATATTTTTCGCCCTCTGAAAACTATTTTGAAAACCGCCCCGGAATGCAGACAAAATACAGACAACCCGCCGGCCGGTGCGAGACCTATGGCTTTTTTGGTACAAAACCGGTTGCACGTTAGCTCCGGAAAAGCGAACAAAATGCGGCCGCCGTTTCCAAGTCCTCACGAATGCATTATCAAACCGGGCGCAAAGGCGAATGGCGCACACCATGAGGCGGCATTGCGCAATGCGGCGTTATGCCTTTCCTAAAAAACAATAACTTTCAAGTGTTCCGACAGGCGGAACAAACTGTTGCCCGCTCCTGCCTGCGTATCATCAATCAACAGCAGCGTCTGCCGGCCGTCGGCCAGGCGTGGCCCGGGGCACATGCCTTCGTAATTGGCAAAATTCATGCGCAGCAGGTTAAGGCGTGTGGTAAAGTCGGCTATTTCGGTCTTTTCCATATATGTACTTTCAGGCAGGCTGTTCATGTCAGTACCCTCGTCAACGGCGTTTTCCGGACCGGGATTGACAATGAAAAGACGGCAGCGCGCCTTTGCACCTATGTAACCCTTAGGAATACGTACCTCGCGCTCCAGCACAACGAGCCGCCCATCGGCAAGTGCCGTTACCTCCGACACTCCGTGCAGGTGAAGCCGGCCGCCCTGCTTCATCGTCGGGCTTTCCATGCGATAGGCATACTGGCCCGCATAGCGCAGCCCTTCATCAAATGAGACAAGCCTCAAGGAAAGGCTTCCGCTGCCGCCGTCGCGAATGAGGGCGCTCTCCGTCATGGCGTAAAAAAGTTTCTTCGCCTGACTGTATGTAAGCGCCTCGAAGCCGCGGTTTGGTTGTATGTAACTGCGCCCGAACATGGCAGGCACGTCGAGTTTGCGGCCGGTGGGCAGCCCGAGCGTGTCGTATTCAAGTATTTGCTGGTCCTCCTCTCCGCTTATGAAGAGCGTGCCGCTTTCAGGGAAATAACAAATGCCCTCCTCATCGCGCGGGGCGGCGGGGTGGAATCCGCGCAACGTGTCGGCCGTGACCGAAAGCACCCGTCCCGTAAGCGTGTCTATGTCAATCGTGAATATTCTGAAGCCACTTTTCTCTTCCTTGTCGCTCACAACGGCGTACCTGTTTCCATCCAAGCGGGTTATGCCGCTGTAGTTGGCGCTCGCGACATCTTTGCCGGAAAGCCTTTTTTGCTTAACAAGCGCGGCATCCTGTGCAACGGCGCCGGTGGCCGTCACACAGAATGCCGCAAACAATATTGCAAAAGCTTTTCCCATCCCTTTATTCAGTGGTAATCATGAAGCCCTTGGATGTACCGGCAAATTCAGGGGAATACAAGCATTGCACCGAAGCTGTACCCACAAGATACTTGCCTGCACGGTCTACGATGTAGTCACAGCTGAATTTATGCTCGCCCTTGCTCATGCGTTCAAAGAAAAAGCCTTGTTTGGTGTCTCCGGCTGCATAATAATATGCCTCGCCGTCGTTCCATGTGTAGCCCGACATCTGTTTTACGGGTTCAAGGCAGGCCGGGCGCGCGTCTTGCAGGCTCACGAAATCGAAATCGCGTGCCGCCGTTATCGTGTAGTCCACACGTATGCGGTCGCCGGTCTTGGGAGTGTCGCTCTTGGACATCGGCACATACTTGCCGTCCTTGGCCACGAGGTATGTGCGCTCCACTGTAAGTTCGCCTTTGCCGCTTTTGACTTCCGTAGCCGGTACAAGAGAGCGATAATATACTCCGCCCCACGAAATTCCATCGTCATTCTTTTCGATTGTTACCGACACGGGCTTTGCCTTTATGGTGTCGAGGCCGTAGTCGCGGCGTATGTAACCTAACGTCCCGGCTGCCTGCGCTCCGTTTTCAACGAGGTCGGACGTATTGCCGTTTTTAAAGGTCAGCCGTGCCGATTCGGGCAATGTCGTGTCGAAATGGAACATGCCGCTCGTGCTGTCGGCCTGGAGAAGCAGCGCGTAAACAGCGTCTACCGTATTCCGCTCGTTGCTCCACGATTGGGTGCGCTTTGCCTGTATCAGCCAAGTGAGCATTTGTTGCAATGTTTCGGTATCGTCTGGAGTTATAAGGCGCACGGCTTCGATCGCTGCCACCTGAGTGGGAATTTTGTAGCTTTCCCATGTGAGCGTGGCGCGGTCGGTGTCGAAATAACGGCCCATACCGGGCTTGCTTACGGTATGCTCCATGAGGCTCTGCAACGCGGTGCGCGCCTCGTCCTTATGTCCGGCTTCCATGAGTATCACAGCCGATAGCGCCTTGTTATACATGTTGCTCAATACTGGCTCTTTTGCAAGTTTTCCTATAAGGTAACGGCGGTTGGCCCTTGCCGTGGATGAAAGTTCGCAATTGGAGCGGCGCAGGATGTCGAGGTATGTGAGCAAGTCGTTATTGTCAATGTCTATCTTCGGTGTTCCGCTTCCGAGGCCTTTCATGCGTTCTATTCGCTCGGCCACGTCCTTGTCGAGGTAGCTTATTCCTTTAGCCACTAAGTTAGCTGCAGCCTTATCTCCTGTAATCTCCTCAAGACGAACAAGCATATCGAGCACGCGGCCGGTTATGTAGTAGTTAGATTGCATACCCGGGAACCAGCTCCACCCGCCATCGTTTTGCTGCAACAGCGTGAGACGTTCGAGAAGGTTACGGGCACGTGCCGACGAAGCACCGTAATCGAACGCGCGGGCCAGCTTGCGGCGACGGCTTCCTTCGCTATTGCCCTCGGCTACCCATGGCGTTTCATTAAATACTATGTTCTTCAAGCCTTCATTGCGAAGCAGGGCATTTTCGACCAACGTGTCTTCGCTTTGCTCGGTTGCCCATTGTTCGGCAGCCTTTGCCAGCGCCGGCGAAAGGCGTGCTATCGTTTGCTCGAGCGTCGTTGCATAAAACGCCGAGGCTATCGACACAGCGTCTTTCTCTTTAGGCTCGGCTATGTCGGGAAGTGCCTGCACTGCATACCACAAAGGATTGGCTGTGTACTCTATCGTGAGCCGATTGTTGCGTGCATTACGCGAATTGCCCGAAAGAAGCGGGGCAAGGTCTATTGTATGACTGCCTTTTCCTGTTATAGTGAACGGCAAAGCCTGTATGTTTTCCGTCTCGTCTGTCAGCACAGGAAGGTAGTGCTGTTCTCCGTCGGCAAAAGTACCTGCATCGGCCATTACTTTGCATATAAGCAGCGGGCAATCCTCAGGAGCGTTGAATTTGAAACGCACCACTGCCTGCGCATTGCCGGACACGCTGAATTTTTCGCTCAACTTTTCGATTACGGCTTCGGTTGCGGCATCCTGAAGTACGAGATAAGCCGTACCCGAAAGGACATTTGCCGTAACGTTACGCACCGTAGCCGAAACAACTGCCTTATCGCCCTTGCGAAGATAGCGCGGCATGTTGGGTTGCACCATGAAATCCTTGGCCACAACGGTTGTTGTGTCGAGCAAGCCTATATTCATATCCTTTGTATGCGCCAAAAGCTTGAAATTCCATTTTGTCATGCTTTCGGGAACTGTAAAGGCAATAGCTATGTGCCCGTTTTCATCAGTTCTGAGCGTAGGCATGAAGAACGCCGTCTCGGCAAAATTCTCGCGCACCTTTACTTCGGGTATGGCTTCCTCTCCATATTCAGCAGAGCCGCCGACATCGGCAACGGAAATGCCGCTTAGTCGCTTTGCTCCGATAACAGCGGAGGATTCATCCGCCGCAAGGTTACGGTCTTTCGCCATTGCGGAAGCCATAGTGACTTTATTGTTGAATTTTATGCTGCTCCGTAAGCTTTTCACTTCGACATTCGACCTCGTGCTGTATGCCTTTGGCATGGAATAATAGGGAGTGAACAGTTTGTCGTCGAACTCGTCGAATTGTAACGCAAACTCTGTATGATAACCACTGGGATATAGGCTGTTTAACCTCATTGAGTAGTTGCCGGTTGCCCAGCTTCCCACCGGGACAATACGGTAGAAGCCGAGGCTCGCGTTCCAGTAATTCTTGGCAAACTTATCGAGCGAGGCGTCATAGAGAGCGGCTATCGCGGAAGCCTTGGCAGGACTGCCGTCGGGTTCGTAAACGGTCAGGCTCCACTCCTCTTTCTTGCCGGGTTGCAGGCGGTTGCGGAAGGTAGTCCACTTGAAGCGCAGGCGTTTGTCGGGTTCGGGCTTTTGCAGCTGCCTTACATTGCTGTACAGCACGCCGTCGCGCATGAATCCCAATGTTATGGCCACGCCGTCGCCGTATTCTTCCTTGTAGCGGTATTTCAGGTTTATTATGGTGTCGCTCATGGGAATTTGCCTGCTTTCGAGGAGCTTTCCGTTGCCGATAACGTCGTAGAAGGCCACCACGTCGCGCATAGAAGTGCCAATCTGCACGGTTATATCGCTGTCGCGCGGGAGTACGTCCGACGTGGCATAAGTCCAAATCTCCGTGCTGTCGGCGGGACGCTTGTCGTCAAGTGCGAAAAGCATGAAATTGAAGCGCAGGGTGCTTGCGGAATCGGTTACTCCGGGCACTTCCGCCTCGATGAGGTATTTGCCCGAGGGCAGTTGCCTGAGTGCGGGAATTTCGACGGCTTTGTTCGCCTCAAATGTTGCCGAAGCCACCTTTTCCTTGCCTTTATATATAATGTATTCTCCTTTGCCGTCGAGTGGCGTGCCCGAAGCATTGTCGAGCGAGAACGTCACGCGCGGCACATTGCTCTTTTGAACAAGTCCGGGTAAGTCGCAGGCCAGCACGACGGGTTCTTTCCCCACGGTAATGCGCGATGTTGCGTTTTGACTCTCGCCGTCGGGCGAGGTAACGGTTACGTTGGTCGTGAAGTAGCGCGCAATGTTGCGGAAAACCGGGCCGTTTTGTTCCGCAGGCGTGAGCGGAATTCGTATAGTAAAGTTTCCCTTGTCGTCAGTGGTTGTCGTGTCGCGGAAAATTGCGTTAGCGGCATTTCGCGACACTATCCACGGGCGCATGTTGCAATTCACCTCGTATGTAACCCTTGCTCCGGCCACGCCTATACCCGTGTATGTAAGGGCCGTGCCTTTAGCGCTTATGGTGTCGCCAATGTTATAAGCTACGTCGGGTTTGGAAATCTCCACCTCAAACGTGGGACGTTTGTATTCCTCCACACTAAATCCGGTATCGGCAAAACCTTTGGCCGATATGCGGAACCTTCCGGGCAAACACGACTGCGGCAGACTGAAGTCCGCCCCGAACGCACCGTACTCGTCGCTTGTAACTTCCTTTGTTGCTATTTCTTTGGCGTTGGCGTCGAGCAGTTTGAGCGTAATCTTTTGGTCGTAGAGCGTGTTGAACGAATCGCCCTCGCGGTTGTACACAATGCCGCCCACGTGTACTTCCTGCCCGGGGCGGTATATAGCGCGGTCGGTGTAGAGGCGGGCTTCAGTGCTTCGGTTAATGTTGTTTTGGCTGTAGTCAATGATGTTCAGGTAGCTGATTCCCTCGGAATACTTGTCATCTTTGGTGTAAGGAAAAAACTTTCCGCAGTAGCGCCCGGAGTTTCCGGAAATTATCACCTCGCCCCTGTCGTTGGCGGTGTAGGTGGCGGTTAATTTACGCTTTTTGCCGTCGTAGTTGTATTCGTCCACCTTAGCCCCGGGTACAGGATGTCCGGTCTTTGCGTCCACAACGGTAAGGCGGTTGTTCCGGCTCGGCACGGGAAGGCTTACCAGCCTCAGGTTGCTCACGTAAACAGGCCAGTAATCGGCTTTCGTGTTTTTGTCGGTGGTCAGTCTTGCAAGGTAAACGCCTTTCTGCTTGAAAGTAACGGTAATGGAGTCGGTAATGGTATTCGTTCTTGCGGTCGAGGGCCTTTGTTACGGTAAAGGCCGCGCCCGACACTTTTTTGCGCAGGTGACTGTAGTCCATGTATTGCAAGTCTTGCGCGCTCGGCGGCATGGGAAGGTGGTAGAAGGTGATTTGTGCCTTTTGTACGTTCAATGCTTGCAATTTAATGGTAAGGCTTTGTCCTTCATATACTTGCCTTTTGTTTGCCATTGCGGTGCATTCCGGGCGGGTGAGACCGTAAGCTATGTTGCGCAGCGTGTACGAACGCGAGCTCGATGCGTACTTCTTTGCTCCGAGGCGGGCCAGTTCGAGGCATTCCTTGCGGCCTTTCGTTTTGTTCCTCAGCCATTGGCACGCATATATATATGCTTCCACGGCGCACGTGTTCCCGTCGTACTGTTCGATGAGTTGCCGCGCCACCTTATAACTGCTGCTGTCGGTTTGCCCCTCGTGTGTTATGAACAGTGCGCCCTCGCGTTCCAGCGAGTCCACCGTGGCGAGCACCACGGCGTTGCCGTTGCCGGCAGCGCGATAGTGTTCGATGAAGCGATGTGACAGATTGCGACGCATGGCAGCCACGCTGTCGGCGTCGGTCGATGAGTAATTCACGTTGGCAATCCCGGGAACGGCCTCGCGGCAAACAAACGCCAGCAGGTCATGCCCGAAGTAACGGCTGTCGTTTTTTATTATCGTTGCTGGTATGAACTCCGATGTCTTATGTCCCTCGAATATACTGAGGTCGGCCGTAGCCGCAGCATAGCAGGCCAGCGCCATGTCGCCCTCGGCGGGGTCGTCATACCGCTGCCGGTCGGCGTGCAGCCGCGCCAGCGCAAGGTTCATCATAGCCTTCACCACGGGGCGCTCCTCGCGCTTTGCCATACTGTCGAAACGGGCCAGATACACGTCGCCGCTGTCGGGCGATATAGTTCCGTTCAATTGTAGCGTTACCAATGCTGCCTTCAACATCTGGCCCGTGTTGTTTTCGGCCGAGGCTTTCGCATATATTGCCTGCGAATGTTGGAGCGCGGTTTTGGGCAGGTCCTTCTCAATAGACTTGTCGAACGTTTTCCACATTGTCGCGTAGCTTTGGCCGTATGCTGTGCCGCACGCAAGTGCGAACGCCAGCGTCAATGCCATGTTCTTCATATCGTGTAACTTTATGTTGCGTTGCATTTCTATACAAATAAACTCAAAAAGAGCGGCAGGCTTGCTTTGCCAAGGGTTAAAAATACATAAAATCCACTTTCCCCGTTTTTTCACCCCCGCAAGACACGCCCGAAAGCGGAGATAGGAGCAAAGAAAAAATAGGTCTGAGATATTTTAAAATATGTGCCTTGTATTTCAAAATTCAAGGCACGTATTTTTCGCCGCTTCCCATGCGGGTTTCGGGGCACGCCTTCGGGCTGTCCGCAGATGTCCGCGTCGGTATGTAAAACGGCTTTCCGTGCATTTTTTCCGGCAAGGTTTTTGCATGGCTCCGCCTTCGCAAATGTTTTTCAGTCCGTCCATGCCGGCCGTAAACGGAACGCCCGCGCGCTTTCACCTTTACTGGCTTGCGTGCGGGCGTATCAGTATGCTTGCTTTGCGGCTTACTTCTTTTCAGGAATATTCTCGAGCAATGCGGTAACGAACTTGTAGTATTTGGCAACCGACGGGATGTTGCAACGTTCGTTGGGCGTATGGGGCGAACGCAGCGTCGGGCCGAAGCTCACCATGTCCATGTCGGGATATACCGCTCCGATGACGCCGCACTCGAGCCCGGCGTGTATTACACGCACTTTCTCGTCCTCTCCAAAGAGTTCCTTGTAGACTTTCACCATAGTCTTTACGATAGGCGATTCGGGGTTGGGCTCCCATGCTGGATAATCGCCGTCGTGCGTTATCTTCATGCCTGCCATGGCAAATGCGCTCCCCACGGTGTCGGCACAATAGCGACGCATGCTGTCGCTGGCCGAGCGCACGAGCATACGGGCTTCGGCCTTGCCGCCGCCTATGTTTATTATGGCAAGGTTCGACGACGTTTCAACTATTTCGGGTATCGAAGGTATGTAGCGCAGCACACCGTCGTGGCACGCCATTACCGCCCCGACGATGTTATCCTGTATTTCTTCGGGTATCTCTGTTGCGGGCAAGGCGGTGTCTTCGGCCTTGAACGACAGGTTCTTCTCTATGTCGCCGTACTCCTGTTTGAAGATATCCTCCCACAACGGTACAGCCTTTTTCAGTTCTTCGATGTCTTCTTTGGGAGCTGTGAGCACCGCCTCGGCGTCGCGCGGAATGGCGTTGCGCATGTTTCCGCCGTGCCATTCGGCCAAGCGCGCCCCGAAGTTCGCTATCGCTTCGCGCACAAAGCGCGCCAGCAGTTTGTTGGCATTTGCGCGGCCCTCGTTTATCTCCAATCCGGAGTGCCCGCCTTTCAATCCGGAAAGCTCCACTTTTATTGCAACGTCCTCGCGGAACGTAGGCACTTCCTTGTATTCCAGTTCGGCGGTAACGTTTACCCCGCCGGCGCTTCCTATTATCACCTGCCCTTCGGTTTCGTCGTCGAAGTTAAGGAGAATGCGCCCCTGCAAGGTATCGGCCTGCAGGTTGTTAACGCCGTACATGCAGGTTTCCTCGTCCACTGTCAGCAGAGCTTCGAGCGGGCCGTGCTTCAGGGTATCGTCTTCCATTACAGCCATAACCGTAGCCACGCCTATTCCGTCGTCGGAGCCGAGAGTAGTGCCTTTGGCCTTTACCCAGTCGCCGTCGATATAAGTTTCTATCGGGTCGTTCTCGAAATCGTGATTGCTCTCCTTTACTTTCTGCGGCACCATGTCCATGTGTGCCTGCATGGTTACCATTTGCAGTTTTTCGTAGCCGGGTGTGGCGGCCTTGCGCATTATTACATTGCCGGCGTTGTCGGTATGTGCTTCGATAGAATGTTCTTTTGCCCAGTTGAGCAAAAAGTTCCTTACCTTGTCAAGGTGTCCCGAGGGACGGGGCACTTGTGTCAGGGCGTAAAAGTTACGCCAAAGGTTTTTGGGTTCCAGATTCTGAATTTCGCTCATGATATTTTTGTTTTTTAGGTTTTCCTTTCAGTTATATGCGCCTCCCCGTGCCTTTATGCGCCTTGCACCTGCGCGGGGATTTTGCCTGTCTGCCTTTTCGTAAACTGTAACGCGGTAAGACCAACCATTCCAAGCACGATGATAAGTCCTGTCTGCATTGCGTGCACCACTAAGGCGAAGAGTATCGCGTCGTCGGCTGCCACTCCGTAAAGTATAAGCATTGTCTTTACCGCAAAGTGCCACGGGCCGGCACCGTTGGGCGTTGGAATGAGCACGGCATACGAGCCGGCACAGAATATCACCAGCGCCTCACTCGCTCCAAGGCTTTCCGTAAAGTCGAAGCACAACAGAGTGAACGAGAAATGGAGGTAATAACAAAACCAAATGGCAAAGCTGTAAAGCAGGTAAAGCGGAAAACTCTTCATGCGCCTCATGGATATTATTCCTTCCCACAGGTCGTGGAACGTGGAGCGCACGAAACCGAACACTTTAAGTTTCTTTACCAGCATAACGACGAAAGCCACCGTTGCGGCAACGCAAAGAACCGTTACCACGCTTTCGGTTACGGTGAACTTTGAAAACAGGCTCTCGAAGTTGGTGCCCGTGCGGTCGAAGAACGTTGCAAATATGCGCCGCTGGGTTACGAGCGTGAGCAATGTCACTATCAGCATGAACAGCGCGTCGACTATGCGTTCCGTTACCACTGTGCCGAGCGACTTGGCAAACGAAGTGCCTTCGTAGCGCTTGAGCGTGCCGCACCGCGTTATCTCTCCCACACGCGGAATAACGAGACTCGCGGCGTATGACACGAAAATGGCCCATGCGCATGTGCTCCTGCGCGGCTTCTCGCCCGCAGGTTCAAGGGCTATCCTCCAGCGCCAGCCGCGGAGTATCTGCGGCAGTATCCCGAATAACAAGGAAACTGCCATCCAGCTCCATTCCATGCGGTTGAAAAGCATGTCGCTAATGTCGCTCCACGAACTGCCGCGGTACATCCAATAAAGTATGCCCGCACCAAGCAGGAAAGGGAGGAAAATGCGTAATATCGTGCTTATTGTTCTTTTCAATGTCGTATTTTAACCGGTTTTTATACTTTTGTACATACAAAAGTAGCAAAAACAAGCGCAGGACAAAATGCGACAGTGCATTTTTTGCGCCGTGAATGCCGTATTTATTGGAACTTAAATAAAAAAACAACCCAAATGGCTCGAATCATGCGACGTGTGCGCCCCAAAAAATCGTTGGGCCAGCATTTCCTTACCGACATACCTACTGTTGAACGCATAGCCGCTACGGTAGACTCGCTGCCGGGGCTGCCGCTGCTCGAAGTAGGCCCGGGAATGGGTGTGCTATCTCAGAAGCTCATGGACCGCGGGCGCGAACTAAAGCTCGTTGAGCTCGACGCGGAAAGCGTGTCGTACCTGCGGGCGGCCTATCCTTCGCTGGGCGACAACCTTATTGAAGGAGACTTCCTGAAAATGCCTCTCGACAGGATTTTCGGCGGAAAACCTTTTGTGCTTACCGGGAATTACCCGTACAACATAAGCAGCCAGATTTTCTTCCACATGCTCGAGTACAAGGATTACGTTCCAATGTGTACGGGTATGATTCAGCGCGAAGTGGCCTTGCGCCTGGCGTCGCCGCCGGGCAACAAGGACTACGGCATATTGAGCGTGCTGCTGCAGGCATGGTACGACGTGGAATACCTGTTCACCGTCGAACCGGGCGTGTTCAACCCGCCGCCCAAAGTAAGGAGCGCCGTAATAAGGATGACACGTAACGCGACCGCCGACCTTGGCTGCGACGAGCGCCTGTTCCGCCGCGTAGTAAAAGGAACGTTCAACTATCGGCGGAAAATGCTCCGCGTCACGCTGAAACCGCTTCTTGCGGAGTTGGACCGTGCCAACGGCCATGACACCGACCACACAGCTTTCCTTTCGAGACAAGAATTCACAAAACGCCCGGAGCAGTTGTCGGTATCAGAGTTCGTAGAACTCACGAACGCCGTTGCACTCGAATGCGGGGTGTGAAATTCCAAACGTGGCGAGGAAAAAATTTTAAGCAACTTGGAAAACGGGCAAAAATATGTCTGAC
>OGWZ01001652.1_pt1 | contig 19944 bp, 16 predicted proteins | sample 1576141 | NCBI WGS metagenome assembly OGWZ01 (sample SAMEA3541512, study PRJEB24748) | human gut metagenome | biome: human gut; feature: human-associated habitat; material: faeces | place: China | collected 2012
CCGCGGGCTCATGAAGTCATTCGGGAATTGGCGAAGAAATATGCCGATAATCCCGGTGTCCTCATCGGTGCCGGCACGGTACTCGATGCCGTTACGGCCCGCATTGCCATCCTCGAAGGGGCAGAATTCATCGTGTCGCCGGCCTTAGACGTCGAAACGATCAAGCTGTGCAACCGCTACCGTGTAGCTGTTATGCCGGGGACGACGACCTTGAAAGACGTCATAACAGCCCTTGAATGCGGTGCTGACGTCGTTAAAATCTTCCCGGGTGAAGTTGTAGGCATAAAGGCTATTAAAGCCATCCACGGTCCCTTGCCGCAGGCCCCGCTTATGCCGACGGGTGGAGTTAACGTCGATAACGCCGGAGAATGGATCAAAGCCGGCTGCGTAGCTGTCGGTGCCGGCGGAGCCTTGACGGGCGGCGGTAAGACGGCCGATGAAATTACGGAAACGGCGAAGAAATTCATCGCTGCCGTCAAAGCAGTACGAAATAAATAAGCTGTTATTGATCATACGCGCACTCTTCTGAATCGATATAGGAATACTCTTATATCATTTAGAGGAGTGCTTTTTTTAGGTCGATTAGGTTCCGTTAAGCTTCCTGGCACAGTTGATAGTAATAATTTTGCAGCGTGTAAGACGGTTAGGAGCGTCATCGTTGATGGTTGCGTAAAAATCATGTATCTTTGCCGCCCTATTCGTCTTACTCAACAATTCTTCTTTTGGTTGAAAATAAAATACTAGTATGGTAGTATGTAAATGCGATAGAGATAAACAAAAACGCAATAAAAATAAAAAGTTTATTATTAATTTATCATTCGGGAGGAAGTTACCTATGAGAATGACATTCCGTTGGTACGGAGAGAAAGATGACAAAATTACACTGCAGCAGATCGATCAAATTCCGGGCATGGATGGCATCGTCGGTGCCTTATTTGATATTCCTGTCGGTGAAGTGTGGCCGGTTGAACCGTTGATGCATATCAAAAAGCAGGCGGAAGCCAACAACTTAGTATTCAAAGATTTGGAAAGCATCAATGTCCATGAAGACATTAAATTAGGCCTGCCGAGTCGGGACCGGTACATCGAAAATTATATTACGTCCCTTCGCAATGCTGCCAAGGCCGGTATCGAAATGGTATGCTACAATTTCATGCCTGTCTTTGACTGGACTCGGACGGAACTTGCTAAACCCTTGTATGACGGCTCGACGGTTCTCGCTTATGACTACCATCTCATTGCCGGTAAGACGCCGGAAGACATGACTCGGGAAATCCTTGATAATACGAATGGTTTTATCCTTCCCGGATGGGAACCGGAACGGCTGAAAGAATTTTCCCATCTGATTGAACAGTACGATGGCATGGATGAAGACGGCCTGCGCAAAAACTTGGAATACTTCCTCAAGGCCGTTGTTCCCGTCGCTGAAGAAGTGGGAATTAAAATGGCCATTCATCCCGACGATCCCCCCATTTCCGTCTTTGGACTGCCCCGCATCGTCAAAAACGAAAGTGACCTCACGAAGATTGCCAAGATGGTCGACAGTGAAAGCAACGGCTTTACGATTTGCACGGGTTCTCTCGGCTCGAACCGTCAGAATGACATTCCTCACATCATTCGTAAATTTGGGAAAATGGGCCGCATAAACTTCCTGCACATCCGCAATATCCAGGTCCATGAACCGTGGGTGTTCAATGAAGTCGCTCATAAATCTCAAATCGGTAACCTAGATATGTATGAAATTATGAAAGCTGCTTATGATATCGGTTTTGAAGGTCCCGTACGTCCGGATCACGGCCGTATGATTTGGGGAGAAGAAGGCCGTCCGGGCTACGGCTTATATGACCGCGCCCTCGGTGCTAACTATCTCTGCGGCTTGTGGGATGCCATTAACCGCACATGCGGGCAGTTATAAAGGAGGTTTTATTCATGCTCCATTTAGATCGCAAGAGTTTCGTAACAGATAAGGAAAAATGGGAGAAAAATGGCTTCCAGTTATATTCCTTTGATGATGGTCAGATAACGACGGAAACCAAAAAACATCCGACCTGGCTTCATGTCGGCGGAGGGAATATTTTTAGAGCTTTTATTGCACCGCTACAGCAGCAATTAATCGAAACGGGAGAAGAAAGCACTGGCATTACTGTAACTACAACGCATAATATGGCTGTCATTGATTCCGTTTATCGTCCTCATGATAATTTAAGTGTTTCCGTGACCATGCATCAGGATGGAAGCTTTGATAAGAAAATTATTGGAAATATTGTAGAATCCTTGGCTTGTGTACGATCTCGACATGAAGATTGGAATCGGTTACAAAATATTTTCACGGCACCGTCACTGCAAATTGTCAGCTTTACAATTACCGAAAAGGGCTATAAATTAACGGACTATAATGGCGATTATTTTTCGGATATAGCCCATGACCTTGAGAAGGGGCCTGAATTCACTGAAAGCGGAATGGGAAATATAGCAGCCCTGACTTACGCCAGATATAAATGCGGCGGATATCCGATGGCTTTCCTGAGCTTGGATAATTGCTCTCATAATGGCGATGTTATTAAACATATTATTCATACTTTTGCTGAGTGCTGGGTACAAAATAAACTAGTAGAATCAGATTTTCTTAGTTATATAGAAGAAAAAATTTCCTATCCCTATAGCATGATTGATAAAATTGTTCCATCTTATTCAGAGAAGGTACAAAAATATCTCCAATCATGTGAATTTGAGGATACGCAGGTTATTTTGGCAGGCAGCAGTAAGTACACCGCTTTCGTTAACTCTGAAGAAGCTCAATATTTAGTTATAGAAGATGATTTTCCCAATGGCCGTCCTGCATTAGACAAAGTAGGCGTTATTTTTACCGATCGAGAAACGGTCAATAAAGTTGAACGAATGAAGGTCGGAACTTGTTTAAATCCACTGCATACGACATTGGCCGTTTTCGGTTGTTTGCTCGGATATACCTTAATTGCTGATGAAATGAAAGATTTGGAGCTTAAGCGATTGATTGAGCATATCGGCTATGATGAAGGGCTTAAAGTTGTCGTTGATCCGGGCGTTATTGACCCAAAAGCGTTTATCACTGAATTGTTAGATAAAAGACTTCCGAATCCTAATGTTCCGGATACACCGCAGCGCATCGCTACGGATACTTCACAAAAAGTTGGCATTCGATTTGGCGAGACGATTAAAGCTTATGGAGATAAGGCGAATACCTTGCAGTATATTCCCTTAGCTATTGCCGGTTGGTGCCGATATTTGCTGGGCATCGATGATCAGGGCAACGCATTTAAACTGAGTCCGGATCCTCTGCTCGAGGAGCTGCAAACCTTTTTACAAGGTGTTGTTATTGGTGATGTTTCTTCCGCAAATGGGAAGTTAAAACCGATTCTTTCTAATTCAGATATTTTTGGCAGTGACCTCTATGAAATGGGCCTGGGTGAAAAGATTGAAACTTATTTTGAAGAACTTATTGCAGGTCCGCAGGCTGTACGAAATACATTGAGAAAATATGTAACAAAATAACATCTGGGAGGGCTTATTATGGAAAACCTTATGCCTGTTATATGGGTAATTGTAGCAATTGTCTTATTGTTATTTATGACGGTGAAAATGAAGGTTCACAGCATGATTGCATTGCTGCTTATCGCAATCTTCGTTGCCTTTATGGAAGGAATGGACTCTGTATCTTTAGTTAAAACCATAACTAAAGGGGCTGGAAGTACACTTGGCGGCGTCGGTCTTATTATTGTCCTGGGCGCAGCCTTAGGACAGTTAATGACTGATTGTGGTGCCTCTAAAAAAATTGCAGATACGATTGTTGCTCATTGTGGGGCAAGAACACTGCGATGGGGCGTTATGTTTGTTGGTATTATTTTCGGTATTTCCATGTTCTTTGAAGTCGGTTTCATGGTTGTTGTTCCCTTGGTTGTAAGTATTGCTAAAGAAGCAAAGATTCCCTATATGTATTTAATTATTCCGGTACTGGCAGGTGTTGCCCAAGCGCATAGCGTTTTTCCGCCTCAGCCCGGTCCGGTAGCTTTAGTCGATGCATTTGGTGCCGATAGTGGGATGGTTTATCTCTTAGGGTTGGTTGTAGTTATTCCGTCTGTTATTTGTGCAGGCCTTATTTTACCTCGCTTTTTGAAAGGCTTGGATACATTAGCGGCTCCAAAACTGGGGAATATTGATGAAACAGCACTTCGTGATTTTAAACTGCCATCCTTTGGTGTATGTTTACTGATACCCTTATTGCCAGCTATTTTTATGATTGGACATACTATTATTTCTAATTTTATTGTCAAAGACAGTCTTGTTTTTAGAAGCTTTGAATTTTTAGGTAGTCCGAATGTCAGCTTATTGGTTGCTGTTCTTGTTGCTATGTATGTTTTTGGCATTCGTGCAGGCCGTACTATTACTGAAACGTCTGAGACTATTACCTCTGCTATCAAGGGAATTTCTACGGTCGTAATGATTATTGGTGCTGGTGGCGTTTTTAAGCAGGTTATTGTAGATGCTGGTGTTGGGCAGCATATTGCGGCTTCTGTTGCCGGTACCTCTGTATCCCCCTTGCTGTTAGCGTTCATAATTACTGTTATTATTCGCTGGGCTACGGGCCAGGGAGCTGTTTCTGCTATTACCGCTGCCGGTATTGTTGCTCCTTTGATTCCTGTTTTTAATGTTAATCCGACTCTGCTCATGTTGGCCACTGCTGTTGGTAGTAATACGATTACAATGCCTAATGATGCCGCTTTTTGGATGATGAAAGAAACCTTTAATTTATCTATGGGCCAAACTTTTAAGACTTGGGGGTTATTGGAATTGGTAAACTCTGTTAGTGGCTTGGCAGTCGTATTAGTCTTATCCCTGTTTATCTGATTTGGAGTGATATAAATGATATCTGAAAACTGTGGCTACTGCGTCAAAGGCGAACCGCTGGCTAAGTTTGGCATTTACGTCTGCGATTTATCGGTCAGTATGTTAGTTTTATTCAAAGAACAAAGTCATCCCGGCCGCTGCATCGTCGCTTATAAAGATCATGTCAGCGAAATGACGGAATTGAGCGATGAAGAAAGAAATGCCTTCTTTGCCGATGTTGCTCGGGCTTCAAAAGCGATTCATGCCGCTTTTCATCCGGATAAAGTAAACTATGGTGCTTATGCCGATACGGGTCATCATCTGCATATCCACCTGGTTCCGAAGTATAAAGATGAATTTGAATGGAACAGCACCTTTGTCATGAACCCTGACCGCGTTTACTTGACAGATGCAGACTATGAAGAGATGATTGACAAAATAAAGAAATGCCTATAAAAACAAGTAATCAGGGACTGTCTGCTGCGACAGTCCCCTTTTATATGATGGAGGAATCAAAATGAAGAATGTACTTACTATTGGTGAAGCGATGGGACTTCTCATTGCAGAAGAAACGGGTCCGTTGGAATCGGTCGAACATTTTTCCCGCCACGTCTGCGGGGCTGAATTGAATTATGCCGTCGGCATGGCTCGTTTGGGTAATGACGTATTCTATATTTCTAAAGTCGGCATCGACCCCTTTGGCCGCTGTATCGTCAATTTTCTGAAAGAAAATAATATTCACGAACAGTATGTCTGGACCGATGATGATCATATGACGGGCTTTCAGATGAAGGAAAAGGTCGTCGAAGGCGATCCCTTTGTGGCCAATATCCGTAAGCATACGGCATTCTCTCATTTTCAGCCGGCTGACTTAGCCGGTATCGATTGGGCCGGCGTCGACCACCTTCATGTGACGGGGATTCCCTTGGCCCTGTCCGCTTCGTGCCGGGAAACGATTTATACCCTCATGATGCGGGCGCACAGCAAGGGTGTACGGATCTCCTTCGATCCCAATCTGCGGCCCATGCTCTGGAAATCAGAAGAAGCCATGGCCCGGGTCATTAACGATGCCGCCCAGTATGCCGATATCATCATGCCGGGCCTCGGTGAAGGCCGGATCCTGACCGGTCGGGAAAGCGAACAGGACATCGCCCGGTATTACCTGGAACGCGGCGTCCAGACCGTTGTCATCAAACTCGGCGGCAGCAATGGTACCTATATCCGCACGGAAAAAGAAGAATTGTACGTCCCCAGCTATCACGTCAAGCACATTGTCGATACCGTCGGTGCCGGAGACGGCTTTGCCGTCGGTTTTACCAGTGCCCTTCTGGATGGCTTGGATCTGGAAGAGGCCGCCCGCAGAGGCGCCGCGATTGGAGCTATGGCCATTCAGGTAGCCGGAGATAACGAAGGCTTGCCGACGAGAGAAAAATTGGAAGCATTTCAGCAAAGCCATTCGTAATGAGTTGTATAGAGAAATCTTTTTGAGCGTGTGAGAGGAGTTTACACAATGGACAAGATAGAAGTCGTCAATAAAATTAAAGAAATCGGTGTCGTCGCCGTCATCCGCGGCAACAACCCGGAAGAAGCCGTTGCCATGTCGGAAGCCTGCATCAAAGGCGGTGTCACGGCTATTGAGTTGGCATTCACGACGCCGCGGGCTCATGAAGCCATTCGGGAACTGGCTAAGAAATATGCCGATAATCCCGACGTCGTCATCGGTGCCGGCACGGTCCTTGACGCCGTTACGGCCCGCATTGCTATCCTCGAGGGAGCAGAATTCATCGTGTCGCCGGCTCTCGACGTCGAAACGATCAAGTTGTGCAACCGCTACCGCGTAGCCGTCATGCCGGGGACGACGACCTTGAAAGACGTCGTAACAGCCCTTGAATGCGGCGCTGACGTCATTAAAATCTTCCCGGGTGAAGTTGTAGGCATGAAGGCCATTAAAGCCATCCACGGTCCCTTGCCGCAGGCCCCGCTCATGCCTACCGGCGGCGTTAACGTCGACAACGCCGGTGAATGGATACAGCCGGCTGCGTAGCTGTCGGAGCCGGCGGAGCCTTGACGGGCGGCGGTAAGACGGCGGCAGAAATTACGGAAACGGCGAATAAATTCATCGCTGCCGTCAAAGCCGTACGCGTTTAACCTTATATTCTTGTCAAAATGCGAAACACCTCGAAGCGTTGTCTTCGAGGTGTTTTTTGTGACGTTTTTGGGGAGGCGTTGTTTGTCATTCAAGGGCTAAAGCACATCTTAAACGACATAGTAATACTCTCTGGTGGAGGCTCTGACGCCGTTAAACTCTGTTCGGGGCTTTATTCGGCTATAAAAGGTATATACGGCGTCTCAGCGGCGATTTGGGAAATATTGGGCAACGGCGACGAAAGGATATAGCCGGTGAAGCGCTGCCGGAGGAGTTGTGACCGGTAGTAGGAAGGAGATGCTAAAATCACGGAAACAGATGAAATTCATCGTATCTTTTTTTGGTCGTGTGAGAAAAATGAAAAAAATATTTTCACTACGGAACACTCTTTCGGAAGAATGTTGAAAGAATGTTTTTATATGCATAAAACTGGCAAAATTAGGCGTATTATATATTTTTATTCATAAATTTGCGGATAAAAAGCTAAAATAACGGAAAATATTTTATTCGGAGTAAACAAAATGATGTGCTGGAAAATCATTTCATCGTTCTTTTTTATTCATTTTAGTCAAAATTATTGAAAATAAAGTACTAGAATGGTAGGATGTAATCACGATGAAAATGAAGATGACCGAAAAGACAATAAGAACAAAAAATTATCTCAGTTTATTTTTGGAGGGGTTAATGTATGAAAAAGATATTCCGTGAGTACGGAGAAACGAAAGACAAGCTTACATTACAGCCAAGCGATCGGCTTCCGGGTATGGAAGGCATCATCGGGGCCAAGTCTGTTTACTGGTTATGGGATTCGATCAACTGCGCGTGTGAAGAGGTATAAAGGAGGTTTTATCGATGCTTCATTTAAATCGCCAGAGCTTCCTGACGGATAAGGAAAAATGGGAAGAAAAGGGCTTTCAATTATATTCATTCGATGACAGCCGGGTAACGCAAGAAACAATCGGTCATCCTACCTGGCTTCATGTTGGCGGAGGCAACATTTTCAGAGCCTTTGTGGCACCGTTACAGCAGCAATTAATCGAAATGGGTGAAGAAAGTACCGGTATTATTGTAACCACGACGCATAATATGGCGGTGATTGATTCCGTGTATCGCTCTTATGATAATGTAAGTGTTGCCGTAACCATGCATCAAGATGGCCGCTTTGATAAGCAGATTATCGGGAATATTGTGGAATCGGTGGCTTGTACACGAGTACGGCAGGCTGATTGGGAACGGATGCAATCTATCTTTTCAGCGCCGTCTCTTCAAATTGTCAGCTTCACGATTACCGAAAAGGGATACAAATTGACGGATTATAATGGAAATTATTTTCCGGATGTAGTTCATGATCTCGCCAATGGACCTGAATCCACTGAAAGCGGGATGGGGAATTTAGCAGCTCTGACCTATGCCAGATATAAGCATGGAGAGTATCCCATGGCCTTCCTGAGCTTGGACAATTGCTCTCATAACGGGGACGTTATTAAAAAGGTGATTCACACCTTTGCCGATGAATGGGTGAAACATGAATTAGTGGAAGCAGATTTTATTACCTATATAGACGAAAAAATCTCCTACCCATACAGCATGATTGATAAAATTGTTCCCTCGTATTCGGAAACCGTTCAAAAGCATCTGCAAGAATGTGAATTTGAGAACAATCAAGTGATTTCGGCAGGGAATAGTCAGTATGCGGCGGTTGTTAATGCGGAAGCCGCTCAATATTTAGTGGTAGAAGATGACTTCCCCAATGGCCGGCCGGCATTAGAAAAAGTTGGCGTTATTTTTACGGATCGAGAAACGGTTAATAAAGTTGAACGCATGAAGGTCGGCACTTGTTTGAACCCCCTGCATACGACATTGGCCGTTTACGGTTGTTTGCTTGGCTATACCTTAGTTGCCGACGAAATGAAAGATGCGGAACTTACGCGGTTGATTGAACGAATCGGCTATGATGAAGGCCTTAAGGTTGTCGTTGACCCGGGGGTTATCAACCCGAAAGCGTTTATCCCTGAATTGTTGGAGACAAGGCTTCCCAATCCTAACGTTCCGGATACGCCGCAGCGCATCGCGACGGACACGTCACAAAAGGTGGGCGTTCGCTTTGGCGAAACCATCAAAGCTTATGGCGATAAGGCCAAGACTTTGGAATATATCCCCTTAGCCATCGCCGGTTGGTGCCGCTATCTGCTGGGCGTCGATGATCGGGGAAATGTCTTTGAACTTAGTCCCGATCCGCTGCTCAAGGATCTGCAGGCCTTTTTACAAGGTATTGTGTTGGGAGATATTTCTTCTGCGAAAGGAAAGTTAAAACCGATTCTTTCTAATTCAGATATTTTTGGCAGTGACCTTTATGAAGTCGGCCTTGGTGAAAAGATTGAAGCTTATTTCGAGGAACTCATTGCCGGGCCGCAGGCAGTACGGAATACATTGAAAAAATATGTAACGAAATAGTCTTTGGAGGGTTTATCATGGAACATATTCTACCTGTTATATGGGTAATCGTAGCGATTGGCTTACTTTTATTTATGACTGTAAAACTGAATGTCCATAGCATGCTGGCCTTGCTGCTGGTTGCCATTTTCGTTGCCTTTATGGAAGGTATGGATCCGAATGATTTGGTTCAAACCATTACCAAGGGGGCCGGCAGCACCTTTGGCGGTGTCGGTCTGATTGTCGTCCTCGGGGCCGCCTTAGGTCAGTTGATGACCGATTGCGGGGCCTCTAAAAAAATTGCTGATAAGATGGTCGCTCATTGCGGGCTGCGAACCTTGAAATGGGGGGTTATGCTTGTCGGGGTCATCTTTGGGATTTCGATGTTCTTTGAAGTCGGTTTCATGGTTGTTGTTCCCTTAGTTGTCAGTATTGCCAGGGAAGCTAAGATTCCTTATATGTATTTGATTATTCCAGTATTAGCTGGTGTTGCTCAAGGGCATAGTGTTTTTCCGCCCCAGCCCGGTCCGGTAGCCTTAGTGGATGCCTTTGGTGCCGACAGCGGGATGGTTTATCTCTTGGGGATCGTTGTCGTCGTCCCTTCGGTTATTTGTGCCGGCATCATTTTACCCCGTTTTTTGAGCGGGTTAGATAAATTAGCCGCGCCGAATTTGGGGAATATTAATGAAACAGCCCTTCGTGATTACCGACTTCCTTCCTTTGGGGTATGCTTACTGGTTCCCTTGCTGCCGGCTGTATTTATGATTGGCAATACCATTATTCGTCATTTTGTCGCCAATGATACCTTTATTTTTAAGGCCTTTGGATTTTTAGGAAGTCCGAATATCAGCTTGCTGGTAGCTGTCCTTGTGGCCATGTATGTTTTTGGTATCCGTGCGGGACGCACTATTTCTGAAACATCGGTTACCATTACGTCTGCCATGAAAGGGATTTCTTCGGTTATCATGATTATTGGTGCAGGCGGCGTTTTAAAACAAGTTATTGTAGATGCCGGGGTTGGCCAGCATATTGCCGCTGCGGCTGCCGGTACCTCTATATCCCCATTGATTTTAGCCTACGTCATTACCGTAATCATTCGTTGGGCTACGGGACAAGGTGCGGTAGCTGCTATTACGGCAGCCGGGATTGTTGCGCCGTTAATTCCGGTGTTTAATGTCAATCCGACGCTGCTCATGTTGGCCACGGCCGTTGGCAGTAATACGATTACCATGCCTAATGATGCCGCTTTTTGGATGATGAAAGAAACCTTTAATTTGACTATGGGACAAACCTTTAAGACATGGGGCTTATTGGAACTGGTAAACTCTACGAGTGGTTTGGCCGTCGTATTCCTCTTGACTTTATTTATCTGATAGTAAGATGTACACGGATATCTGAACATTTCGGTTCTTAGGCCAAGGTGGTTTTCCGGCTTCGTTTGCTTGGCATATCATCTTTGTTCCGACGCAGATGCACGAGTTTGAAGGGAATCGTATTTTGGTTATGAATCTCGACGCCTTTGCGGGACGTGCTGCTCCGGACGTGATGATTGGCCGCATACTGAAATACCTATAAGCACAAAAGGTGCCGGGACTGTATGTTTTGACGGTCTCGGCTTATCTCACGGAGACATCAAACTGAACGGGCAGAATTTCTCCGCAGACCCATGATTTACTGCTTTACGAAGATTGTTTAAACAAGCTTACGAAATAAGTTTTAATGGCATAATAACGCCATTTATCACAGGTGAATAAGGTTAAACCTATTTATCTTAGAAATTTTATTGTTGGGAAACCGTATAGAATGCCTTTCCATTTTTAATTAGCCTATACTATTTCTGATGGATTTATGGTAAGATGAATTTGAGAATGGGGAAATATAGATGTTAGGAATGATGGAGTGGCTATGGACAAGTTGATTTTGATTGAAAAAGAGCCTCACGAAACGGTGCGGGAATATGCTTACCGCGTGTTGTACCAAAATATAATGACTTTGAAACTGCCTCCCGGAACGGCTATGTCTGAGCAGGAGCTATCCGGGATCTTGCAGGTGAGCCGGACGCCGGTTCGCGAAGCCTTTATCCGACTGGCGCAAAAGGGACTGCTGGAAGTATTGCCCCAGCGAGGAACTTTTGTATCAAAAATCCATACTGAACAGTTGGCCGAATTTCGCTTTTTTAGGGTGACTTTAGAACGAGCGATTGTAGAATTGGCCTGTCGGGAGTTTTTGGATCCTTGGCGGACGAAGTTGGAGTTTTGTATCTTTGAGCAGGGAAAATTCGTAGCCAACGGTAATGCCGAAAGTTTTTTTAAGAGTGACAATACCCTGCACTCGCTGCTATATGAAGGCTGCGGTAAGCCCCATATCTGGCAAGTCGTCCAAGATTCAAACCTCGACTATGCCCGGGCCCGTGTCTTAAATATCAGCGATGGCTATGCAGCCGAGCAAATGGAGCTCCTCTATGAACAGCATAAGGTTATTGTACAGGCGGTATTCGATAAAAATGTAAAAGCCGCTCAAGACATGATGACCAAGCATATCAACAAGGTCATGGTCGACGTAGCGGTATTGAAAAAAGAATATCCCGAATACTTCGGATAAAAAAATTCCGTATACTCAAGTATACGGAGTTTTTTTATCTTCTGAAACTTTCACGTTCAATGAGTTCGGCATTGAATTCGGTTCGGATGGGGACGGCATCGGCACCATTGGTGGTTAATTCAGTTACGATGTTGACGGCAGCTGTGCATAAGTTTGTTAATTTGTTGTCCAGGCTGGTGAGGGTCGGTGTGGCGCATTCAGCTAGAATAGAGTTGTTGCAGCCGATGACGGGGATGTTTAGCCCGTGGCGCAGGGCTGCTCGCTGTGCCCCGACGGCAAAAATATCATCGGCCGTAATGATGGCGTCGAAGTCGATGTTTTCGGTGACTAAGCGGTCAATCAAGGCTTCTGTATCCGTAAGGGTTTTGGGAATCTGTTGAATCAACTCGGTGCGATGAGGCAGCTGTAAATCTTTGATTCCCAGGCGAAAGCCATCCAACTTATGGCGGCCGCTGTAGGTGAGTGAATTATAGATATAGAGGATATGTTTACAGCCCTTCTTGGCTAGGGCTGCGACGACATCTTTCATGCCGTCTTTTTCATTACAGACGACGCTGTACATACGGGGCTGATGGTAGTCACTGTTGATGGTGATGACCGGGATTTGACGGGCCGTTTCACAGAGCAGCCTCACATCCGATTCTGATGAAAACGGCGTGCCGATGGTGATGATGGCATCGACGTGTTTTCCTGCCATGTCGGAGATATACTTGCCGTTATGGCCGTTATCGCTGCCGGTGTTGGACAGCATGACGTCAAAGTGATGCTGCCTGAGGCCGTCTTCCAAAAGGGATACGGCGTGGGCATAGAAGATATCGGCGACGTCAGTGCAGATGACGCCGATGATTTTCATGGAATCCAGGCCCAATCCGCGGGCAAAAGGGTTGGGCTTATAACCCATTTCTTTCATCACCTGAAGTACCTTGGCCCGTGTTTTTTCGCTGACTCGGCTGCTGCCGTTGAGGACGCGGGAAACCGTGGCGATGGAAACATGGCATTTTTGCGCGATGTCGTAAATCGTGATATTCATAGCAATCGATCCTCTTTGTGTAAAAATCTGGGGTACTTACATTATAACACATTTCTTTCTTAGTAAATCAATAGGGATATGAATAAAACATGTAAGAGCTTAACTGGAATGAACATGGATAACCTGTTTGAATTTAAAACGAAAGGTATTGATTTTGGAGGGGAAATACGGAATACATGATAAAAAAGCATTGGGAAACTTAATTTTTTCAAAAACCATACAGAAAAATCATACGTCATTGACACTGGAGGCATGCTATGATATCCTTTCGGTAAAGATAAGTGTAAGAGATTACAATAATTTTTCAGTTGACCGACAGCATTCGACGCCGGGTATTGGAAGGAGATATCTAAAATGAAACAATTTATGGACAAGGATTTCTTACTGGAAACAGATACGGCAAAGCATTTATTCCACGATTACGCAGCAAAGATGCCGATTATCGACTATCATTGCCACATCTCTCCGCAGGAAATCGCTGAAGATCACCACTTCCGCAGCATCACCGAAGTATGGCTCGGCGGTGACCATTATAAATGGCGTATCATTCGTGCCAACGGTACTCCTGAAGAAAAAGTTACCGGTGAAACGTCGACTGACTTGGAAAAATTTGTAGAATATGCGAAAGCGCTTTCTCGTTCGATCGGTAACCCTCTTTACCATTGGAGTCACTTAGAATTACAGCGCTATTTCGGTATCACCGAACCGCTGACGGAAAAGAATGCTGAAGATATCTTCAATCGCTGTAATGCCAAGCTTCAGGAAAAAGGTATGGGCGTTCAGGGCTTGATCGAACAGTCCAATGTCAAAGTCATCTGCACGACCGATGATCCGGCGGATGATTTGAAATGGCATAAAAAATTGAGAGATGAAAAGACTTGCAGCGCTAAGGTATATCCGGCTATGCGTCCGGACAAATTGATGAACGTCGATAAAGACGGCTACGCAGATTACATGGCTCGCCTCGGCAAAGCTGCCGGCGTCGATATCAAGAATTTTGCCGACCTTCGCCAAGCCATGGATAAACGAATCGCCTTCTTTGAAGAAATGGGCTGCCGCGCTACGGACCATGCCTTAGAATATGTTTTCTGCCGTGAAGCCGATGAAAAGACGATCGACGCCATCATGGCCAAAGCTTTGAACGGCGAAGCTGTCAGCAAAGAAGAAATGGAAGCCTATAAGACGGCTGTTCTGACCTACCTTGCCGGTGAATATCACAAACGCGGCTGGGCTATGCAGATCCATTTTGCAACCCTTCGCGACCTCAACTCGGAAATGTATCGTAAACTCGGCCCTGATACGGGGTATGACAGCATTGCAGAAGGCAACTGCTGCAAAGGCCTTATTGCCCTCTTAGACCACCTCAATGAACTCCATATTTTACCGAAGACAATCCTTTACTCGGGCAACCCCAATGACAATGCCATGATTGCTACGATTATCGGCGCTTTCCAGGGCGCCGGCGTTCGCGGCAAGATTCAGCAGGGTGCTCCCTGGTGGTTCAATGATACGAAACAGGGCATGATCGACCAGATGACCGGTATTGCCGATGAATCTGTCTTTGGCAACATCCTGGGCATGCTGACGGACTCCCGCTCCTTCTTGTCCTACGCACGCCATGAATATTATCGCCGCATTCTCTGCAACTGGATCGGTAATCTCGTCGAAAACGGTGAATATCCGAACGATGAAGACGCACTTCGCCAGTTAGTCGAAGATATCAGCTTTAACAACGCAGCTAACTATTTTCAATTTCAGATGTAAACGAGGGTAAACGATGAAAAATGTAAGTGAATTCCATCAGAAACAACAGCATCCCGTACGGATCTTACAGTTTGGAGAAGGCAATTTCCTCCGCGCCTTTGTCGACTATGCTGTCGACGTAGCCAACGAGGAAAACGGTTTTGACGGCAGCGTAGCTGTCGTCATGCCCCGCTCGGGCAAGACCGACCGTTATTCCAAGCAAAATGACATATACACGGTATGCTTGAGAGGTCAGCAGCACGGCAAAGTCTGCAAGGAAAACCGGGTCATTACGTCGGTAAAGACCGTAATCAGCGCCCGCGATGAATACGACTCCTTCATGGCTTTGGCTCAGGAAGAGGCTCTCGAATTCGTCGTATCCAATACGACGGAAGCCGGCATCGTCTGTGATGCCAATGATAAATTCGAAGACTGCCCGCCGACGACCTTCCCGGCTAAACTGACCAAGTTCCTCTATGAACGGTATACCTTCTATAAAGGCGCTTCGGATAAAGGCCTCATCATGCTGCCGACGGAATTGAATGATAATAATGGCAAACTCCTTCAGGACTGCGTCACCAAGTATGCAGAAAATTGGGACTTGGAACAGGGCTTCCGCGATTGGCTTGCGCAGAGCTGCCGCTTTGTCGACACCCTCGTCGACCGTATCGTCGTCGGGTACCCGGAAGACTCCATCGATAAGATCCAGGCTGAACTGGGCTATGAAGACGCTCTCCTCGACCAGGCTGAACCTTTTTCCCTGTGGGTCATCGGAGATTCAACCCTGGCCGGCCGCCTGCCGTTGAAATCGAGTAAATTCCACGTTGAATTTACCGATAACATCCAGGCCTTCAAGGAACAAAAAGTCCGCATCCTCAACGGGGCCCATACGTCGATGGTCCTCGGTGCGTACCTTGCCGGTCTCGACTACGTCGGCCAGTGCATGGAAGACCCGATTATCCGCAAATCCCTGGACCAGACGGTCTTCGATGAAATCGTACCGACCGTTGATTTACCGGAAGAAAAGGCCGTTGCCTTTGCCCGAGCCGTCTACGAACGGTTTGAAAATCCCTTCGTAAAACACGCGCTTTTGGCTATTTCCCTGAACTCCATCTCGAAGTGGAGAGCCCGGATCCTGCCGACCTTTAAGGACAGCCTGGCAGCGACGGGAAAACTGCCTAAGTTCCTGACTTATTCTTTGGCAGCCCTCCTGGCCTTCTACCGGACGACGGAAGCCGGCGACCAATGCCTCATCGGGTCCCGGGCCGGCAATACCTATGAAATCCACGATGATGAAGATAAATTAGCTTTCATTAAAGATCATGCAGCCCTTGCTACAGCCGATTATGTCAAAGCCGTCCTCGGACAGGCCGATTGGTGGGGCGAAGATCTGAATGCTGTTGACGGCCTCACCGCTGCTGTAACGGCCCATATGGACCGCATGGCTGAGGTAGGCGTCAAAGCTCATCTTACCGAATTGACTGCATAAGGAGATTATGATGAACGTATTTCAGATACACGCTGATGATAATGTAGCCGTCGCTGTCGACGCTGTTGCCAAGGGCAGCAGCGTTACCGTCGGCAGTCAAAACTTTACCGTCTGCCAGGACATCCCGGCAGGCCATAAGATCGCCATTAAGGATATTAAAAAAGGCGAAGATGTCGTAAAATACGGCTTCCCCATCGGGACCGCCAAAATGGATATCCCTCAAGGTTCTTGGGTCCATACCCATAACGTCCAAAGTAAACTGGGCGACCTTCTGGATTACACCTATGAACCGGAAAAGGCCCAGCGTCCGCCTTTGGAAAGTGAAAAAAAATACGAGTTCCTCGGATATAAACGGACCGACGGCCAGGCCGGAATCCGAAATGAAGTTTGGATCATCCCGACTGTGGGCTGTGTCAATAACATTGCTCGTGCCATTGAAAATGCGGCGCAAGTCTATAAGACCGACAACATCGACGGCATCTATTCGTACAGCCATCCCCATGGCTGCTCCCAGCTCGGTGACGACCAGCTCCATACGCAAAAAGTATTAAGTGGCCTTATTCACAATCCGAACGCCGGAGCCGTCTTGGTACTGGGACTGGGCTGTGAAAACAACCAGATCAGTTTGATGAAGGACGTCATCGGCGACTATGATCCGGACCGGGTCAAGTTCCTCATCTGCCAGGACGTAGAAGATGAAATCGAAGCCGGCACGGCGATTGTCAAAGAACTGTGCGACTATGCGGCTAAGTCCCACCGGGAACCCTGCGATGCCTCCTTGCTTACGATCGGCCTGAAGTGCGGCGGCTCCGACGGCTTTTCGGGAATCACGGCCAATCCTTTGGTCGGTGAAATCTCGAACCGTCTCATCGCTGCCGGCGGCACGTCGATTTTGACGGAAGTTCCGGAAATGTTCGGCGCTGAAACGCTGCTCATGAACCGGGCTCGGAACGAAGAAGTCTTCGATAAGACCGTAGCCCTGGTAAACAACTTTAAAGAATACTTCATGAACTACGGAGAAAAGATCAATGAAAATCCGTCACCGGGCAATAAGGCCGGCGGGATTACGACCTTGGAAGATAAATCCTTGGGCTGCGTCCAAAAAGGCGGCCAAGCTCTGGTAGAAGATGTCCTCTCTTATGGCGACAGAGTCCAACAGAAGGGGCTGAACCTCTTGCAGGCTCCGGGCAACGACTTAGTTGCGGCCAATGCCTTAGCTGCAGCCGGTGCCCACATGGTATTGTTTACAACCGGTCGGGGAACGCCTTTTGCCTGCCCGGTACCGACGATTAAGATTTCCAGCAACAGCAAACTGGCCGAATTCAAAAATAATTGGATCGATTTCAATGCCGGTACGATTGCTGAAGGCGAATCGCGGGAAGCTGCGGCGGACCGCCTGTTTCAATACATCCTCGATGTAGCGTCGGGACGTATTTTGGCAAAATCGGAAGCTCTTGATAAACACGAACTGGCTATATTTAAAAACGGTGTTACCTTATAAGGAGGGAGTGCAATGAGCACACAAGAAGGAACCTTGCCGAAGCCGAACGCTCCGGTTGAAGGGCAGACAGCCAAAGACGGTCATGTAAAACTGTCATGGCGTGAAAAGATTTGTTACGGGTTTGGTGACTTTGGCAACGGCTTTATGTTTGACCTCGGACAGGCCTATTTGACGAAATACTGGATTGACGTTTGCACCATCCCGGCTGCGGCGGTTGCCGGTATTTTCGCCTTTACCAAAATCTTCGACGCCTTTATGGATCCGATTGCCGGATCCGTTATCGACGGCCGCAAGAACATCGGTCCTCGCGGCAAGTTCCGTCCGGTCATGATGTTTTCTGCCGTCATCCTGGCTATCTTAACGGTCATCACTTTTACCATGCCGGAAATATCGGCAACAGGTAAAATCATCTTTGCTTACGGTGCTTACATGGCTTGGGGTCTCGTTTACTCGTTTACTAATATTCCCTATTCCTCCCTGGCCAGTGTTATGACTCGAGACGTTGAAGAACGAAGTCAGATGGCTACGACGCGTCAGGCCGGTTCCATAGGGGCTCAGCTCATCACCGGCATGGCTTTCGTCCCGATCGTCATGATGTTTGCTTCGCCTCACCACGGTTTCTTCATCGCCGCGGCTGTCATGTCTATCGTCGGTGTCATCGGTTTTGCTATTTGCTATCTTAACTGCCGTGAACACGTTCCTGTTAAGCGCAATACGGCTAATGAACAGAAAGCCAAAGCTTCCGACTATGTTAAACTCGTGTTTACTAACAAACCGCTCTTATGCATCATTTTAATGACCTTGTTTACGATTTCGGCTATGAATACCAATAACCAGATGATGATCTTCTTCTGTCAGTATAACTTAGGTTACATGGGCTTCCAGCCGATTGTAAACGGCATCATGATGGGCTGCTCCGTTGTCGGCATTCTGCTCATCCCGAAACTGGTTAAAAAATTCGGCAAAAAGAAGACGGCTATCGGAGGCTTGCTCATAGGCTGTGCAGCGGACCTTCTCAACTTCGTTATTCCGACCAACATTTACTCGTTCATCGTTTTGGTTACCATCGGCTACGTTGCCTTGGCTATTCCTAACGGTGTTACTTGGGCCTTCGTTTCCGACGTCATCGACTACAGTGAATGGCACAACGGTATCCGTAAAGAAGGCATCACCTATGCTGCTTTCAATTTCTCCCGTAAAATCGCACAGGCTCTGGCTGCTGTCGTAAGTTCCGGTATCCTGGTAATGACGGGTTACGTTGCCAATGCCGTACAGAGTGAAATGACCCTCTTGGGCATTAAAGCGGCTATGACCTTGTACCCCGGCGTTGCCCTCGGTATTGCTGCAATCATCTTGTACTTCTTCTACGGTTTGACGGATGATAAATTTAAACAAATCGCTGAAGATTTGAATAACGGTAAATGGGAACACGGTACTATTGAATAAGGAGGCTTTCACATGAAAGATCAGAACTGCGGCTACTGCGTCAAAGGCGAACCGCTGGCTAAGTTCGGCATCTACGTCTGTGATTTATCGGTCAGTATGTTAGTTTTATTCAAAGAACAAAGTCATCCCGGTCGTTGCATCGTCGCTTATAAAGATCATGTCAGTGAAATGACGGAATTGAGCGATGAAGAAAGAAATGCTTTCTTTGCCGATGTTGCTCGGGCTTCAAAAGCGATTCATGCCGCTTTTCATCCGGATAAAGTAAACTATGGTGCTTATGCCGATACGGGTCATCATCTGCATATCCACCTGGTTCCGAAGTATAAAGATGAATTTGAATGGAACGGCACCTTTGTCATGAATCCCGACCGCGTTTACTTGACAGATGCAGACTATGAAGATATGATTGATAAAATAAAGAAACAATTGTAAAACTAAGTAACCGGGGACTGTCTGCTGCGACAGTCCCATCTTATCTCATGGAGGAATCAAAATGAAGAATGTGCTTACTATTGGTGAAGCGATGGGACTTCTCATTGCTGAAGAAACGGGTCCGTTGGAATCGGTCGAACATTTTTCCCGCCACGTCTGCGGGGCTGAATTGAATTATGCCGTCGGTATGGCTCGTTTGGGAAATAATGTATCGTATATCTCTAAGGTCGGTATCGATCCCTTTGGCCGCTGCATCGTCA
>OGWZ01001653.1_pt1 | contig 19934 bp, 23 predicted proteins | sample 1576141 | NCBI WGS metagenome assembly OGWZ01 (sample SAMEA3541512, study PRJEB24748) | human gut metagenome | biome: human gut; feature: human-associated habitat; material: faeces | place: China | collected 2012
GGAAGCACAGCGCCGGCGGCTCTTCCGCCGCCCGGTCTTCGGCGCGAAGGACGCCCCGCTCACCGGCACCGCGCGCGGCATCGCCGTACACACGGTTCTGCAGTTTATCGACTATTCGTGCGTATCCACGCCGGAGCAGGTGCGCGGCGAGATCGAACGGCTGAAAAATGCCGAGCACATCACCCCCGCGCAGGCCGCCGCAGTGGAGCCAAAGGCCATCTGCAAGCTGTTCGCCTCCCCCGTCGGGCAGAGAATCCTGCACGCGGACGAGGTCTGGCGCGAGCTGCGCTTCTCGCTGCTCACCGGCGCGGAGACCGTGTTCGACGCGCCCGCCGGCGAGGAGGTGCTTCTGCAGGGCGTCGCCGACTGCTGCATCCGCGAGGGGGATGCGCTCACCGTCGTGGATTATAAAACGGACTATGTGACGGCGGAAACGCTCGCGGCGCGTGCCTCGGAATACGCGCCGCAAGTCCGCGCCTACGCCGCCGCGCTCACGCGGCTGCTCGGAAAGCCGGTGCGGGAGGGCGTTTTGTTCTTCCTGCGCACCGGGGAGAGCGTCTCCATCGACTGCCGCGCGAAAAAATAAAAGAAATTCAAAGAAAACTTGCCGATTCCGCTTGACATTCGCCGGAAATTGGGTATAATAACCCTTGCGTTTGCGATATAGCGGGATTGTGTAAAGGTAGCACAGCGGACTCTGACTCCGTATGTGAGGGTTCGAATCCTTCTCCCGCTGCCAGCGAAAAACCCTGTAATCTCAATGGTTACAGGGTTTTTATTTTGTCAAAAACGGGCTGTTTTCCCTTATTTTTTCCCTTACCAGCTTTTTATAGAGCAAAAGGACGAGGTTTACCCCCGTCCTTTTTTCATGCCCTTATGCCTCTTTGATGCTGTTGATGAACGCCTGCATACGTCCGGCGCTCTCTTCCTTCATGCGCTCGGAGACGTGACCGTAGACATCCAGCGTAAAGGCCGCCGTAGCGTGGCCGAGATTTCCCTGCACCGTTTTCACGTCGTCGCCGTTTTGCAGCGAGAGCACGGCGAACGTATGACGAAGATCATGCACGCAAGCGTCCGGTGCTCCGATCTTGGCCGCAAGCTTCTTTAAGTGGTTGTACACCGTCTGCGGGTGGAGATGCTGCCCGAGCGGGTTAGTAAAGACAAGCGCCTTGTTTTGCTCTGCTGGGGTGCTCCATGCCGCCCACAGATCACCGGCACGCAGCCGGTCTTTCATCTGCTTCACCTTGCGGCTTTTCAGTACCTCCATAACATACGGAGCGGGTGCGATCACGCGGACTTTATCGTTTTTCAGCGGCGCAAACTGAAACCCTCCGTCCGCCTCCGGCCTCTTCTGGAGCTGCTTACAGACGGTGATACGCCCCGTTTTGAAATCTATGCAGTCCCACGTCAAGCCCGTAGCTTCCGCTTCACGCAGCCCGGTAAATACGATCACCTTGAAGATGTCGCCGTACCCGTCCCGCTCGGCTTGGGTGAGAAGCGCCCGTACCTGTTCGTCCGTCAACGGTACGATTTCCTTTTTCTCCACGCGCGGCAGCGTCACACGGTCGCACGGATTCAGTTTCAGATAACCCAACTCCACCGCGACGGAAAGCGCCTTTGTCAGAACGCCGTGAACGTTGCGGATCGTCTTTGCCGCGAGTGAGAGGTGTTCCGTTACCGGCTTTCCTTTTTCGTCCTTGTGAATGACTGTCCGCCCGCTCTTTTGGAGCTGATTATAGAAATGCTGTATCTCCTTCGGCGTCAGCTCTGAAATCTTCAACGCGCCGAGAGCGGGTTTTATATGCGTGTTCACTTGTGCGCGGTACGTTTTCAGCGTCAAAAACTTCTTATCCCCGCAGAAGTCGGCAAGCCATATATCCAGCCATTGGCCGAGCGTCATACGGCAGGGTTCGATATATGTACCGTCCGCCAGCGACGCATTGACCGCAAGCAGTTTCTTTCGGACTTCCGCTTGTGTTTTGCCGGATACGCTCTTCTGTATCTGTTTGCCCGTTCCGGGGTCGAAGCCGCAGCTGTACCGAGCTTCCCAATAGACATACTTTTTCCCGTTGCGCTCTATGACCTTTTTTCGAATGTTTCCCGCTCCGGCGGCTGATTTTTTAGGCATTCTCTATCTCCCCCTTTTCGGGATCAGATGCAACACTCCGAACAAAGCACCGCTTTACAGGGATTTTTTCCAGCTCATCTAGCGCCCCTGTCATCCATGAGCGGTACATGGATTCGTTCAAAACGCCACGATTAAACAAGTCCGCTATCGTGTCTCCGTTCTTGATGAACTCCACAAGTTTTGGTTGGACTTTATCGGAAAAGGTGATGCAGACCCGTGTTCTCTGTGTTGGATATTCTTCCGAGTAGTTGTCACCGTCCGCCTGTTCCATTTCTTCAAATTCTTCTGTGGTTACCGTGGCGCCAAACTGCAGCATATTTAAAACCGCGCTCGCCAAGTCTGCAACGGTTGAAATGGGAGCGGGGACGGGTTTTGCATCGCTCCCGCAAAGGAACTCAAGGGAAACATCAAGCGCATTCGCTATGGAAACCGCATTTTCAAGCGTCGGAAACTTCGCCCCTTTTTCATAGCTGGAAATTGTTTGCGGAGTGACTGCCGCTTTTTCTGCAAGCTGTCCTTGTGTTAGACTCTGTCGCTTCCGCTCTTTGATAAGAACCTCCGCGAAAGCGGTAATGTCATACATAGGTGTTCACCTCCCTATATCTGAGAATAAATTAAGTTTGGCTGAACGTCAACAACAATTTCATCAAAAATATTGTTATTGAGTGAAAATATTTAAAACTGAACTATGGTTGACGCGTGTCACGCTTTTGCCTATGCTTGAATTACAACATCAATAGGAGGTTTGTGTATGGAAAGGGCAAACGGTTTCATTCGCGACCATGCCCGCAGTTGCGGGGTGTGTTTCTGGCAAGTTGCGGACGCGCTGGGCATTAACGAGGGTTCCTTTTCCCGAATGCTCCGCTATGAGCTGTCCAAAGAAAAGAGCCGGGAAATCATCGACGTCATCGATCGGCTGGCGGCGGAGGTGCTGCGGGATGACTGAGCGGATTGCAGTCAATGCTGCCGAAGCTGCGGAGCTGCTCGGCATCTCGGTGCCAGTGTTGCGCCAACTCACACGCCGCGCAGATTTCCCGGCGGTAAAGTTGGGGCGACGCTGGGTGATCTCTGTCGCCGGGCTTCAGCGCTGGCTTGATGAACAGGCGGGAGGTGGAGACAATGGCGCTGGATTTTGACGTTTCGGAACTTGCCCCTACGCTGGAAGAGCTCGCGGCCATCCGGCAAGCACACGATGAGGCGCGGGAAAACGCCGCGTCCGGCGGGCTTCTGGCGGCGGAGTGGCAGGAAGAGGCCGACCGGCTCGCGGAGCTGCTGACATTTCTTGAAACGACACCAGCCCCGCCTGTCCCGCCGAAGCTCGTAGAGTTGGCAGTGCGTCTCTCCGTCCGCGCCGGGCAACTTTCGGACTATGATTCACATTTCACTGCTGATGCCGTGGAGACTGACGCGCCGGATGCTTTTCCCTTGCTTGCAGCGAGCGAATGCAGCGGGAATCTTGCGTCTGCTCTGGCCACCACAGCGATTTACATTCAGGCACTTTCGGGGCGTCAGCAAGGGGATGAAGAGCATGGGGGTTAAACCGGGGTTCATGGTCTACCACAAAGCCGCCGACCTTCTTTGTAATTTACCGGATGAGGCATGCGGCATCTTGTTCAAGTCCCTTGTTTTGTACTCGCGCGATGGCGTCACATCGGACTTTTCGGAGCATCCATTTTCTGTTTTTTTGGATGCGATCTTTAGCGAGCAAAAGAAGCTTATCGACGAGGATGCCGAGAAATACCGGAAAATGTGCGAAGCGCAAACGGCCAGAATAAATAGCCGCTGGCATAAGAACGCTTTACCGGATTCTACCACGGAATACCACGGTATACCGGGGAATACCACGGAATACCGGCGTATACCGCAGGGTACCAATTTGCAATATGCAAATATATTATCTACTCGCAACACTCCGAGTGTTGCGAGGAAAGGTAAGCAGTTTTCCGTTGATTCGGAAGCGTACAAAGCTGCATCTTGGTTGGCTGAACAGTTGGACAGCCGCAAGACTTCCGGCAAACCGGAGAGCGAGGAAACAAAACAGCGTTGGGCGGCAGACTTTGACAAGTGCAACCGGCTGGACGGCCACCCGTGGGAAGAGATTGAATCTGTCCTGCTCTTCTGTCAGTCAGATGCTTTCTGGAAAACCAACATCCGCAGCGGTGCAAAATTCCGTGCGCAATACGATGCGCTTCACGACCGAATGGAGGCAGCACATGACAGAACCGGCTAATCTGGAGCTGAGCATTGCGGGGGCTATCTGCATAGACCCCCGCAGCCTTACCGCCATACGGGAAACGGGACTGTCTGCGGATGATTTCTCAAATACCGCCTGTTCCTGCCTGTTTGATGCCGCCGTAGAAGCCGCCGACAGAGGCAAGACATTTGACGCCGTTACACTTTCCGAAGCGCTGGCGGGTGTTGTAGATGCCCCAGACCGTTTCATAGCAGAGTGCATGGAGATATGTCCCACGGCGGCAAATGCTCCGCTTCATGCAAAGCTGCTGCATCAAAAGGCCGTCGCCGCCCGATTTCGTCAAGCGCTGCAAACAGCACTCGCGGAAGAAGAGGGAACAGCGCTCGCCGCTACCGTTGGCGGGCTTGCACAGGCCTTTCTTGCAAAAGCCGAGGGGAAACGCTTTTCCCCGCTCTCGGAAGCATGCGCGACGGTTTATCGGCGCTTAGATGCACCTACGCCAGAGGGCAGAATAGACACCGGCTTTTCAAAGCTGGACAGGCTTTTAAAAGGCATGTGGCCGGGACAGCTCTGCATTATCGGCGCTCGCCCAGGTGTTGGCAAATCGGCCTTTGCTCTGCATCTTGCAGCAACCGCAGCGCAGAGCGGGAAGCGGGTGCTTCTCTTCTCTCTCGAAATGACAGCCGACGAGATCGCGGAAAGACTGATTGCACGAAACAGCACCGCCACGCTCGACACACTCATAGACGGCACAAAAGACGTGCAGCGCGTCCGGGAGATCGGCGGCGTATGCAAGAGCCTTTCATCCCTCCCGCTCACGATCTGCGATCAACCGGATATCTCCATTGCACAGGTACGCGCCAAGGCTCGAATGCTCCCGGATTTGTCGATGATTATCGTTGATTATCTGGGGCTGATGCAGACGCAGCGGCGGGATAATCGAAACCTTGAACTCGGCGAGCTGTCCCGCTCTCTGAAAAATCTTGCTTCCGAGCTGAAAATACCCATCGTTGCGCTGTCGCAGCTCAACCGGGGAACGGATGAAACAGAACAGCCGTCTTTGCGCTCCCTCCGGGATTCCGGCGAGATTGAGCAGGACGCCGGAAAAGTCGTTCTGCTTTGGAACATCGACCGAACGACCGGCACAGTCGGCGTGTCCGTGGCGAAAAACCGAAGAGGCGCAACCGGTGTTGTACAGATGCATTTCGACGGCTCACATATGCGCTTTTACGAGCTGGAAAGCGAGTACATACCGCCGAAGCCGAAACGAATTTTCTAATTTTATGCCCATTTTCCGGCATTTTTGCATGCCTGTGCGCACGTTCAACGCCTGTTTTTGTCAATCGGAATATGTGCAAATCGTACACTAAACCCCATTTTTACCAAGGAGGAAACTATGAGAAAACCTAAACCCTTCCGCATAAAACCCGCTCCCTATTGGGAAACCGAAGAGCCACAAACGGCAACGCTGAAATTCGGCGTCATTCGCCTTTACCCGCAGGCCGGGAAGCTCTGTTTTTGTTACCCGGATTACAAAGACCAGTATGGCGCAACACGCATGGGGAAAACCGTTGCACTTCACGTTGACGACGTCAAGGCAAACCCCGAAGCAAGGGCAATATTCCACACCCTGTGCGCAGATTGAGAGGTGACACATGAAGAAACCACCCAAGGATTTTACTTGCACTCCCCGCGAGCTGGAACAGCAAATTGCAATATATTTCGCAGATGCAGAACGCGGAAAGATCCCGATGACAGACGCGGCTCTGTGCTATGCCGTTAAGCTTCCCTACGGTCGCTACCGCTACATTTTGAGCGTTGCGGACAGGATCGCCAGCCACGCAGAAACACCGGACAAGCTCCCGCAAGACGTTCAGATTGAACATGCGCTTGTGCTGCAACGCGGCGTTCTCCGTCTAATCTCTTACTTGCAGGCGAGCAAATCCCCGAATGACATTCTTGCTTGCAAACAACCATGGCTTGGCGGCTTCACAGACAAAGGCGCTCCCGAAGCCTCCGCCCCTCCCGCTGTGACTGTCATACTCAAAGGCGCGGACGGGCGAGACTTAACCCCGAAATAAGCAAAGGCGCTCACGGCTCAAACCGTGGGCGCTTTTTGCTGACCTTTTTCATTTTTCGACTTTGAATTTGCAAAAACGGGTACGCCTGTTTTTCTGCTACCCCCTGTGACCTTGTTAAACGCCGCCAGAGACGTTTTTGCACCTATGCCGCTGTAAGCTGTATTGCCCAGGCTTAAAATCGCTTATAAGGCGATTTAATAGCTTCTACGGCGATTTTGGAATTTTGAGAAAATGCAGCCGTCTGTGTGTCAAATACTTGCTATACCCTTATGCGCAACCGCACCCCTGTTTTTCCGGGTGGGGGAGGGGGTAGTACTGAAAATCGGCATCGGCTATCAGATACCCACACACAGCCCGCAGGGGCTTTATTGTCCCGCTCTGCGCAGAGCAAGCCAGGAATTGCCGTTTAACCCTCTCTGTCCCGCTCTATTTGGCTTTCTATCGCCCGGTTGATGAATCCGTTGACGCTCTCCCCCCGGCTCTCTGCGTGGGCTTTGAGCTCTTCCTTGCGCCCTTTTGGCAGCGTCAGGTTGACGCGGTCGTATGCTTCTGCAATGAATTTGTTGTTGTACTTTATCGCTGCGGATTTGTCTTTGTATGCCATATAAATCACCTCACGCAGAGAATACCATATTATAGCAATTTGCGCAATGGCCGAATTGCACAGAATATGCGCTAAAACATTGTGCAATGTTCTGCCTTGACGCACTTTGCGCAATGGTCTATAATTGCAAGTGACAGGGGGCAAGGCGAAAGCGGGCGGAGTACCGAAAGGGAAACAAGAACGCGACGCAAGAGCGGGACAGGATAAGCAAACCGTGACACAGTCCGGGAGATAAGCTTAACGCCACCCGCCGCCAGCCCCCCGACAGAATAACAACCGGGAGGGCTTCACATGAAATTCAATCTGCGAAAAATCATGCTCCGGGCGTGGGAGCTGTACAGAAAAGGCGGACTGACCTTTGCGGAGTGTCTGCATCGTTCGTGGCTGTCTGCCAAGGCCGAGCCGATCAACGCCGCAACCGTCGAGAGCGCCAAAGCCGCCGCAGGGGTGACGGAAGAGGCGAACACATGGAGCGGGTGGCGCAAGCTGGGCTATGAGGTCATCCACGGCAGCAAGGCGCTTTTCGGCTGCTCTCTGATCTGGGGCACAAAGGGAGACGGCGCAACATATCAGGCGCGATTCTTCGGCGCGTCGCAAGTCCAGCCGGTCACGGCGTGAGGGGGTGAGCACATGGAAACCATCAAGCAGGCAATTATCAAGTTGCTGGACAGCGCGACAGATGAGGAGCTGCGGATCCTGTATCTGTTCGCCTCGCATATGATGAAATAATAAAGCACAAGAGACAGTCCCGAAATTGGGCTGTCTCTTCCTGTCCTGCTGGATTCTCCTATATCTCCACCGAGGACGCCTTGCACCAGCTTTTTCCCTTGACATAGCGCGGAGCGGGCGATATAATGAGTACATAAAAGGGCGCTGCGACAAGCGGTTAACCCCGACATTAACAGTTCATAGCAAAGCTACGAAAGACCGTCACTTGGCCGAGTGGCGGTCTTTGCTTTTTACGATGATCGTCACGGTGAACCGTCCGATATGTAACGTAATACGCATAGCTCCACCCCCTTTCGGGATGGTGTAGCTAACCGCCTGCCGTTTTGTGCAGCACCCTGGTACTTCCGCAGAAGTACCAACGACACAATAACACGGATTACGGCAGACTGCAAGAATTTTCGCATCTTTATGCGATAATCGGAGCGTAAGAACCATAACGAGCACCAAAAACCGGGCAAAAGTTTTCCCTTATTTTTTCCCTTACGCGAATTGTTTTCCCTTATCGGTAATTTCTGTCAATTTCAGAAAAGTATTGATAATCAACGCTTTTTTCTGCTCAGTTTTCCTTAATTTCACCCGCTTTGATAATTCGAATCCTTCTCCCGCTGCCAGCGAGCAAAAGCTCAAAATCCTTTATTTTCAAGGGGTTTTGAGCTTTTTTCTTTCTCTCGCCAAGCTTTTTTTGCGCGGCTCGTGGTTTCAAATCTTTCAAATCTTTCAAATTTTGTGTGTTAAATTGTGTGTTAAAAAATCTGGTAAAAATTGGGATGTGCGCATAATTCCAAGTGGTGCGCACGAAAAGGGAGAGTAAATTTTGGCAGCCCTATCCCAAAAATCTTTCTATCGTCTTCCTTGCCCGTCCGAGTTCCTGTGAAACAAACTGTGGAGTACATCCCAGCGCATCCCCAATGTCATAGACAGATAATTCTGCGCTGCGCATAGTAACCATAAGCCGTTGCGTAGGCGTAAGCCGCTTCATCATGTCTTCGAGCGCAGGGTGCTCGTCCTCCTTCCCGACAGTTTCCTCGACAAGTAATCGGCTATTCGGCGAAACGAAATCATCTAACGGCAGTGCCGCGATCTGCGGCTTGCAGCAATCTCGGATATATCGGCGCACCGCCATGAAAATGCCCTTGACCGCAAATGTTGAGAATTTAGCTCCTTTTTCCGGATAGTATTCCGCACACGCCTGCCATAGCCCTATCCTGCACACTTGTAGAACATCTTCGTCAACTTTAAGACTCGGGAAATACTTTTTCAAGGTAAACCAAACAAGCGACTGATTTTCTTCATACAGTTCCTCTGGCGTCATGTTTGAAGAGCCTCCACAAAACAATAGCTCTGCGGCGGGTGCTTGATACGGTGACGCCCTCCGCTCCACTCGTTCCAGAAGGACCAGATGCTTATCATTACTGATTTACTCATCGGTTCTCCTTTCTCCGTAGCTGCAAAAGTCATCCGGGCCGACAATTCCCATTCGTGCAGCTCCGCATTCTCCGTAACAGTCACTGAACATGACGTGTTTGCAGTCCTTGCAATGTACGACCGGCTCATACCCCAGCTGCACCGCCATGCGCTTAAACTGGCTGCGGGTGGGGTGGTCAATATCACCCGTTGGAGCGTCTGCAAGAATCATTTGGATTTTCTTGTGGACGACCTCGTTCACGAGCCTTGTTGCCATGTCCGTGATCTTCACTTGGGTGGAAATGAATGCGGCGGTTTCATCTTCCGCCATTAAATCGGCGTCAATCAGTCTTGCCATTCCGAACGCCCCCCATCCCCCCGCCCCATACAGCGAGGAACGGCGGAGAGCTGCCAGCGAAACGGCGAAAGCTGCTGCGAGCAACTGGACAAAAGGTATAGAAACTGCTTAGATGGTTTCAGCATATATGGTAGATTTATTCAAAAGTTCTTGATATAATTATTCCAGATGAGATGGGGTTGAAGCAAAATACATTGGACAGAAGGGAGATGCTAAAAAATGTTATCTTTTTATCTGAAAGAATCTTTGGACATTACAAAGATTAAAGACCCTGAGCATTCTAAAGAGTCCGAAGTCGACTTTTCTGGTAATTTAGGTCGAGGAGTATTGTTGTTGTCCATCCTTTTTGTGATTGTATATGCAATTCTACTGGTCAAATTTCGTAGATATATAGGAGCCTTTGAAGCATCTTTAACACCAATGATATTTGGGTTGATTAGCTCAATTTTAATATTGCCACTTCATGAATTGCTCCATGCCATTTGTATTTCTTCAAAAAATAATGTTCAAATTTACAGGGTCAAATCCGGTCTTATGACATGGTTTACTGCACCTATAACTAAGAGAAAATATTTAGGAATGCTGTTGGTTCCCGTGTTACTGTTGGGATTTATTCCTTCAATATGCACTTTTGTCATCCCGGAAACAATGCCAGGGCTTATCACCTTTGTATTGATTTTTTCACTTGGTAATATTGGAATGTCGTGTGGAGATTTGACAAATTTCATAATAACAGCGATTAAAGTAAAGAAGGGGAATAAAGTCCTTCCGTGTAAAAACGGGATTTTCAAAGTTCAGTAATCGCGGAGTTGCTCAAAATGCTGTTTGCCACCAGCAAGTTTTGAAAAACTGAACACCGATTATCGAAAAGAGTGATAAAACTTATTTATTGGAATGGTTGCGATTTGTCCGTCTGCCTAGCATATATGGTAGAAAGGAAGTGTATAAGATGAATCTGAAAAAACTTCTGGCTGATGCTCTTTTCCTCGATGCGAGAGTATATCACTATCGCTCCTGCGGATACGACGAGGCCTCGGCTTATGCGCTCGCATCACAGGATTTAGCGGAGCAGCAGCGCGCCTCTGCAGCCAGCGCCGCAGAGATGGAACGGCTGGAAAAATCAAGAGAACACTACAGAGAATCGATGGCTGCGCTGGAAGAACGCCGCCGCAAACTGAGCGAGGAAAACCCATGGATATATGAAGAAGCCGAAAAATTCCGTCAGGAAGCCGCCAGGAAGCGCGAAGAAGCAAGAAAGAAGAACCGTTAACCTGTCTCTCCTCCGTTGGTATGCATATTTTCCCCCTTACGGTTTTGGGCTATTCTGCTCCCATCGAATCTACTCACATCGAATCAAAAGAAGTCCAATCCGGAAAGGCCGGGTTTCTTTGGACAAGGCAGCCCAGCAAAAACGGGAGGACGATCCGTCCTCCCGTTTTCAGCATATTGATTTGCTTATTTCATCTTATATTTCCCGCGTCCCGCGCTGGAAAGGCCCATCTCCGTGCCGTTCCAGATGCGGACAAAGTTTTCGCGGTGCTTGATGAGTATGGCAAGCGTCGCCACACACAGAATGACGAGCGGCAGCCAGCCGCTGCGGATGGCGGTATAGATCGGGAACGAGACAACGCTCGTCACGGTGCCGACGACGATGTAATCCGTCAGCACAGTGAGGATAACAACCGCCGCGAGAATGCACAGCGCAACCTTCCAGTTGATGGCGAGGATCATGCCGAGATACGAGGCAAAGCCCTTGCCGCCCTTGAATTTGAGATAGAACGGGAACATATGTCCCAGCACGCACGCCACGCCCGCAATGAAGCCGAGCAGCGGCACCGCCGGGAAAATCCACTTGGAGAGCTCGACCGCGAGTACGGCCTTGCCGATGTCATGGACGGCGACGAGCAGTCCCGCCTTCCATCCCATGAGCGCAAAAGCGTTGGAAGCGCCGAGATTTTTCGACCCGCCGGCGCGAAGGTTCACGCCCTTCCACCGGGAGAGATACAGTGCCATGTTGGAACAGCCGATGAGGTATGCGCCGAGAATGGTGACGATGTAGGGAAGCATAGCCGCCCCCTTTCTACGGAAGGTCCGCGGGAAAATTTGGTTTTTCTATCGAATCAAGAAATCCTTAACCTTTTTTATATTACGCGCAAGCGGCGCAGGTGTCAAGCGTTGGTTTTCCGCCGGACCTCCTGCGCCGCGTGCGCGTAATATTCTATTCTCCCGGAAATGTTCAGATCACGCGAAAATCGCTTTGCATCGCCGGGATATTGCCCTTAAATTCTTTGAAACAATCCAAGATCAGATCCGCCATCTCCGTGCCGATCTCGCGCACGACAGGGCAGCCGACATAAAAGTCGTACCCGCCCGTGCCGCTGGCGCGGTAGCTGTTGAGGCAGATGGTAAAGGTGTCCTCTTCGCGCACGTCCTGCCCGTTCACGCGCATGGATATCACCCGCTCGCCCACGGGCCGGGAGATATCGTACACATACGAGACGCCGGCATAGTAGTCGTAATTATAATGCTCCACCTTCGGCCGGAGGAAAACGTCCGAAACGCAGAGCCTCCCGTCCTCGCCGCGCGAGAAATACTCCGCGCTGCGCTCGAGCGCCGCTTTGAGAACCTTTCCGGTGATCTCCAGCACCGCAAGCGTGTTCGTGTACGGATACGCGATGAGAAGATCGCGGCGGCGCACGGTCTTGGGCAGTCCCGCCACATCGTTTGCAAGGCTCGTCGCCGAGAGCTGCGCTCCGCTCGCCCAGAGCTGCACCGCATTGAAGAGATCGGCGAGCGCATTTCCCTCCGACGCCATACGCAGCGGCGTGTCCGGCGTGAGAGCGTGCGGCAGCGTGCCGATCACTTCATCGAGCCAGTTCTGCGCGCCGTGCTCCATCTCGGAAAACTCCTCGAGCCATTCGCGGCGGCACGCGCCGTGCGCGGGAACGGTCTCGCTCGTGATGCGCTTTTCTTCCCCGGAGAGCACCGCTTCGACGCGGATGAACTCCTGTCCGCGGTCGGACGGCTGCACGACGAACGTGCCGAAAAGCGTCTGCCCCGGCACGGACATGTGCTGGTGGCCGGTCAGCAGGATATCAAAATCCAGTTCCTGACAGATGCGGTAGGCGACATTTTCGTGCGTGGCGGAGAGGACGCGCCCTGTGGCAAGATCGCGCTCAAAGCCGCCGTGGTAGACGCAGAGCGTAACGTCCGAAATGCTTTTGAGCTTTTCGAGCGCCGCAGCCGCCGCCGGGATCGGGTCGGAAATGCGGATGGAGGCGATATGCTCCGGCCGTTCCCAGATGTTCACATAGTCCGTCACGATGCCGACGATACCGACGCGAAGGCCGTTTTCGAGCGTGTGGACGCGCGCCGGGTAGAGCGGCGCGCAGCCGTTTTTCGCGCTCACATTTTCGCACACGCACCGCGCGTTCAGGTTCCCGAGATACGAGCCGAGATAGTCCGTGCCGAAGTTGAAATCGTGGTTGCCGAGCGTCACATAGTCGTAGCCGCAGCGGTTCATGATCCCGGCAAAGGCGCGGCCGTCGCCGATCGTGTCGTGGCAGAAGGCGCCCAGCGGCGAGCCCTGCAGCAGATCGCCGCCGTCGATGACGAGCGTATTCCCGTCCTTTTCAAAGCGGCTCGCGCATTTGAAAAGGCCGATATCCCGCTCGTCGCGGCTGCGGTAGTCCGTGGGGTAAATGTATCCGTGCAGGTCGGAAGTGAAGTAAACAGTCAGCTTCTTATCTGCCATAGCGTCTTATCCCCTTGCAAGTTTCGTGCGGATCTTCGCGGAGATCCACTCGATGATGAGCACGAGCACGATGAGTCCGAGCAGTATCGCGCCCACCTCGTTCCAGCGGTAGGAGCTCATCGCAAAGATGAGCGGCGCGCCGATGCCGCCCGCGCCGACGAGACCGAGAACGGTGGCGTCGCGCAGGTTCATGTCAAAGCGGTAGATGATCGTGGAGGTGAAGTCCGCGGTGAGCTGCGGCAGGATACCATAGCGGATCTTCTGGAACGTGGTGCATCCGGCGGCGTCGAGCGATTCGAGAATGCGCTTGTCGAGATCCTCGATGCTCTCGATGAACATCTTCGTCACCATGCCGATTGAGCAGAGCGACATCGTGAGAAGCCCCGCGAACGGCCCGGGGCCGGTGACGCGGATGAACATAAGGCCATACACAAACGCCGGGATCGTGCGGATGGCGGCGATCACGGTGCGCCCGATGAGCGCGATCGGCTTCGGCACGAGATTGCTCGCCGAAAGGAACGCCAGCGGCAGCGAGATGACCGCGCCGACGATCGTGCCGAGAAACGCGATGCAGAACGTCTCCAGCAGCAGATACGGCACGCCGTTCGTTCCGAGCGTGAAAAGGAGCTTTCCCGACGGGTGGAAAATGCCGGAGAGGATGTTCCCCGCCACGGCGAGGCCGTTGCCGGTGGGGTTGCTCACGCGCACGGCGCTGCCCGACCACGCGAGCAGGCACGCGACGATGAACGCCGCAAGGAGCTGCCGGATCCACGTTTTCGGCGCGGATTCGTAGGCCCTGAGAATTTTCTTGTCCATAGCTTCCCCCCTCAGGTCAGGCGCTTACGCAGCCAGTGGCTGAGCGCCTCGATGACGATGACGGTCACGAAAAGAACGATGAGGATCATGCCGAGACTGTCGTACTCGCGCCAGCCGATCTTCTCATTCATAATGAGACCGAGACCGCCCGCGCCCACGTAGCCGAGGATGGACGCATAGCGCACGTTGCCCTCCAGACAGAAGAGCGAAACGGAAAGATACGTCGGCAGCACCTGCGGGAACACGGCGGTCGTGAAGGCCTGCAGGCGCGTTGCGCCGAGCGCCTCCATTGCCTCATACGGCCCCATATCGACCGTTTCGATGATCTCAAAGAGCTGCTTGCCGACATAGGCGAACGTGAAAACGGCGATGGCGCACGTACCCGCCATCGTGCCGAGACCGAAGATGTAGGTAGCGATCAGCGCGCACACGAGCGTCGGCAGCGTGCGGACAAGGCTCAGAAAGAGCCGCACGATAAATACGATAACGCGGTTCGTAACGATATTGCTTGCCGCGGCGATAGCGAACGGGATGGCCAGCACCGCGCCGATGAACGAGCCGAGAAACGACATTTTGATCGTGTCCCACAGCGGCGTCCAGATTTTGGAGAGATAGGCGGTGTTCGGCGGGAACATGGCCTTGAGAATGTCGAAAAACTTGCTGCCGCGCTTTACGAGCACGGCGAAATCAAACCCCGTCACGCGCACGGAGACCGCCGCGAGCGCCACCACGATGAGAATAATGATCGGTGCGCGGCTGCGTTTTTCCTTCACGACCGTTCCGTCAGAGAGCGTGTAGGTGCGGGGCTTGAACACGCGGTCGTAGAGACTCATGCGGGTTCCTCCGTTTCATCCTCACCGTAGATCGCGGCGAGAATGTCCTTATCAACGTTGGCGGACGGCCCGTCATAGACGATCCTGCCCGCGCGGATGCCGATGATGCGGTCGGCATATTCCAGCGCCAGCTCGACATGGTGAATGTTCAGAAGGATCGTGATGCCCATGTCCTTGTTGATATGCACGAAGTCCTGCATGACCTGTTTGGCCGTGACAGGGTCAAGCGCCGCGACCGGCTCGTCGGCAAGGATGATCTTCGGGTCCTGCGTGAGCGTGCGCGCGAGCGCCACGCGCTGCTGCTGGCCGCCGGAGAGCTGGTCGGCGCGCATATACGCCTTATCGAGAATGCCGACCTTATCGAGCGATTCGAGCGCCTTGATCTTGTCCGATTTCCGGAACGCGCCGAGCAGCACGCGCCAGAACGGCATATCCGGCACGCACGCGGCCAGAACGTTCTGGATAACGCTCGTGCGCGTCACGAGATTGAACGACTGGAACACCATGCCGATGCCGCGGCGGAAACGCCGCAGGCTCTTGCCGGAGAGCGAGCTCACATCCGTGCCGTTCACCGTCAGCGTGCCGGAGGTGATCCGGTGCATCCGGTTCACCGAGCGCAGCAGCGTGGACTTGCCCGCACCGGAGCGGCCGATGATCGCAGCGAATTCGCCGTCGGCGATCGTGAGATCTACATCGTCCAGCCCGACCGTGCCGTTGGGATATACCTTGGAAACGTGGTCAAATACAATCATACGGACTCCTCTTTCTTATATAGCGCGCGGGGAGGGCGGCACAGCGGAAGGTTTGATGCTGTACCGTCCTCCCCGCAGTTGGGAAAGTGTCTCAGTTGGCGGCGGAGAGCTCCTGGATGAGCTTCTGCGCGGCGCGCTCGTTGTCATAGTCGGAGGACTGCGCGATCTGGTAGCCGTTGTGGCTGTAGATGGCGATGACCTGCTTGCCGGCATCGGTATTGCCGATGTTGATGAACGCCTGCTGCAGCGCGGCGATCAGATCGGCATCCATGATGGGCGAGTTCTTGCTCACGGAGATGGTGTCGTTGTAGATGGGCGCGGTAACGCCGATGACGCCGGTCTCCTCCCAGATGGAGCCTTCACGGCCGAACTCGCTGTTCCAGCGCTCGGCATAGTCGCGGCGGGCGTCGGCATAGGTCACGAGAACGTCGACCTGGCCGGAGGCGAGACGCGCGAACGCGCTGGCGTAGGAATCAGACTGCACGGCGCTGGAGAGATCCGAGATGCCCTTGCCGTAGTGGTCCTGCAGCCAGAGAGCGGGGTAAATGTAGCCCGCGGGAGAGGACGTGCCCATGACGCTCCAGTTGGCGCCGTCGAGGTCTTCCCAGGTGAGCTCTTCCCCGGCGTTGACCTTGTCCTGCAGCTCCTTGCCCTTTTCGGACGGGCCGGCGATGAACAGAGCGCGGTAGGAAACCGCCTGGCGGTCGGAAGCCTCGGTGGGCTGGCCGTCGTTCCAATCCTTCGCGTTGTCGGAATCCTTGCTCAGACCGTCGCGGGTGGCGGTGAGAATGACCTCGGCGCCGTCGTCATAGAGAACGTAGGTGCCGCCGGGGATGAGGCCGACGTCGATCGTGCCGGCTTCAAGGCCTTCGCCGACCGCTTCATACGTCGTGCCGACGGTGATCTCCACCTCGCCGACTTCGTAGCCGAGCGCGGCGAGCTCGTTCTTGAGCATCTCCTTGAGAGGCTCAGTGACGGTGATGATCTCCTGCGGCTCGCGGGACGGGACGAACGCGACCTTCAGGGTGTCGATCTTCTTCGCGGTGGGTTCGGCGGCGGGCTCTTCCGCAGCGGGAGCCTCGGTAGCCGGGGCTTCGGTGTCCGGGGTCTCGGCGGCGGTGCCGCAGCCGGCCAGCAGGCCGAGCGTCATGACGACCGCGAGCAGGAGCGCAAAAATCTTTTTCATCCTTTTTCCTCCGATAATACTCTTCTTATTTTTTTCCGGCGCATACGCAAAAAGCAAGGTGCGCCGTTCCTCAAAGCGAGTATAGCACACCCCGATAAAGAAAAAATTTCCGATTCAGTAAAAATGTTAGTTCTTTGTATCCCGCTCGAAATAGTAGGCCACGAGCTCTTCAAACGCAAGGATCACATGGCCGAAAAAGGGGTTCGGCAGGCTCCCGGCGAGCGTCTGCTTCGAGCCGTCCACCACGATGACGAGATCCGCGAGCCGCGCGAGCGCGGAATCGGCGCGCTTGGTGAACGTCACGATCTTGTGTCCGTTCTGCCGGGCGTGACGCACGTCGTTGAGCACCGGCTCGGTCTCCCCGCTCTGGCTCACGGCGAACATGACGCTCGGCGCGGCCTCCTCGTCGGTGAGATCGTGCGCCGAGCAGAAGAGCATGTGGTCATAGAAATGGACGTTATTATAGACCATGAAGCCGCAGATGGAGAGCCGCTGCGCGATATACTCGCCCACGATGCTGGAAAAGCCCTCGCCGGTCGTGAACATCTTCGCCTGGCACGAAGCGTCGAGCAGCGCGCAGAAGCCGTTCACCAGTTCGTCCGAATAGTTGTCCACGAGCGTTTTGAGATTTTCCGCGCTGCGCTCGCCGCGCCGGTCCATCTGGCGGCTGAGATAGTAATAGAGCTCGCTGTAGCCGTCAAAGCCGAGACGCTTGCACATTTTCACGATCGACGCGGCGGAGAGGAAATTCTCGCTCGCGATCTGCTGGATGCCGACGCGCTTCTCGCCGCGCTCGATGTGCGCGGCAATGCCCGTGATGACGCGTTTTTCGTCCTCGGACAGGAGGTTGGTCAAAAGAAAATAACTGCCGTTCATAGCGTATCAAGAAATCCTTCCCCACACCGTTTTATCCACTATACCAGACCCGCCGCCAAAGCGCAACGCCCCTCTTCGCAGAGCGAAACGGCCCTCTCGCGAAAGTCTCTCTATGCCGGCAGGGAGGGGCTCGGCCCCTCCCCTGCCTTTTTATCTGCCGCTCTTCACTGCCTCGCGGATCTCGCCCATGAGATAGAGCGAGCCGCAGGCGACGACGGGCGTTTCCCCGCCGCTTTCCTCCAGCGCGCGGCGCACGCCCTCCGCTGCCGTATCGCACGAAACCGCGGGCGCGCCCTTCGCGCGAAGATACGCGCAAAGCTCGTCCGCGCCCAGCGCGCGGGGCGAATCCGGCGTCAGGCAGATAAACTCCTTCCCGTACGGCAGCAGCCGGGCAAGCATCGTTTCATAGTCCTTGTCCGCGAGCACGCCGAGCAGAAAGACGACCTTCTGCCCCGGCAGATACACGTCCAGACTGCGCGCGAGCGCTTCAACACACTGCGGGTTGTGCGCGCCGTCGGCAATGACAGGCGGATCGGCGCGCAGCAGCTCGAACCGCGCTTCCCAGCGCGCCGCGGAAAGCCCCTCGCGCAGCGCGCTCTCCGGGATGCTCCACCCCTTTTCGCGCAGCACGTTCACCGTTTCGACGGCAAGCGCCGCGTTGCGGAGCTGATGCTCTCCGAGCAGATGCAGCGTCAGGTCCTTTTCGCCTTTATAGTCGAACCGCTGCCCGGCGAGCGAGTGGGCGCGCTCCTGCAGCGCATCAAACGCCGCCGGATGCCACGCCGCGCCGCGCTCAGCGCATATCTCCCGGTACACCGCGTCCACGGCGGCGTTTACCGGGTACGTCACGGCCGTCGTGCCGGGCTTGATGATCCCGGCCTTCTCGCGCGCGATCTCCGGGAGCGTATGGCCGAGAATGGCGGTGTGCTCGAGCCCGATGTTCGTAATAACGGCGGCCTCGGGCGAGGGTATCACGTTCGTTGCGTCGAGCCGCCCGCCGAGACCGACCTCGAGCACCACGGCATCGCATTTCTCCGCCGCGAAATGCCGGAAGCCCATCGCGGTGAGGATCTCAAACTCCGTGGGCGCGTCGGACATGCCGCCGGCGGCCTCCTTCACGGCTTCGGCGGCGCGGCAGAGCGCCGCGTCGGGGATGTCCGCGCCGTTGATGCGGAACCGCTCGTTCACGCGCACAAGGTGCGGGGAGGTGTAAAGCCCCGTCTTATACCCCGCCGCCGTCAGGATCGAGGCAAGCATCGTGCTCGTCGAGCCCTTGCCGTTCGTCCCGGCGACGTGGATAAATTTCAGGCTGTCCTGCGGGTTTCCCAGCCGGTGCATCAGCTCGCGCATCCGCTCCAGACCGAGGCGGCTTCCCTTCCAGTCGGTGGCGTGGATAAAAGCGAGCGCTTCGTTAAGCTCCATGTGTTTTCTCCCCCTCTCCGGGCAGCGCGCGGCGCACGCGTGCGCACAGCTTCGGCAGTACAAAGCCGAACACAACGGCTTTCACAACGCACACCGCGCCGCGCGGCAGCAGCATGGCCGAGATGAAGCCCGGAAACCAGTAGCCGTAGAGCTTTGCGTCGATGTACATGACGAGCGTGTTGAGCGCCGTGACGAGCACCTCGGCGGCCACGACGATGCCGACCGTCTGTCCGGTCGTGAGCGAAAAGCCGCGGCGCTTGGCGTAAAAGCCGGTCACGAGCCCCGCAAGCGCGTAGGGCAATATCCAAAGCGGCGTCGTGACCGAAACGCCGTAGCGCAGAAGCTGGTACAAAAGCGTCCCCACGAACCCGACGGCAAGGCCGTCCAGCGGGCCGAAGAGCAGCGCGCCGAGCAGGATGGGGAAGCTCTCAAAGGTGATCTTGATGCTGTTGAGATCGAGCGCGAGCGCGCCGAGCGCGGCGCACATTGCCGCCAGCACGGCGTTCAGGGCGAGTTTTCTTGTTTTCATGGCGTAAAAAGACTCCTTTCGTGACAGTTGCCACGGAAGGAGCGGTATCCTCGGGTGGCAGCGGATGCGGAGCAAAACCGCGCGGCTCTCGCCGCTTCGTCCACGGACAACATCCCATCCCGCGGCACTTTACGCTTTGCACCTACTCTGTCATGTGTTTTCTGAATTGAATTTATTTTATCCGGCGCGCCGCGGCTTTTGCCGTGTGCGCGGCCAGTACCGCCGTGGTGAGCGCGCCGACGCCGCCCGGCACGGGCGTAACGGCGCG
>OGWZ01001662.1_pt1 | contig 19824 bp, 17 predicted proteins | sample 1576141 | NCBI WGS metagenome assembly OGWZ01 (sample SAMEA3541512, study PRJEB24748) | human gut metagenome | biome: human gut; feature: human-associated habitat; material: faeces | place: China | collected 2012
CAGTACCTCCTGTGTTTTGAATATTTATCTCTTCATATACTCTGTACTGGCAGATGCAAAATCGGACATCATTTTCCGAAATTTAGCAAATTATTTTAATTTTACAGTTTCCATATGTGTTATCGCTGAACCATGGAGTTAATATCATTGAAAAAGGGTATAAAAAAACAGTCTGCCCTGACGGAAAATATTTCCATCAAAACAAACTGTTCTTCATATTCACACTAATTATATTTTCTGAGCATAGTTACTTTTTGCGAAAATCTCAGATAACTCCGGAAAGAAAACAAAGAAAAAAAATATTTTTTAACTCCATTTGCACTCCACTGGAACATCCAGACAGCCCGCAAAGCCTTTATTTATGGGCTTTTTCGCAATTTAGTCCGCTACTCAAACTCTATGTAGCCATCTATATATTGTATTCTCTTGATTTTATTTTTCATATATTTAGTATGCATTTTCCATATATTCCATGACATCCACACCTTTATTAGAGTTTTTGTAGACATTTTATAGATAATTGGGAGCAGGGAATTTGACATTATCGTTTTGATAAACGTGATGCTCTATCTATAATTTTTTCTGTCTCGAGTGGTCCTCGAGTGGAAACTCGAGGACCACTCGAGAACCACTCGATTATTTATTTTCATATACAATACGTTGATAACAGGAACGGGTTCCTTTTCCAACTAAAATAATCAACTTTTCTTTTCTCATTTTATCAATTGTTGTTCTTGCCTGCTGTTTACTAAAGCCACATAACTCTTGAATTGCTGCATTTGTAATAGATTCATTATGTTCAAGATATTCTAGAATCATTTCCTTTGCTTTGATATAACGAACTCCTTTGTCACGAGTATATTGTAAATCATTTTTAACGGCCTCATAAACTCTTGCTGTTAACATATATTCTTTTCCAACAGATTCGATAAGATGCATGTTAACTAAGTTAGTTAATGCTTTACGTGTATTTTCTAAAGAAATTTGTGTCAAATCTTTTGCTTCCGATAACTTTATGCGTTTATTCTCTGATAAATAGCGCATAATCATTAGCTCTGCCAATGATAAAAATATTTGATTTTTTTCCTGCTCATTTACAATAAACTTAACAAACGATACATCTTCCACTGCACTACGAAGTGTCAATGATACTGCATCACTAAACACTTGATATTCTGGATAGGGCTTTCCCATAGATATCATTTCTCTGAAAATAATATCCACTCCCTGCCCAGTTCTCTGTACATATTTTAAATGTTGCAAAGTTTCTGCGATTAATTTATTTCTTGGTGCTGAGGGGTGCGTAATGATATTCCTTTCTGTTATCCCATCTAAAAAGCCACCAGGATTCTCTATAACTACTTTATCAGGATAATGCTTTACATATACTGCACCCATACTTTCATAATCCCTATGAGACAATGCATTCAATAAAGCTTCTTGAAATACTTTCTCAGAGAAATCTTCTACTTCTAATCTAAATAATCCCACCTGGATATTAAGAATTTTATTATCATTTTGTATTTTTTCCGTCAATCGATCTAATACATTTACAATTGGCTGTTGTAAATCTAATCTTAAATCATATTCTTCAAGATTTTCAGCACTATAATGTAGATATATAACCTCGGCCTGCGGCAACAATCTTGAAATAGAGTTTTGTTTACCAACAAATAACAAACCAGCTACAGTCAATCTTTCAACATTATCTATTTCTTTAATAAGTCCAAGATCCCTTAGAAAAGCCATATCCTCTAAAACTGGAAGTGTTGATTTTGGATCTCTAATTTTTAGTTTTTCTTTTAAAGAATATACTTCTAAAAGATTTATATCCTCCAAAGTACTTTCCATCACTATTTTACTTGAAAAATCTGGTATCTGCTCCCTATAAAAATGGTGCGACATTTCATCTGGAAAAAAAGGCTTTGAATTCTTACCCAATCTTTTTAAAAAACGACCATCTGTTGTCCCATAAGTTTTACCATCTGCCTCTACCTTCAATGCCAAAACCATCATACCTTGATAAGGAATTTTTTCTATGTCCACAAATAATGATGGTCTTGTTTTATCATATATTGCTTCAATAATACTTTGCGTATCATATTTTTCACATCCAGTTACTGTACCATCATCTTCTACTCCAAAGTAAACAGTCCCACCCTTTGCATTTGCGAAAGCAACCAGTTCATCAACAGCAAGCTTAATACGTTCTCTCATGCTACCCGCTTTTTTCCATGATTTAAATTCTGTATGCAACGATTCCCCTGAAGAAAGTATTATACTAAATTCTTTTTCGTTCAAAAAAACACCTCTTTTCATGCTTTTTTATATAGATTTTATTCCTTAAGCTTTTTCTCTTCCTGCTTTATCAATTCTATTTCTTGCTGATAACATTTTATCTTAATTTTCATAAGATCTTTTCTATTTTCTTGACTCCAAGTATTCATTGTCTTATTACTATAAAATAGTGTGAAATCATGAATCGTAGCAGCTATCTCCTGTATTGATTCTGCCCATGAATTGCATTCTGAAGGTACTTTAGGTAAATCTGAAATTTTAAAATATATAGATGCTATTTGTACATTTATATCTTTCACATTATTAACTAATTCCCTTTCCGAAATATTACCATTAGAATATTCTCTATATTTACTTATGAATTGATCCGCATACCCTACCATCTCATTTAAATATTTTCTTGCCTCTTTAATAAATTCTTCCTTGCTCACAGTTTGTTGATTTAATATTCGCAATGCATTGTATGATTTCTGCTTATCCACAAGAATTCCATCAAGTATTTTTGAGCCATTACTTTCTCTATACCAATTATTCTTGTCCATCGTATCATCAATCCATGTAGTAATCCATTCAAAATTACAATCTGTCATATCCTGCTCATCATTTCCCATATGGCAGCGTATCATATTGGCCGGTAATCCCCTGAATCTACGCTCCTCTATTTCATTTTTATAGACATTTGAATATTTTATTTCATCAATTATTTCTTTTGTAATCTTCACAATATCTATTTCATCAAAATAATATTTCAAAATAACTTTAGCAGTATATCTTTTCTGTCGAGAATGATGAAATGACAAAACTTCATATATAATATATTCTTCTGTTTCTTTAAATATATTTTGTTTTTGATACGGTGTATATTTTTGAACTGGAAAATAAATAGTTCCTGTTATATTAGCTCTAAAAATAGGATGCTGAATTCTGACACCTTTTCTGTTCCAGACACTTATCATTCGAAAAATCAATTCATTAATCTCTTCGAGAGACTTTTTTCCCTTTTTTATTATACAGTCCATAGTTAATGCATCACACAAAAAATGTGTATACAAGCTTATTTTATTTCCCGGATAAAAAGTTGAATTCTCATTTGCTCCGCAGGAAGCCATTACAGCATACCCTGCACCTGCAAACTCTTCCACCATTCTATTTATATCCGGTGTTTTAATTTGAGGAATCAAAAAATCACCAGAACGACAACTATCTAATATAATAATTTTATTTCTTGCCTCTATGTTATCTACTAGTTCTATCACTTCTTGTACACTAATCACAGTTTCACTAAGAGCAAGCGTTCCATTATTTCCATGACCTGAAAAGTAAAAAATATATGTATCCTCTGGCTCAACAACTAATGATGCTATTTGTAATTCAGTTGCTAATTCCTTTATATTAACTCTTCCAGAACTTCCCAACAAACGAATATCCTGTGATGAAATACATAAGCCTTTTATCAATGCTGCCTTTACTTCCACTATATCATTTCTACAAGCATCTATATCTGGAGTTCTAGGATTATCATAATTACTTACTCCAACCAACGTAGCTTTTACATTTCCCATCTTATTTCCTCACAATACCTGCTTTTTATGACATCCTTATCTAGTTACAATATCCAACAAAGATTTATAGCTGTCTACCACATCATACACTACTTCACTATTACTGATTGCCTTAAAATGCTCTCTTGCACAATGAATTTTTGATTTTTCAATTAAACGCAGTTGCATAGAGTCCATAGAACCCTTAGTTTCTGCTACAAAATAAATATGTTTTACTGTTCCCTCATAAAATGCAATCGCCCAATCTGGATTGTATCGTCCTACTGGAGTCGAAATATAAAATCCATCTGGCAATTTCACATAAACAGCCACATCTTGGCTTATATCCAACTCTTCTGCAAATTTTTGCTCGTTAGTAGAATCATAGATGATGTGATCATACAAATGTTTATTTGCTTTCATTGCATTCACACCAAGGCGACCTTTAATCGTCGGATCTGTAAATACTTCCGTACCATATCTATCATCCGTCACATTATAAGTAATATGTTCAATAATTGCTGTGGCCTTTTCATCATTAATCAACGCTGCGGCTTTAATAATAAATTCTTCTGGATTATCCTTAAATTGATTGAATACCGAAGGTTGAATTCCCTGCAGAATACGTACAATTGCTTTTCTAGTCAAATTGGTTTCATCTACTAACTTTCCAATCAAATCATATTTAACTCTAGAACTAACAGACACTGTACGCCCATAATTTTCTGCCTTTTCTTTTAGAAAACCACTTCCATCAGCAAGGATTTCTTTCGACTTAATCTCATTTAAAACACCAGTTTCCACTTTAAAATAAATCTTAGAAACTCTTAACTTTCTATCCAAAGAGTTAATCGCTTTACATATAAGCTCTTCCGTATCAAAATCAACAACATATGCTGTCTTTGCATTTATTTTTGACCAAAGCGCTTTAAATTCTGGCATTGCAAGTTTATTTTCATCCAAATGTAGTTCTATATTATTACTACGAGCATTTTCAGGACACATAGAACGACTATCATAAACAGAATCTATAATTTGAATTACGGAGTTGACAGAATCTGCAACCTCTTCTGCCACCTTAATTTCTCCATTTGCTTTATCTTCATAATATCTGTCAGTCAAATTACCTTTTCTGTCAACATATCTACTCATTATCAAATCATAATAAATCGCATGTGCCATGTCAGAAGTAATTACCTGCTCATTTCCTTGCTCATCTTCAATCACTTTTCCAATAAATAATTCTGCTGTAACTGCGTGTGGTCTATCAGCTACTGCCTCTGCAATTTCACTTTGTAGTCCTTTTGCAAAGCTATCATAGCTCTCACTAGCAATAACTGTCAGTATATTAACACTATGTACATCATTTCCAAGTACATTGGTATCCATACGCTCTCCATCCTGGTTTACACAAAGACGAAGTCCACGACCTACTTCCTGGCGCTTTCTTACTTCACTACTACTCTGTTTTAGAGTACAGATTTGAAATACATTTGGATTGTCCCATCCTTCACGGAGTGCCGAATGTGAAAAAATAAATCGTACAGGTGATTTTTCTGGATTCCTATCTAAAAGAAGTTCCTTATTTTTCATAATAAGGTCATATGCATCTACATCGTCTGTAGTTGTTTTCTTACGTAGAACTTTAGAGTTTATCATTTTACCTTTTTTATCAATAGAAAAATAACCTGCATGAGTTTTATTAACCGGAATAGAGGATAAATATCTTAAATAATCATCTTCTCCAATCTTTATCTGAAGATTGTTAATAATATCATTATATTCTTCTTCGAATATGTCCGCGTATATTCCATTAATTGGCTGACCTGCATCATCATACTGTTTATACTTAGCTACCTCATCAATAAAAAAGAGGGACAATACTTTAATCCCTTTATAAAATAACTCACGTTCTCTCTGTATGTGCGAAAGAATCGTCTCTCTAATCTGAATTCGACGCAGTTGGTCTTCACTTACCTTTCCAATTACGTCCCCAGCATAAATTTTAATACCGTTAATAAACTCCACTGAATCGTCACGTCCATCAATTCTAGAAACCACAAAACCTTCTTTATATTCTTCCATATTTCCAGAATTATCATATAAATTATATCCTTCTTCTACCGTTTTAGTAACCTTTCGAATACTATTGGCACCTTTATAATCAAATTGAATAGTGGCTGTTGGGGCTGCTTTTGAAAGATTGATACTTTCCAAATATACATAGCTTTCTGTAGCCGTTGTACCAGATTCTGAAATTCCTTTTACCGCAATTTTTTTAACTAAACGCTTATTATATGCTTCCATAGCATCCAATCTATATACCATATTGTAAATACTATCTCTTTTATGCGTAGCAGAATAACGCAATGTCATAAGCGGATTAAATTGTTTCAAATTTTCTTTTGTTTTCTTACCTTCAACTGACTGTGGCTCATCAATAATCACAATCGGATTCGTCTTTGCAATAATATCAATCGGTCTCCTAGAACGGAATTCATCCAGTTTCATATAAATACGTCTAGCATCTTTTCCCCTTGCATTGAAAGCCTGAGAATTAATAATCATAACATTAATTGAATTATCCGACGCAAAGCGATCTATTTCTGTCAGTCTTGCAGAATTATAAATAAAAAATCGATTTTTTTTCCCATATTCTTCTGCAAAATGTTCCTGCGTTACCTGAAAAGATTTATAGACCCCTTCGCGAATTGCAATACTTGGTACGACAACAATAAACTTACTCCAACCATATGCACGATTTAATTCGTACATAGTTTTGATATAAGTATATGTTTTTTCCCACACCTGTTTCCATTTCAATTGTAAGATTATATCGCCCTTCCAATTTGCTAGATGGCTCTATTTGATTTTCACGCTGAATTTTCTGTATATGCTCCAAAATCAACCTATCATTTAACTCTGGAACAATTTTATGATTACTCCACCCCGTAAAATCCTCTTCATCCATCGTAGACATCTGAGAATATTCCTGTCCTTCCATTGTTTTTCCCTGATAACCTTTATCCATCATATAAGAAGGTGTAAGATATGGCTGACCCGCAAATACATCTACCACCGCCTTTGACGCATCAGCCTGAAATTTCTGATGTTTAAATCGTAACTTCATTCTTTGCCTCCTTAAATAACTTTCACAGTTGTATCCGGTGCCATTAATTTAAAGATTTCACCAACATTAATTTTAGACGAACTGCTTGCAAAACCACTATCCCGGAACACTGCACGAAGAGGCTCTTTTTTTGCAATTTCTTTAATTACACTATTAGGAATATTCTCATCAAAGCACGCAATTAAATCACCATCATTATAATTATGGACTGTACATCCCTCAATTTGTTCTGAATAATACGGTAATGAAAGAGGCAATCCCCAATCCAATAGACATCCAAATAATAAATCTAGGTCTGTGCGGTCTTCTTTGATATTAGATTCTAATTGATTAAGAAATCCCTGAGAATAGTCATCTGGGCTATAATATACTTCATTCATATTAGAATCATCTAATTTCAATACCCGGAAACCAATATCTAAATTTTGTGTAATCAATGGAGCTTCTTCTTTTATCTTCTTTCCAGCACGTCGGATACGTTCTTTTCCGATTTCGCAAATATTTTTATAGCCTGCTCGATAAGCTTCCTCATTCTCTGGTATCTTTTCTGAAAGCTGAACAAGTATATAATTGCATTTAATATCATTTTCCATTTCATATTCCATTACGGCATGAGCGGTAGTCGCTGAACCTGAAAAGAAATCCAAAACAATATCTCCTTCTTCCAAGTTAGCTATTCTCATCAATAGTTTTATTAGTCTGACTGGCTTAGGGCCATCAAAAATACCTATACCATCAAACAAAGCTTTTATTTCTTGCTTTGCTTCTTGATTGTGACCGGCTTCTTCATGAAATAAAATAGTATTAGGACGTAATCCAGCTTGAACTTCAGATAAAAATGTTTTCTTTCTTGGAATTCCATCACCGTTTGCACCAAACCAAATACGCCCATCTTTCCTCCATTTATCAAAAGTTTCTTTACTACAGCTCCAATATCTTCCACTTGGCGGCATAACTTTTCTTCCACTTGGAGTCGTAATTTCGTATAATAGCGCATTTGACCCTGATTTAGCCGATAAAATAACTGATGTCCATACACCTCTCGGATCATTATCAGGATTATTATAACCAGACGGAATTTCATCTCCACGCGGAAGTAATCCTATATTCCATCCATCATCAGAATTTAAAATGTTTTTCTTGCAATAGCACAATATATGGTCATGCATTGTAGAAAAATATGTTGCATCATTAGAACGTGAAAATTTCTTTTGCCAAATTAAATCTGCAACAAAATTGCCTTCCCCAAAAATCTCACTACAAATTTTTCTAAGGTTATCCGCTTCATTATCATCTATACTGATAAATAACACACCATTATCTGAAAGAAGATTTCTTGCTAACATCAAACGAGAATACATCATTGAACACCAATCAGAATGAAATCTTCCATTACTTCCCGTATTTTTGAACATTCTATTTCCTTCCTCGTCAACGATACCGCTTTCTTCGTTAAAATCTGATATATTTATTTTAAAATCATCATTATAAATAAAATCATTTCCCGTATTATATGGAGGATCAATATAAATCATTTTTACTTTATTTAAATAACTTTCCTGAAGTAATTTCAATACTTCAAGATTATCTCCTTCAATATAGAGATTCTCTGTATTATCCCAAGCGACTGATTCCTCCTTACATGGGCGAAGCGTTTTTCGAATCGGCTTATTTGCTTCCACAATAGATGCTTTCTTCCCTACCCAAGTAAATTCGTATGCCTCATCCCCATCAATAACGTCCGATGAAAGCATCTGCTTTAAAAGTTCGAAATTAATCACTTTTTTTCCTTTCCCATTTTCATCGATAGTCTCAGTTATACAATTAGGAAATAAAGAACCAATTTTTTCAATATTCTGAGCAGTCATATCCACTGACTCCATCCGCATTTTATCCATCTTATTTATCCCCCTCAGATGAAAGCATACCTAATAATTCATCTGCTATTTCTTCTGCTGTCATTGTGGCTGTCGTCATTGCTAATTTACTAGCTAAAATAGGACTATAATCCATCACTTGCTTTTTTGTCAAATTATGCCATATAGGAAGTAACATTTTGCCGTTGATACTTTCCATTTGAAATAAACCATCTAGCTCTGCTTTTGTCCAATATTTTCTCTCTGCTATATAATTAGGCGATAATATAGCAACACCAAACTTAGATTTACGCAACCCATCATCAATTCTTGCTCTCATAGAATCACCCCATTTTATTTTTGATTTATCATACCAAACCTTAATTTCTCTGTCTTTCAAAGCTTGCACAAAGGCTTCTACAAAATCTGCTTTATCTTCCCAAGCGTGAGAAACAAACACATCATATTCGGGTTCATCCCCCGAAACTGTTTCCAAAAATTCATTTTTAACTTTAGATAACCGTAATGATTCCAATTCCGAAATACGTTGTTCATATACTCGTTTCATATTTTCAATTGATTTTTCCTGTTTCTTCCGTTCGTTTTGCTCTTCTTTTTGAAGTTTAAGATAGGCATCATTTCTTTTCGTACGTTTATCTGAAATTTTTTTACCATAATCTGCACTCGCTGCTTCAGCTTTTCTTGTTTTTTCCTCATAATTTTCAATTTGTCGCATTTTACTCTTTATCATACTTTCAGAAGCATTTTTGCTAACACTTACTCTTGATGCTTTTCTATGATTGTCCGATGCCTTTCTATCTTCTTCTGCTTTTTTCTTCTCCAAGTCAGCAATCTCTTTATCTAAAGAATTTACTTTTCTCTGATACTGTTCAACACTCATGTTTATAAATACTCCTCTAATTCTTTTTTTAATATTTTTAACTCTCTATTTATCTGCATCTGTTTATTCAACTGCTTTTCTTTCCGAATTTGAGCCTTTAAAATATCAATCTTTTTTTGCAACAGCTGTCTCTGTTCATCTCTAGTCACAGATTCTTTTAAACTTTCACCGTTAGTTTTGATTTGTAATTTATCTCCGGCAATCTGTCTAACATAATTCTCATAAGCTGCATCCATGCTCAGTCCTTCCAGATGTAAAGGTAATTCTTCTTCTTTCATCCATTCTGTATGATAATACCTATTCACCTTAAATGCTTTATTTCCAGATGCAGCCTTCTCCTTAAATCCAACCCATGCCTGGTACTCACCTTGATATTCTAGTAAAAATAAGATATGATACGGTACTACTTTATCTATCTGGTAAAGTAATTTTTCATCTAATTCTGGATTGTTTAAATGAATTTCAAAAACTTCTAATTCTGTTACCTTATTTCCCTCTGCAAGATTTGTAGTTGAAACTGCTATTTTGTTTTTCCAATATATTGTTTTAACCTGTTCTACAAATACTCTTTTTATTGCTGGTGAAATCGTCATATTTTCGTAAAATTTTTGTTTTGGAATTCGTTTATTAAACTCTGTCGTTTTTGGTAATCCTATCATTCTTTCACCAACCTCCTTTATTTTATCACAAGAAAACATATAAGTTCAAAATCATCTAACCCAGATACGGCTGATAAAAGAGCTGATGTACCCCCTTCAGCAAATAAACTATCAATATCACTTTCTTCTTTACAATTAATGATTGAATTAATCGCTTCACTAAGAAGTTCAGACATCTCGCCCATATTCTTCCCATCATCTGTTTCTTCATTAAATTTCTGGTAAAGTTTTTTAATTGGCTGCTTTTTCCCTCTGCACAGCAATCTGATATCATCTAGTAATTTTTTAGGATTCAAATAGTCGCAAATAACTTCTCCATCCATCCCAATATAAACCATATAAAACGGATGAATTCTATTCTGATTATCAATATTTACACTATTATTAATATTCTTCAATACAAATATAACACCTTCTGGTAAATCTTCTCTTGACGGAACTACAGCATGTAAACCTTTCGGTTTTTGTTCTAAATCTGGATGTATTTTTACATAGTCTAATAAATCAAGTCGAAATTCATTTAAGCCCAAGTCCATGATAGAAATACCTGTAGTCATATCCTCAATATCTACTACCTCTTCCTGCAACCGTTTTAACTGTTGTTTACGATATTCCAAATCTCCTTTTTCTTCCGGATTTATAAGATCATCATCACCAGTAGAAGTCATAATAGAAATTTTCATACGTGTTTCCACACGTCCTTTTAGGTTAATATATTCATCCAAATCCATATCCGGCCAAAAATTCACAAGTTGAATATATTCATTCTTACTCCCAATACGATCTATACGTCCAAATCTCTGTATAATACGAACCGGGTTCCAATGGATGTCATAATTAACTAAATAATCACAATCCTGCAAGTTCTGTCCCTCAGAAATACAATCTGTTGCTATCAATATATCTATTTCTGTATTACTTCCAGGCATTAATATATTTCTCCCTTTGGATATAGGAGAAAAACATGTCAAAACATTATTTAAAGTTGCTTTAAAACCTACAATTGTTGTTTTTCCATCTATACTTCCTGTAATTACAGCTGTGTTAAGTCCATACTTATTTTTGATATGTTTGCTAACATGTTTATATAAATATTCTGCGGTATCAGAAAACGCAGAAAAAACCAAAACTTTTTTATTATCTGTATTTATCGGATGTTCAATTTTTTCATCTAATAATCGTAACAATTCTTGCAATTTGTAATCATGTTCTGGTGTAATATCAGCTACCATTAATGTCAAAAGCTCTAGTGTCTCCGCATCTTCTATTAATTCTGAACGCCAAGTTTTGTAATCCATATCTGCAAGTTCAATCTTCACTTTTTTTCCAACTGTAAAATATTCTGTATTCCCATCATCAATATCAAAATCTTCGTCTGAAACTTCATACATATTAATGTTTATATTTCCATATTTTTCAAATTGATTAATTGCTGTAATTGTATCTTCAATTAATGCTTTCATCCTCTGTAAAGTTAATTGAAAAGAATTTACAGAACTTTCTAATCGTTTCAGAAGATTAATGCTCATTAATCTCCTAATACCTTCCTCACGTCCTGTCTGTGTAAGGTTCATCCCCTTATTATGTGTTAAATCCAAATACTTCTGCATCTTACTTGGAAATATATAATTAGATGGGGTATAAACACAAAGACTTAAATGTATCAACTGCTCGTATATCTCATTATAATTAATTGCAGCATTCAAATCCGTAAGTTTCGGTCTAAGTGAAATTGGCTTTTTTCGCTCTGGAAATTTTCCTATTTCAGTAGTATCATAATACTTTTCGATATGCTTTCTAGAACGTGCTATTGTCACACTATCTAGCAGCTCAAAGAAATCGAAATCTAACATTTGAAGCAACGCCTCTGTCGTTCTTTTTGCTACATCTAATTTACTCCAAGAATTAAATGCTTTCTGTGCTTGTTTAAATATTTCATCTATCGTTTTACTCGTACTCAATTTCTTGTTTATGTTTTCTGAATCACCTTCATAGGCAATCGCCAACTGATTTTTTAAATCCACAAATCTATTATTAACAGGAGTTGCTGATAGCATCAATACTTTCGTTTTCACACCGGCACGTATAACTTTATCCATCAATTTCACATAACGATTTTCCTGTGTTTTTGCATGTGTACCTGCACCATTACGAAAATTGTGAGATTCATCGATTACCACAAGGTCATAGTTTCCCCAATTCAAACGTTCTAAGTCTAATCCATTAGAAAATCCATGTGTACGAGATAAATCAGTATGAAAAAGGACATCATAGTTCAATCGATCTGAAGCAATCGGATTGTTAATATAATTGTCCTTATATGTATTCCAGTTTTCTGCTAACTTTTTGGGGCAAAGGACAAGTACACTCCTATTGCGGTTTTCATAATATTTAATGACAGCCAAAGCTGTAAATGTCTTACCTAACCCAACACTATCTGCCAAAATACACCCGTTATAACGTTCCATTTTATTAATAATAGCTAATACTGCATCTCTTTGGAAGTCATAAAGCATATTCCAAATTTTACTTTGTTTAAATCCTGTTGCTTCATTTGGTAATTCATCTTCTGATATATCATCCAAAAATTCACTAAACACATGATACAATGTCATGAAATAAATAAACTCCGGAGAATTTTCATTATATGCTGTAGTAATATTTTCAACCACAACATCTGTGACATCCTGCAATTTCCCCTTGTCCTTCCAAAGATTCTCAAAAAGTTGTATATAAGACATCGAAAATGGAGCATCAAAACGATTAATCATATTATAACTGTTATTACCACGCTCACATCCAATATCTACCGTAGTAAATCCACTAATAGGCATATATGCAAGTTGATTCATCTTATTTTCTACTGTAATAAATCCACCCATATTTTCACCAGTTGTATTAGACTTAAAACGTGCCTTTCTTTTAATCCATTCTGCACATTCTTTTGCGATTGCACGCTGTGTCATTTCATTACGCAATTTCAATTCAAATTCTGTACCATAGAGACTATTTTCTCGATTAAGACGTGGTATATAAAATTCACGTTTTTGTTTTTCTGCTTTTTCAGTTACAAATGTCGGAGATGTAAAAATAAATCGAAATTCTTCTACAGATTCCAATTGCTTTTTTAACTCTTTATAAGCATACATAGAAAAACAAGCAGCTGCAATAGATACTTTACTGCCTTTTTCTATTGTTGATGCCATATCATCACGAGCAATTTCCGTAATATTATCAAATACTTTTACTTCCATTCTTACCTTCTCCTCAGTACAGAAAAACATTTTATCCAATCACAATAATTAAGCATTAAGACATTTTTGAAGTCAAATACCCATGATAAAAGTATACCATATTTAAATAAAATATGATATACGTTCATATTACCGAACCTTTTTACACATCTTAAATATCTTATCATTTTCTCACCCTAAGCACCATATACACATAATTTCTCCAGTCACGCTATAATTCTAATTTAAGAATGAAACTTTCTCTTTTATTTTCCAAATATTATTTTCTGATTAGATACTGAAGAAAAAATTTTCTAATCATTAATAAAACAGCAATAAAATCTTCTGTAAATGCAGATGACTTTATTGCTGTAAATATCGTTATGATAAATTTATATAGTATTTCCGCTATGTTCACTTATTTTTCCCATTTAGAGAGTTTCCTCAAATTATTTTCATAATTTTTCTTAAAGTCTTGAACATTCTTCGCTCTCCTTTTACCTCTTTTTCCTGAAATTTCAACCTTCCTTTCTACAGATGCAATATTTTATTTTCTCTCAATATTCGATCGATATTGCTCATCTCTTTTATTCGCTAATTTAAGTATACTATTCTTTTTCTCAGCTTTGAAGTTCTCTCCTAATTTTTCAATCTGATTCTTCCAATTCATCTTTATCTACCCTACTTTAAATAATCCGGTTTTCCAAATAATTCTTTTCTTTCTACCCTATCTGATACTATATTTTTTCTTACTGTCTTTTCTTCTATCATCCTTTCAATTCGTTCTAACTTATCGTGTATATCCTCTAATTTTCCAATAATCTTTTCCTGTTCGATTCCCCTTCCAAAATATTGTATTGCTGCATTTACAAATAAATTTTCTTTGGGATATTTTTCTTTATCTCTCTTTTCGATGAATGTTAATGATTCTTCTGTCATTCTATAATGTTTATCTTTTCCCATTTTTAACATTTCCTTCCTTGTTGTATTTTGTAAAACTTTGTACCAAATACGGGAGCTATGTACATTTTCTTTGTAGAATTATATCCCTTTTCCGGGAAATAAAAGTATCCCATATCAGGGAACTATATCCCAAAAAAGGGACTAATAAGCTGTCAAGCTTATTGCAAGATACGCATTTTGTACACACAAAATGCATCTTGTTAAGGGAGAATCCCTAAAACCCCCTTCACCGAAACAGTGCCACCTGCATAAGCCTCTATGTCTATGTAATTGGAATCTTATCTATCCTTTTCCAAGCTGTTTTCTCACTCACCATTAACACCTACTCCTTTCCAAACAAAGTATCCAAAATTTCAAGAATTATTCTAAGTGACTCTACCTGCTCTGGTTCTAATTCCTCCAAATTAGGATTTTTATTAATCTGGTTTGAAATTTGTTCCATTTGCTTTTTAATTTCTGTAAAAGTTTTAATGTTTCCTTTAACAAGAATCCTCTGGTACAGGCAACTCTGTATAAAGAACTTTGACTTTAACATTCCTGTCAATTTAATTCGAGTCTCTATCAGTTCCTTTTCCGTTGGAGAAACGCGAAAATTCATAATTATATTTCGCACTCTGTTTTTTTCATTTTTCTTGCTTCTGCTTTTTCTTTTTTCTTTAGACTGTGTAGGCCTTCGATAAATTTTATCTACCTCATGCATTCTTATCCTCCTAGATTCTGGCACACACATATTCCAGATTGTCAAAGTACGGTGTTCCGACTAAATACCAATGTCCTCCTTTTTCATCCCAGGCCATTTCTATCCGTGTGTGAATCCATTTGTCAGCAACTTTTACTTCTAAAGAATCTCCACAATGGAATCCTTCACACTCCCATAAATCAGATACTAAAAGTCCATATCTATTATTATTACAATTATATCCTAAACGACCTTCAATCATTTTTCTCCTCCTCTTTAAATACTTTGTCTAACTTATTTGCCATCTCTTTCTGAACTGAGGGATATAAATGTGCATATCTTTCAGTAATCGTTATACTTTCATGCCCCAGACGTTCTGCAATCTGAATTGGTGAATATCCAAGATTAATAAGTAATGCACAACTGGAATGTCTTAAATCATGAATTCTAATTCTTTTAATTCCTGCTGCTTTACTGCCTCTGTCCATTTCATGGTGAAGATAACTTTTTGTAACTTCAAAAAGTCTGCTATTTTCATTTACTTTATATAGTGATTCGATGTAATCCTGTATTTCCTCGCACAAAAATTCTGGAAGTTCTATTGTCCGATTACTTTTTTCCGTTTTAGGTGAAGTAATCATTGATTTTCCTTTAATAACTTGATAAGTTTTATTGATTCTAAGCTTCTTAGATTCCAAATCAAAATCTGCTTTTGTGAGAGCCAATAACTCTCCACATCGAATTCCTGTCCAATATAAAATTTGAAATGCATAATATGAAATCGGTTTATCTTTAATAGCTTCAGAAAATTTAAGATATTCATCTAATGTCCAAAATTGCATCTCTTTTCCTTTTGCCTTTCCCATTTTCTTATTAGCTATACATGGGTTTTTCGGCAGTTCATAATATTTAACTGCATGATTAAAAATTGCATTTAGCTGGTTCTGAATACTTCTAAGATAAGTCTGTGAATACCCTTTTCCGTTCTCATCCCTCTGGCTTAAAAGTTCATTTTGCCATTGTAAAATATCAATAGAAGTAATTTCTGACAAACTTTTTTCCTTAAAATATGGTAGAATATGTGCTTCTATAATATTTTCTTTATTATCCATAGTACTAGCTTTTAACTGTGGTCTTAAATCTCCCATATAGATATCAACAAAAGCACCAAATCCCATATTAATATCTTTACTTGTCTTTGCCAAAAATTCACGTTCATACTTCAATGCTTCTTTTTTAGTAGAAAATCCCCTTTTCTCATGTTTTCTACGCACGCCTTTCCAGTCCTTGTAGTAACAAGCAACACGCCATGTCGTTCCTTTATATCCATTCCATTTGTCTTTATATACCGCCATATCCTACCTTCTCCTTCCCATAATTTAAATATGGCTTTCCTCTCAGGAATTTTGTATAATCATCGTGTAATCTAGCTTGAATATCTAATGTACCCACAAGACTCTCTATGTACAAAGTAGAAATCAAATAGGAGGACATATTTTTTATTTCAAGAGTCGCATCTATAAGTCTGTTTAAAATGTCCGCTATATGTTCATATCGTAATTTTAAGAAACGAGATTTCACTTCTTCCCATGGATAAAACGTACCTTTCACTAAAACTTTATCTCTTGGATAGCAAACCATATCGCAAATGACATCATAAATCTCATGTACCATTATGACCTCATCTTCATTATGACCTTCTGCAATTTCTATGAGCCAACTAAGCCTTATATTATCTGCAATTATTTCTTTGTATTTATAAATATCTATCTCTCGCTCCACCTCCTCTTCTACTTCTGATTTTCCAGATAGATGGATAGATTTTATATTATCCGTTTTTATTTCTTTGCTCTTATTATCCTTATTATATTGCAGTGTTTTTTCCGCGATGGCATTTCCGTATTGGCTTTTCCATGTCGAATTATCTGTAATGGATTCACCGTGACGGATTTCCCGTGGCGGTAAATCTATCACATTCCTCTTTTCAGTAAAAACTTCTATTTCGCTAACATACTTTCCATCTTTTCCCCGAGTCTTTTTACGCACTACATATCCCAGTGATTCTAAATTAAAAATAGATTTTCTTATAGCGTCTACACCATCTGGAACAATGGCACTTAAGCCTGATATGCTAAATTTCCATTCATCTGGCAAACTGCATATTGTGCATAAAACTCCTCTATCTTTCATAGAAAGCTCTTTATCTCTCAAAACATTATTACTAATTATTGTAAAATTCTTTTGAGTTTTATTTTTTAAAACTGCCATTCAAAAACTCCTTATCTAAGATTTTTCTTGAAAAGAAGCACCTGCCATGCTAACATTTAATCAGCACATTCATGTTAGTAATACATGTGCGGCCCCTTTGCCGAGGGGCTTTTTCTTTTCTAATTATTTCTGTTTTTCTCATTAATGAACACCAGATTTCAAACACGCCTCCTCATACCAAATTCGATTAACCTTTCCTGATACTACAATTGCTCTTGGATTCTGTTCTTTCATTTCCTTATTCAATTGCTTTATCACCTCATAGGCTTTGGCTCTGGATACTCCAAGATCAAATTTGACTGTATCAACTCCTACAAACATTGGTACTCTTTCTTCTGTCATAACTTTCTCCTTTCTTGAATTTAATAATTAATCTTAAAGGTTTGTATATCCATAATAACTAATCTAATCAGTTAAGTCAAGTCTTAATTTTTTTAGTTAATCCAATTTTTTTAGTTTAATATTTTTCATTTCTTGTTATAATAAGATTAAACTATTTCTGAAAGGTTGATTTTATGACTTTTGATATTATGAAATTATTTGAAAATGATAACTTTATCTCTCCTGGTTCAATCGGCGGAAAAATAAAAAAAATTCGTGAGTTAAGGGGACTTACCCAAAAACAATTAGGTATCATGTGTGGTTTTTCCGCTTCATCCGCAGATGTACGAATTGCTCAATATGAAAAAAACAAAAAAATACCAAGAGAGAAAACACTCAAAGACATATGTGAGGCCTTGAATATTGATGTGTATTGCCTATTTGATGCAGATATGCTCCCATATCAGCGTATGTTTCACGCTTTATTCGATATTGAAGACTTTCATGGTTTACATCCTATAAAAAGAAATGACAAATACTATCTTGAATTCAGTGGACCTACTGTTATAGGGCAAGATATCCTTCCTCATGATTTTGACGAATTTCTTAAAGAATGGTATGAGATGTACCAACAACATCTTCCGAATCCAAGCGATACTAAAAAAGAGAAAGAAAAAAAAGAAGCTAACTATGCTCTATGGAGATATGAATATCCAATAAATGTTGCTGAGGAAAACACAAAAAAATTACAAAATCAAATGAAAATGAATCACTTACAGGCCCAAATGGATGCTTTAAATGCAGAAATGCAAGGTGAGGCCGAACTATCACAACTTGATGCTGCAATGGCAGATGCTCTTGCAGCTAGTAAAAAAGTATATAGAGATATTACAAAAGAATCTGAATTTATTCTGCTTATAAAAAAATTAATAGAAGCAGATATTCCTATAGAGCGTTTTTCACCCGAAGTCAGCACTAAAATTGACTATGATCACATGCACATTATCTCTATTAAAACACAGGATATAATTAATAATGAATCTAACAAGTCATATTTTGCTGAATTTCTATGTCAAATTGAAACTATGCAAAGAGCCGGTTTGAATATCAACAGAAAAATCACTTGCAAAAATAATGAATTATATGTAACCTATGAAATAGCCAGTTCACAATGGAAATATCTTAAAAATCTAAACAGATACTGGGATGATATTATCTATATTAAAGAGCGAATTGGTTCATGGCCAAATCAAGAAATAGACGAATTAAATAAGAAATTTTTAAATAAGATTACTGGCCCTCATGATATGATGATTAACTAATATTACTTTTTCACACCAAACTACTGGAATAATATAGACATTTTATAGACGAAGAAAACAAAGAGCCGCTATCTAAGCGGCTCTTTGGCATTTTGGTACTATTCAAACTCGCAAATAAAATTTTGTTACTATACTTTTTAGTATTGGTATTATGGTTCTATTTGGTTTTATATGTGTTCAACTGTCCTAAATCTATAGGCTGTACTGAACGGTGTTATCAAATTGTTATCATGATTGTGTTATCAATCATTTTTTCCTTAAAACGTTTGAAACAGTTGCTTGCGATACATCTAACATTGCAGCAATCTGTTCTTGAGTAATTTTATTTTTCGTTAAATCTTTAATAACTGCATTTCGTTGTGCAATCGAATTTATTTCTGGTATTTTTAAGACCTGCCCAATCTCCACTCCAGTAGCAGTTACTGTCTTTATTAACGTAGTTCCATTATCAAGCACAGCTCTTGCAATTTTAGATCCATTCTTTTTATTTGTTTTAAAAGCTAAAGAAACAACATTCGAAGCTGTCTGACCAAATTTCTGTAAATCAGAAGTTTTAAAAACTGTCATCAAATTCAAAGACATATCGCACCTCCAAATTATTATTTTAATATAAATATAATATCAAAATAATAATTTGTCAATATTTTTTTATA
>OGWZ01001669.1_pt1 | contig 19780 bp, 17 predicted proteins | sample 1576141 | NCBI WGS metagenome assembly OGWZ01 (sample SAMEA3541512, study PRJEB24748) | human gut metagenome | biome: human gut; feature: human-associated habitat; material: faeces | place: China | collected 2012
TTTCAGGGTATAGACTGGATCGTCGTCAGGTAAACTCAATTCGAAGAAACTAAAGCTAATTTTCTGTTGCCCAAACTCAAAAAAATCGTTATAATAATTAGTTGTTAGCATAGTTACATTATAACATGTAACGGAGAGAAAGATGGTTGTCGTTAGCCATCTTTTTTTCTTTTTTCAGATAAATTCAAAGAGGGTATGACTCGTTGTGAGTCATACCCTCCCTGCTTTGAAACTATCTATTTCCCGACAGCCCCTTGTTTTGACGCAAAATTGCGAAAAAATTATTTGATTACTGGTTATTGTTTAAATATTCTTTTAAAGCAAGTGAAAGCTGATCCGGGCAGGATGTTGCTTTGTATCCGCATTTGATACCTTCGATACGTGAAATTGCTTCGTGAATATCCATTCCTTCAACGAGGCGGCCAATGCCCTGTAAGGTACCGTTACATCCGCCTGTGAACTCAACATTATGAATACGTCCAGCTTCATCTACTTCTAAGTGAATATTCTTAGAACAGACGCCGTGTGGTGTAAATTCCATGAGTATAGTCCTCCTTTATATTTATACTATTATTGTGCCTTATAAAATTGCTTCAATGATTATAACACAGCCTTATAAGAAAATGCTAGTGCATATTATAAGAAATCTGATATAATAGCTATTGTAATTTTGAAGGGAAATCTATAGATATAGATAAAAACAATATGTAGGAAAACGGAGGATTTTCAAATGATAGGAATTATCGGAGCAATGGATGAAGAGGTTGCAATATTAAAGGAATCGATGGAAGTTCAGGATACGATGGAACGTGCCGGAATGACTTTTGTCAAAGGTATTATGAGCGGCAAGGAAGTTGTAGTTGTAAGAAGTGGTATCGGAAAAGTCAACATGGGAATCTGTGCACAGATTCTGATTGACTGTTTTGGTGTGGATACGCTGATCAATACAGGTGTGGCAGGTTCTCTGGATGCAGATATCAACATCGGGGATATCGTGATTTCTACAGATGCAGTTCAGCACGACATGGATGTAAGTATGCTTGGCGATCCGGTAGGACAGATTCCGAGAATGGATACCTTTTCTTTCCCGGCAGATGACAAGCTTATGAAGCTGGCAGTGGAAGTAAACAAAGAAGTGAATCCGGATATTCAGACATTTACCGGAAGAGTGCTCAGCGGAGATCAGTTTATTTCCGGCAAGGAAAAGAAGGAATATCTGGTAAAGACATTTGATGGAAAGTGTGCGGAGATGGAAGGCGCAGCAATGGCGCAGACCGCATATCTGAATAAAGTTTCGTATGTCATTATTCGTGCAATTTCGGACAAAGCTGACAACAGTGCAACGATGGATTATCCGGAGTTTGTGAAGATGGCAATCACCCATTATGTAGGGCTTGTCAAAGGTCTTGTAGAAAGAATGTAATGCGTAAGACAGCAAAGTAAAACAGAAAAGCAGCGTCATTTTCCAGACAGGATGTCGGATTGTGGCGAACGATTAGGGAATCCAAATTCGGAGGTTTACGGTATAATGACGGTAAATCTAAGAAGGAGGATTCTTTTTATGTTGGAAATGTTCGTGGTGAGAGAAACGGTATTTTTTCTGACGGGAGTGATGATCGGGATCGGCGCGATTGCAAGACTGATTACCGGGATTTCACTGAAAAAGCTGGTAAGAGCAGCAAGTAACATGAGTAAAAGCAATCATCCGCTGATGCGGCTTGTAAGGGCAAAATTTGAGCATGGGTGTATGGTGAGTGATAAAGTACAGAATGTTGGTGCATTTGTAGAGAAATATTTGTATGAATACCGGGTGCTTGGCGTGAGGCTGCATACCTGGAGGCAGTGGGCGAAGGGGAGCATCTGGCTCTGCCTTATCTTTGGAGCCACAGGAACAGCGCTTGCTTATGCAGCGGGGGAGAGGGAACAGGGACTTTACAGATATGGTATTTTGGGCGGTATGGGAGCTTTGGCACTCTTTCTACTCCGGATGCTTGCGGATGATGCTTATCAGCTGGAGGCAGCGAAAACCTATATGGTAGATTTTCTGGAAAATACATATGCTCATCGCTATGAGAAGACCAATCAGAAAGAAATCCAGGTTACGGTTCAGAGAGCGGATGAGATTCCGGAGAAAATGGATGCAGAGGAAAATGAAGCGGCGCATTCTGGTCAGGTGCAAAGACCATTTTCAGAAGAAAACGTGCCAGCAAGCGCAGCTACGGTAAATGCGGCTTCTGTGAACGAAAAATGGTATACAGAAGATGGACAAATGCAGCAGACCGTGCAGACAGTAGCAAAAGTGGGACAGGCGAATGCAAATCAGGCTGATGAAATGCGGACGCAGCAGCCTGGAGCACGGATGGAAGATACAGCCGGTTCCAGATTTAAGCAGGAAGATACCGGCGAAAAGCTGGAGCCGACAAAAGAGGCAAGAATCCGGGAAATTCTGGAAGAATTCCTTGCCTGACTGGTGTGGATAATCGCAAGTTAAGTGAAATCTGCCCAGTATATAAAAAAGTCTTTTTCGGGTAAAAAAGTGATTTAAAAATATAAAATACCGATATGTGGGAAAGCTGATTCCAGATATCGGTATTTCTATTATTATCGGGCAGGTGGTACACTTTTGCAGTTCACAGTTTTACAGAAAAAACACAGAATGAACACAGATTGCCCCCAGAAGTTTCACAAATCATCCGTATAATTGAAAAGCATGAAATTTTGTAGTCAGGAGGAACAACATTGATTGAGGTAAAAAATCTTGTAAAGAAATACGGCTCACATCTGGCTGTAGATCATTTGAATTTTACTGTAGATACCGGGCAGATCTATGGATTTCTGGGACCGAACGGTGCCGGAAAGTCTACAACGATGAATATTATGACCGGCTATCTTGGCGCCACAGAAGGTGAAGTGCTGATCAACGGGCACAATATACTGGAGGAACCGGAGGCAGCAAAAAAATGTATTGGTTATCTGCCTGAGATGCCACCGCTTTACACGGATATGAAGGTAAATGAATACCTGAGGTTCGTAGCGGAATTGAAGAAGATCCCAAAACCGGAACGGCAAGAGCAGATTGAGAAGGTCATGCTGATGGTGAAGATCATGGATGTACAGGACCGGCTGATCAAGAACCTGTCCAAAGGTTATAAGCAGAGAGTCGGACTTGCGCAGGCAATCCTTGGATTCCCGGAGATCATCATTCTGGATGAACCGACGGTCGGACTGGATCCGAAGCAGATCATTGAAATCCGTGAACTGATCCGCGAGCTGGCAAAAGAGCATACCGTGATCCTGAGCTCGCACATTCTGGCAGAGATCCAGGAAGTCTGTGATTATATTATGATTATTTCCAAAGGGAAACTGGTGGCAAGTGATACACCGGAGAATCTGGAAAAGCTTCTGACGAATCAGCGGACTGTGGAAATCCTGGCAAAGGGAAATGAAGATACGGTACGGAAAGTCATCGGCACAATCGGTAATGTGCAGAAGGCATCCGTGGAACACGGAAAAGAAGAAGGAACGGTAAAAGCGAGTCTGTTCCCAAAGGATGGAAAGGATATCAGGGAAACAGTATTTATGGCATTTGCACAGGAGGGCTGCCCGTTACTTATGTTGTATCACAGCCGCACGACGTTGGAGGATGTCTTCCTGGAGCTGACGCAGGGAAGCACACCTACAGCAGCAAAAGCGATGAAGGACGGCGAAAAGAAAGGCCGGATGGTAAAGCGGCGCAAGAAAAATGCGCAGGAAGAGGCAGAAGAGAACGAGCTGACTGAGATGGATGAAGAGCCGGAAGAAAATGCCGTTCCGACAAGTGAGGATGAAAAGGAGGATCTCGAAAATGACAGCAATTTATAAACGAGAATTAAAATCCTATTTTCAATCAATGACAGGCTATGTCCTGATCGCATTCCTTGTGATCTTCACGGGAATCTATTTTATGGCGTACAACTTAAATTCGGGATATCCCTATTTTTCATATGTTCTGATGAATATCAACTACGTGTTGATCATCATTATCCCGATGCTCACCATGCGTTCCTTTGCGGAGGAACGGAAGAACAAGACAGACCAGCTTCTGCTTGCCGCACCGGTAAAATTATTTGATATCGTGATGGGAAAATACCTTGCGATGGTGACGGTATTTGCGGTACCGTGCCTGATTTTTTGCATTTTCCCAATTATCATTAAGAGCTTTGGAACGGCGTATCTGAAGGTGGATTATCTGTCGATCCTGATGTTCTTCCTGCTCGGATGCGTGTATCTGGCAATCGGAATGTTTCTTTCGTCACTCACAGAAAGTCAGATCATTGCGGCAGTAATAACCTTTGGCGTTTTGCTTCTGATCTATCTCTGGGGAGGACTGATCGATTTCCTCCCGACATCAGCTACAAGCGGCATGATCGGTATTGTGGTATTCGTTACCATTGCGGCGCTGATCATTTACCGGATGACTGGAAACTGGATGATCGCAGGAATTATCGAAGCGATCGGAGTTGTTGCGGTTGTGATCGTAAGCTTCGTAAAATCTTCATTATTTGAAAATATTTTGGTCAACATCATGAAGAAGCTGTATCTTGCAGATGTATTTGACAACGTAGCATATAACAAGCTTTTCGATGTGAGTGGGCTGATCCTGTATCTGAGTGTAGCAGGTGTATTTATCTTCCTGACCATGCAGTCCATTCAGAAAAGACGTTGGAGTTAGGAGGGAGAAGACATGGAAAAAATCAAAAAAATGTTCAGCAGCAAGTCTTCCCGGAACGGAACTTACAGCGTAGGGCTTGCAGTGATCGTGATTGCAATCGCGATCGTGATCAATCTGGTGGCAGGACAGCTTCCGGAAAAAGTAAGAAATATTGATATCAGCAGCAACAATCTGTACGATATCAGCAGCGTGTCCACAAAAATGCTGAAGAAGCTGGATAAAAAAGTAGATTTGAAAGTGATCGCAGAACAGGATTCTGTGGATACCAGGATCAAGACTTTTGTGAAAAAATATGCGGCGCTTTCCGGCAAAGTAAAAGTGGAATGGGTGGACAGCGTACTGCATCCGTCCGTTCTTCAGAAATATAATACCGATGGGAATGTAATCGTTGTGTCCTGTGATGCAACCGGAAAGTCTACAACGATTTCATTTTCAGATATTATCCAGTCCGATTATTACTCTTATTATACGACCGGAAGTGCCAGTGAAAGTTCTTTCGACGGAGAAGGACAGCTTACCAGTGCGATCAATTATGTAACCAGCGAGGAAACAAGCAAGATTTACCGGACCAGTGGTCACGGAGAAGCGACATTTTCAAGTTCGGTAAGTGATCTGCTTACTAAGAATAATCTGGAGACGGAAGAAATCAACCTGAGTATGAGTCCGGAAATCCCGGATGACTGTGACCTGTTGTTTCTCTATGCACCGACATCGGATATTACAGATGATGAAAAGACAATTATTGAGAAATATCTGAGTGACGGCGGAAAGGTTTATCTGATCCTTGGAGATACGACTTCAGACACACCAAATCTGGACGGAATTATGTCGGATTATGGACTGAAAAAAGTCAGCGGTTATATTGCAGATACCCAGAGATGCTACCAGGGAAATTATTATGCAATCTTCCCACAGCTTTCTCTGAGTGGTGACCTGGGAAGCGGCATCAGCAATCAGATGGTACTTCTGCTGAATTCACTTGGTATGGAGAAAACAGATACGGATAATGATAATCTGACGGTTACCCCATTTATGCAGACATCAGACAGTGGATATGCAGTGACAGAAAATGACCAGACACAGGGACAGTATATCCTGGGAGCCGTTTCTACCAATGCGATTTCTGCGGATTCTTCAGATTCGGACAGCGAGGATGAAGACGATAAGAGTGATGCAACGGATACAGACACAAAGACAGCAAGACTTACGGTGCTTACTTCTGCATCTATGATCAGCTCGGATATCACAGATCAGCTGACGACACTGGATAACCTGACTTTGTTTGTAAATTCAGTGACAGAGAATTTTGATAATGTAAACAATGTTGCGATTGAAGCGAAGAGTCTTTCGACTGAGACCAACACACCGATGCATGCAGGTGCATTCAGCATCCTTGTGATCTTTATTATTCCGCTTGCAATTCTGATCCTTGGATTTGTGATCTGGATGAGAAGACGGAAAGCGTAAGAGGCAGGAGGAAAAAAGATGGAGAAAAAAACAAGGACAATAGGAATCCTTCTGCTCGTACTGCTTGCTCTGCTCATTACATTTTTCGGGCTGAAAAAATGGAATACATCTAAGTCAGAGGCAGAAGAGAAGAAAAAAGAAAACGCAGTGGTGCATATTTTTGAGACAGATTCGCTGGAGTCGATCGAGTATAAAGAAGCGTCTGGGGAAGAAATGTCCTTTGTAAAAGAGGATGATACCTGGGAGTATGCGCCGGACACCACGATCGCACTGACGGAGAGCAGTATGCAAAATATGGAAGATGCATTTTCGGATATTCAGGCGGTAAAAGAGATCAAGAATCCGGATGACCTTTCGGACTATGGATTTGATTCACCGGAATATAATCTTACGCTGACCGGAAAGGATGGCGAGGCACATAAATTTCTAATCGGGAATGCTTCCGGAGAAAATTATTATTTCATGGAAGATGGAACAGAAAAAGTGTACACGGTATCGGCAGATCTGATTTCGGAAATGGTATGGCAGCTTGCAGATGTTGCTGAAAAGGACAGCTTTGTAACAGTTACATCCGATAACTTTGTAAAAGAGACTGTGACAAAACCGGGTGACGAGGTAAAAACCTACGAAGCGGACAATGAGGATCAGGAAGATACTGTCACAAGTATTATGACAGCACTTTCCGGATTCTATTTTACAGATTGTGCAGATTATCATGTGACGGACGCGACGCTTGGCAATTACGGGCTTGCGGAAGATCAGCGGACGAAGGTGGAGCTGACTTACAAGGATACGTCGGATGATGACAAGGAAAAGACAGTTACATTCTATGTGGGAAGTAAGGACGACAGTGCGACCTACTATTATGTACAGATGGACGGTTCACAAAGAGTAAGCCGGGTACTGATCGATACGGTAGAGAAAGCGCTTGGATGGAAAGTGGACAGTAGTGCAGAGTAAAAGAATACAAAGAGAAAATTAAATAAATCTGCTAAGAAAGGAAAAGGGATGATGTCTTTCAGGAAAGGACAGAGTCCCTTTTTTGAGTGTATGTTTTTACAAATTTATCCGCAGGAATCATTGACGCTGAAAAACCAACAGTGATACTATACAGATAATACGGAAAAATGAACGTTATACAATACGGAATGAGGAGAAACGATATGCCAATCATATACAATGAAAAAACAAGAGAGTTTCATCTCTACAACCAGGAGATCAGCTATATCATCAAGATCCTTGACAACGACCAGCCGGGACAGCTCTACTATGGAAAACGCCTGACACACAGAGAAGATTTCAGCCATCTTTTTGAATATGCGATGCGTGATATGTCACCGTATGCTTTCGAGGGAAATTCTACATTCTCACTGGAGAATATCAAGCAGGAGTATCCGACTTTCGGCTGCGGAGATATGCGTTTTCCGGCATATGAGATCGAGCGGGAGAATGGAAGCCATGTAGTCGAGTTTGTATATAAAGAGCATAAAATTTATAATGGCAAACCAAAGCTTGAAGGACTTCCGGCGACTTATGTAGAAAGTGATGATGAGGCGCAGACTCTGGAACTGGTTCTGGAGGATACAAGTATCAATACAAGAATTGTCCTTTTATATACGATCTATGAAGCATTTCCGGTGATCGCGAGAAGTGTACGTTTTGAATGTGATTCTGACGAAAAGATCACACTTCTTTCTGCAATGAGCGCCTGTGTGGATCTGCCGGACAAGGATTATGAGATGATCGATCTTGCCGGTGTGTGGGCGAGAGAGCGCCATGTGAGAAGACATAAGCTGGATTACGGTATCCAGAGTATTTACAGTATGCGCGGATGCAGCAGCTACCAGTTCAATCCGTTCCTTGCACTTGCGCGTGAAAATGCAGACGAGTTCCAGGGGCAGGTCTACGGTTTCAGCCTGGTTTACAGCGGAAATTTCCTCGCACAGACAGAGGTAGACAATTATGATACCGCCCGTGTGCTGATGGGAATCCATCCAAATGGATTTAAGTGGACACTTGAAAAAGGCGAATCCTTCCAGACACCGGAGATGGTAATGGTATATTCGGAAGCCGGACTTAACGGAATGAGCCAGACCTTTCACAAGCTGTACCGCACACGTCTGGCAAGGGGAACCTGGAGAGATAAGGTTCGCCCGATCCTGATCAACAGCTGGGAAGCATTTTATTTTGATTTTGATGCGCCAAAGCTTCTGGGACTTGCGGATGTGGCAGCAGATCTTGGAATGGAGCTTTTTGTATTGGATGACGGATGGTTTGGAAAGAGAGATGACAGTACTTCTTCCCTTGGCGACTGGTATCCGAATGAGGAAAAGCTGAAAGGAACGTTAAAGGAGCTGGCAGAAAAGATCAATGCCAAAGGTTTAAAATTCGGGCTCTGGATTGAACCGGAGATGACGAACAAAGACAGTGATCTGTACAGGGCGCATCCGGACTGGATTCTTGCAGAACAGGGCAAGCGGATCTGCCACAGCCGGACACAGTATGTACTGGATTTTTCTAAGAAAGAGGTACGTGAATATATCGGGGACATGCTGGAAAATCTTCTTGCAGAAGTGCCGGTATCTTATATCAAGTGGGATATGAACCGTACATTTTCAGAGGTGTTCTCCAATGGAAATGACAGAGAGTATCAGGGAAAGGTCTGCCACAAATATATCCTTGGTGTGTATGAACTGTATGAGCGCCTGACCAGCCGTTTTCCGCATGTATTGTTTGAATCCTGTGCAAGTGGTGGGGCAAGATTTGATCCGGGAATGCTTTACTACGCACCGCAGGGATGGACTTCGGATGATACTGACGCAATCGAACGTCTGAAAATCCAGTATGGAACTTCAATGGTTTATCCGGTGAGTTGTATGGGAAGCCATGTATCAGCTTCACCGAACCATCAGACAAACCGTGACACCGCTCGAGACAAGAGCAGATGTGGCTTACTTTGGAACTTTTGGATATGAGCTTGACCTTTTAAAGCTTGGCGAGGAAGATAAGGCAGAAATCCGCCGTCAGATCGCATTTATGAAGGAGAAGAGAGATCTGATCCAGAAAGGAACTTTCTATCGACTGAAGAGTCCGTTTGAGGGAAATGAGACCGCATGGATGATCGTATCGGAGGATCAGAAGAAGGCGCTGGTTGGTTATTACCGGGTAATGCAGCCGGTCAATGTTGGATTTAAGAGACTGAAGCTGAAAGGGCTGAAAGAAGATACCTGTTATAAGGTCAGCGGATATGCTTATGACTGCTATGGCGATGAGCTGATGCAAGTCGGAATGATCCTGTCCGATTCTGCGTCCGGTGTATGGAAGAAGGGCGTGAATGATAAGGGAGATTTCCAGGCGGAAGTGTTTGAGATTGTAGCTGTGTAAGCCGGAATATATGGGAAGGACGAAATGGGAGAACCGTTTCGTCCTCTTGCGTTTTCGGAAGAAAAATTATATGATGTTTCTAAAAGACTTAAAGAGGTTTAAAATGGAACGACTATACGATAAATTAAAAGCATATTCCGAGAGCGATTTTTACGCATTTCACATGCCGGGACATAAGAGAAACAAGGCACTTCTTGGAATTGAACTTCCATACGATCTGGATATCACGGAAATCGATGGTTTCGATGATCTGCATCACGCAGATGGTATTTTAAAAGAAGAGCAGGAAAGAGCCGCAAGGGTATTTGGGGCAGAGGAAAGTCATTTTCTGGTAAATGGAAGTACTGCCGGAATTTTAAGTGCAGTGATGGGATGTACGCACCGGGGAGATAAGATTCTGGTGGCACGCCATTGTCACAAATCCATTTACCATGCAATCTATATGAATGGTCTTGTACCGCGCTATGTGTATCCGGAATTTGATATTTCCATGCATATGAACGGGGAGATCAGCAAAGAAGATGTGGCAAAAGCACTTGCTGCAGAGCCGGATATCAAAGCCGTTGTGATCGTATCTCCAAATTATGATGGCGTGGTATCGGATGTGAAAGGAATTGCAGAAGTGGTACATTCGTATGGGATTCCGCTGATCGTAGATGAAGCACACGGACCTCATTTTGGATTTCATCCGGCATTTCCGGAGCGTGCAAATGATCTGGGAGCAGATGTGGTGATCAACAGTCTGCACAAGACACTGCCGTCTCTTACACAGACTGCAATCCTGCATATCAACGGAAAAATTGTAAACCGCAGAAGGATCAAGAAGTATTTGGATATGTTACAGAGTAGCAGTCCATCCTATATTTTCATGGCAAGTCTGGATGCCTGTGTGGATTTTGTGGATGGAAAATGTGAAAATGCATTTGAACTTTATGTGGAGAGGCTGCAAAAGTTCAGAGAAGAACTGAAGCCATTACAGCATTTACAGATTCTCCGTACAGAACATTATGATATTTCCAAAGTTGTGATTTCCACAGCAAATGCAAATATTACAAGTCCGGAGCTTGCGGACCGGCTGCGAAAAGAATATCATCTGGAAATGGAAATGACCGGAGGAACCTATGTACTTGCGATGACGACCGTGGCAGATACGCAGGAAGGACTGGACAGGTTAAAAGCTGCGTTACTGGAAATAGACGGTCAGCTGGAAGCAAAAACAGCCGTTTCCGGAAGCATAGAGATTTCCGGAGAGCTTCCTAGACTGGAGCAGTATTTTACACCGCAGGAGGCAGCAGACCGGGAAGAAGACGGAGAAGCAGAAGAGATTCCGTGGAAAGAAAGTGAAGGACACATTTCTTTGGAATACGCATATCTCTACCCACCGGGAAGCCCGGTTATCGTACCCGGAGAGCGGATCAGCCGGGAAGCAGTAGAACTTCTTTGTTATTATGAAACACAGAATCTCCAAATAGAAGGAATACAGACGGAAGGCAAGATAAAGGTGTGGAAACATGAGTAAAATATATTATCTGATGGGAAAAAGTTCAACGGGGAAAGACACAATCTACAAAGAACTGAGAAAAAGAATGCCACAGTTAAAAAATGTAACGATCTATACAACCCGTCCACGGCGTGAGGGAGAAAAAGAAGGCGAAGAATATTTCTTTACAGACGAAACTGAACTTGAAAAGTTCAAAACAGAAGGCCGATTGATCGAAGAACGTGCTTACAATACAGTTTATGGTATCTGGCACTATTTCACCGCTGATGACGGGCAGTTCAATTTTGAACAAAAAAATCAGGATTATCTCATGATCGGAACTCTTGAATCCTATGAAAAATTGAAAACCTATTTTGGAAACGAAAAAGTAGTTCCACTTTACATCGAGGTAGAAGACGGAGAGCGCTTAACCCGCGCCCTCGCCCGTGAGAAAACCCAGAAAGAACCCAAATACGCCGAAATGTGCCGCCGTTTTCTCGCCGATTCCAAAGATTTCTCCGAAGAAAACCTCGCCCACGCCGGAATCACAGAACGCTACGAAAACACAGACCTTGAAGACATCCTTGAAAAAATCTGTAAAAAGATACTTGAACAGTAGAGATTTCAACACCCAAGCGAGACAGGCTCCGCCTGTCCACATGAACTTCTCATTGAGAAATTCATGAAGTTTATTAAATAAGATTTTATAATGTAGTGGAGTCAATATCCAGAAAAAAGGAATCCATCTTCGGTATCAGCGCCTTTGCACTATGGAACCGAGACTTAATCAATTGTGGAAGCCATTGCTGACACAATTGATGCTTTCAAAGGCTCGGTGGAATGCTTAGTGCAACGAAGCAGATACCGAAGATGGATTTCGTTTTTTCGTCATATTTCCACGCTACGCATGACTCTAATTCAAGAAGTTCTCAATAATCACCCCTTCTGCTTCCTCTTCCGTCATTCCAAGAGTCCGCAGCTTGATCAACTGCTCATCATTGATCCTTCCGATCGCAGCTTCGTGGATAATAGCCGCATCCACATGCTTTGCATTGATCTCAGGAATTGAACTTACTTCTGCATGATCCATGATAATAGAATCACACTGAACATGTGCATGGCAACGGTTCTTTCCGACAGCCCTCGGATGGAAGACCTGTCTGGATTCGCCTTTTGCAACTGAACGGGATACGATCTGCGCAGAGCTGCCTTCTCCGAGCAGTTCCACCATCATATTTGAAGTAGCTTCCTGTTTTCCATGTGTCATCAGTTTTTCAATGACATAAAGCTTGGAACCGGCTTCCAGATGTACATTATTTTCACGAACCGTAGAATCGACTCCTTTGATCTGAGCAGTATCCAGCGTAAATACAGAATTTTCACCAAGATAAACTTCGGTAACAGGATTGAGTACACGGGCTCCGGTGCCTTCACCCTCTCCGTAATGCTTTTCTACATAGCGTACATTTGCATTTTTTTCCACATGGAAAGTATGAATACCATCATGGCGGCTTTCGTTACATCCGCTGTTGTGGATACCACATCCGGCAACGATGGTTACATTTGCACCTTCTGCTACATAAAAATCATTGTAAACAACGTCCGTCATTCCGCTTGCGTCAACAACAACCGGAATATGAACTTCTTCGCCGTCTGTTTTTCCATCGATGAAAATATCGATTCCCGGCTTGTCCTGTTTTTTCTTGATTTTAATATGCTCACTGTCACCGTGGCAGAGCGCGATCCCATTATGTCGTAAATTGAATGCACCGGACTGTGTAAAACCGGTATCATCGATCTGAGCTAATACTTTTTCTGTAATTTTATCCAATAAAGTCATTGTATCTTCCTCCCCTGTTATCTACATTTCAGACAGCTGTAAGAATCTGCTGTCTTCCCTAATAATTGTGGAAGGATATCCGCGGTCTGTCCGATCGAAGCAATCTTTCCGCCTTCGATTACCATGATCCGGTCAGCCATTTGGATGATTCTTTCCTGATGGGAAATAAGAATAAGACTCTGCTTTTTCTCTTTGTGCATTTTTTCAAACTGTTCGATCAACATAGAAAAACTCCAGAGATCGATTCCGGCCTCCGGTTCATCGAAAATACAGAGTTTGTGCGGCTTTGCGAGAACGGTTGCAATTTCCAGACGCTTCATTTCACCGCCGGATAAGGTTCCGTCTACTTCACGTTCAATGTATTCGTTGGCACAAAGTCCAACGGTACTTAAAAGTCTGCAACAGACATCTCTTGTCAGATCTTCTCCAGCCGCAAGTGATAAAAGCTTGCTTACCGTCATTCCTTTGAAGCGCGGTGGCTGCTGGAATGCGTAACCGATTCCGGCTTCTGCCCTGTGGTTGATATCATAATCACTGATATCGGTTCCGTCTAAGATGATCTGTCCGGCACTTGCCTGGTCAATCCCCATCAGCACTTTTGCAAGTGTGGATTTGCCACCTCCGTTCGGACCGGTGATCACCAGCATTTCCCCGTCTTCTACGTTAAAACTGATATTTTCTACGATACTTCGTTCTATTCCGTTTTCATTCACCTGGAATGTAAGATTTTTTACCTCCAGCATGAGTTCATCCCCTTTCTGTGTAAGAAACTTATATAAAGTTTGTCTGACCAAAATACCTTTTGACCCCAACATCTTGTATGATGTAAGAATAAATTGCGTGGAAATGGAGCAATCCGATTACATCATTGGATACAGAAGCTTTATATATTCATGTTTATTATAAAACATATCGGAAAAGTTGTCATCTTTTATTATTGAGAAGATAGTTTGTGTGCAGAAGATATGATTTCAACATACCTACAAAGCGAAATTCGCAGAATTTTCAGAAATAATTCAGAAAGACCACAGGAATTTGCTCTAGGTATCTGCATAAATTTATGTTATACTAATGGAATAGTAAGAAAGAAGAGGGTGATAATATGTCAGGATTTAAAGATGTCGTAGGACATAGCGAGATCATTCAGTATATACAGAACGCAGTTACAGAAGATAAAGTATCACATGCTTATATTCTGAACGGCGAGAAGGGATCTGGAAAGAAGATGCTTGCAGGTCTTTTTGCACAGACTCTGCAGTGCGAAAAGGGCGGAGCAGAACCGTGCTATGAGTGCCATTCGTGCAAGCAGGCAGTCAGCGGCAATCATCCGGATATTATCTGGGTAACGCATGAAAAGCCGAACAGCATCAGTGTAGATGATATCCGGGTTCAGATCAATGGGGATATTCAGGTGAAGCCTTATAATGGAAAATACAAGATCTACATTCTGCCGGATGCAGATATGATGACTGTACAGGCACAGAATGCTCTGCTGAAGACAATCGAAGAGCCACCTGCTTATGCGGTAATTCTGCTTCTTACAGAGAATGCGAACAGTCTGCTCCCAACGATTTGCTCAAGATGCGTTATGCTGAAGCTCCGCAACATTAAGGATCAGCTTGTGAAAAGGTATCTGATGGAGCAGCTTCAGGTTCCTGATTACAAGGCAGACGTGTGTACTGCATTTGCACAGGGCAATATTGGAAAAGCTGCTATGCTTGCAGGCTCTGAGCATTTTAATGAAATTAAAGATGAGGCAGTTCGTCTGCTGAAGAATATCGATACCATGGAACTCGGTGATCTGGTGGAAGCTGTGAAACGGATTTCCGCTTACAAGATTGAGATCACAGATTATCTGGACATCCTTATGATCTGGTATCGTGATGTTCTGATCTATAAAGCAACAATGAATATCGACAGACTGATTTTCGGTGAAGAGATCGACAGTATCAGGGAGCGTGCGAAAAAGAGCTCTTATGAAGGAATTGAGACAATTCTGGAAGCACTTGAGAAAGCAAAGGCGAGACTGCGCGCCAATGTCAACTTTGATCTTGTCATGGAACTTCTTCTGTTGACAATAAAGGAGAACTAGGGAATGACAAAAGTAATTGGAGTCCGTTTTCGGACTGCAGGAAAGATCTATTTTTTCTCACCGGGCAAATTTGAGGTGAAGCGTGGCGATCAGGTAATTGTAGAGACCGCGAGAGGAGTAGAATTCGGTAACGTTGTGATGGGACCGAAGGAAGTGAAGGATGAAGAGATCACCCAGCCTCTTAAGACAGTAATCCGCCTGGCGACAGAGGATGACCGCCGTGTAGAAGAAAAGAATCGCAAAAAAGAAAAAGAAGCATTTCAGATTTGTCTGGAAAAGATCCACAAGCATGGACTGGAGATGAAGCTGATCGATGCAGAATATACCTTTGACAACAATAAAGTGCTGTTTTACTTTACGGCAGACGGAAGAATTGATTTCCGTGAACTGGTAAAGGATCTGGCAGCGGTATTCCGTACCAGGATCGAACTTCGCCAGATCGGTGTAAGAGATGAGACGAAGATCCGCGGAGGAATCGGGATCTGCGGACGAGAGCTTTGCTGCCACACCTATCTGTCTGAGTTTGCACCGGTTTCGATCAAGATGGCAAAAGAACAGAATCTGTCTCTGAACCCGACTAAGATTTCAGGTGTATGTGGCAGACTGATGTGCTGCCTGACAAATGAGGAAGAGACATACGAGGAACTCAACAATAATCTTCCGTCTGCAGGTGAGGCGGTGACAACTCCGGAAGGACTGAAAGGTGAAGTACAGTCATTAAGCGTACTGCGTCAGCTTGTCAGGGTTATTGTAACTCTGGACAATGATGAGAAAGAAATCCGTGAATATCCGGCAGCTGACCTGAAGTTCAATCCGCGCCGCCGGAAAAAGGATGTGAAGCTTTCCAAACAGGAAATGAAAGAGCTTGCAGCTCTGGAGAAAGGTGAAGGAGCGTCAAAGTTAGATGACAAATAATCTTAAGCCGGGAGAACGGCTCGATGATTTACAGATAAAAGGCTATGAGATCATCCAGAGCCCGGGGCGGTTCTGCTTCGGAATGGATGCAGTGCTTTTAAGTGCCTTTGCCAAAGTAAAAGCGGGAGAATGCGTTCTTGATCTTGGAACAGGAACGGGAATTCTCCCGATTCTTTTGGCCGCAAAGACAAAAGGAAAGCATTTTACAGGACTGGAGATCCAGGAAGAAAGTGCGGATATGGCGTGTCGGAGTGTCCGGCACAACCGGCTTGAGGAGCAGATCGACATTGTGACGGGAGATATCAAAGAAGCGTCACAGATATTTGGAAAAGGTTCCATGGATGTGATAACAACGAACCCTCCATACATGATCGGAGGTCATGGAATGGCTAATCCGGAAAGTGCTAAGGCAATTGCGAGGCATGAGGTACTGTGCACACTGGAGGATATTATCCGGGAAAGTGCACGGATTTTAAAAGCCGGAGGAAGATTTTATATGGTACACAGACCGTTTAGGCTCGCAGAGATTCTGACAGCAATGTGTGAGGCGAAGCTGGAGCCAAAAAGAATGCGTCTGGTGTATCCATATGTGGATAAGGAACCGAACATGGTTTTAATAGAAGGAATCCGTGGTGCCAAATCGCGGATGACAGTAGATCCGCCACTGATCGTTTATGAGAAGGACGGCAGCTATACACGGGAGATCCTGGAGTATTACGGGATGACAGGAACTGGAAAGGAGTAACGAATGGCAGGAACATTATATTTGTGTGCAACACCGATCGGCAATCTGGAAGATATGACGTTCCGGGTGATCCGGACGCTGAAAGAAGTTGACCTGATCGCGGCAGAAGATACCAGGAACAGTATTAAACTGCTGAACCATTTTGAGATTAAAACACCGATGACCAGTTATCATGAGTATAATAAGATAGAAAAGGGACACGCGCTGGTGGACAAACTTCTTACAGGGATGAATATTGCGCTGATCACCGATGCCGGTACACCAGGGATCTCAGATCCGGGTGAGGAACTGGTGAAAATGTGCTATGAAGCCGGAATTACGGTCACTTCCCTTCCGGGAGCCGCTGCCTGTATTACGGCACTGACACTTTCCGGGCTTTCCACCAGAAGATTTGCATTTGAGGCATTTCTTCCAACGGACAAAAAGGAAAGACAGGCAGTCCTAGGTGAGCTTGTAGATGAGACAAGAACGATGATCGTTTACGAAGCACCGCACCGTCTGGTGAGAACCTTGAGAGAGCTTGGAGAAGTTCTTGGTGGGGACAGACATCTGACTGTGTGCCGGGAACTTACAAAAAAGCATGAGACTGCATTTCGCACCACATTTGCGGAAGCGGTTTCCTATTACGAGAGCAACGATCCGAAGGGGGAGTGTGTGCTTGTGATCGAGGGGAAGAGCCGGGAGAGCATTTTACAGGAGGAGCGCGCAAAATGGGAAGAAATGACGGTTCAGGAGCATATGGATTACTATATGAACCAGGGAATCGATAAGAAAGAAGCCATGAAAAAGGTGGCAAAAGACCGCGGAGTCGGAAAGAGGGACATTTATAAAGAACTGCTGTAAGGCTTTCGTCAATTTGTACACCTTCTTAAAAAATCTTTGTTCAACCCGGTCATAGACCGACGATGTAAAAACAGATATACTTTATTTCAGAAACAAGAACAGCGACAGTGTGTAAGAAGCGCACAAAGATTTAGGAGGAAAAATAAATGGCAAGCTTATCATTAAAGCATATTAACAAAACATATCCGAACGGATTTGAAGCAGTTAAAGATTTCAACCTTGAAATTGAAGATAAAGAATTTATCATTTTTGTAGGACCATCTGGATGTGGTAAATCTACCACACTTCGTATGATCGCAGGTCTGGAAGAGATCACAAGCGGTGAACTCAAGATCGGTGACAAAGTGGTAAATGATGTAGAACCAAAAGACAGAGATATCGCGATGGTATTCCAGAACTATGCTCTGTACCCACATATGACTGTATATGATAACATGGCATTCGGACTTAAATTAAGAAAAGTTCCGAAACCGGAGATTGATAAGATGGTTCGTGAAGCAGCTAAGATCCTTGACCTTGAACCACTGCTTGACCGTAAACCAAAAGCTCTTTCAGGTGGACAGAGACAGCGTGTTGCTATGGGACGTGCAATCGTTCGTAACCCGAAGGTATTCCTTATGGATGAACCACTTTCCAACCTGGATGCTAAACTTCGTGGACAGATGCGTATCGAGATTTCCAAACTTCATCAGAGACTTGGTACAACAATCATCTACGTAACACATGACCAGACAGAAGCTATGACACTGGGAACCAGAATCGTAGTTATGAACGCAGGTGTTGTTCAGCAGGTAGATACACCACAGGTACTTTATGATACCCCATGCAACCTCTTCGTTGCAGGATTCATCGGATCACCACAGATGAACTTTATAGATGCTCAGTGTGTTGTTGAGGGAGCAAAGGCATTCCTTAAATTCGATAAATACCAGGTTGAACTTCCAGAGGCAAAGGCTAAGAAGCTTATCGATGGCGGTTATGCTGGAAAGAACGTAGTATTCGGTATCAGACCTGAGGATATCTACGATTCAGCAGAGCATCTTGATAAATTTGCTACATGCAAGATTGATTCAGATGTTACAGGATATGAGTTACTTGGTGCAGAGGTATTATTATACTTCACAGTTGCAGGCGCAAATATGTCAGCAAGAGTTGATTCAGATACACCGGCTCGTTACGGTGATCACATTGAGCTTGCATTTGATCCACACAAGATTCATGTATTTGATAAAGAAACTGAATTGACAATTACCAACTAGTTCGTTAAAATTAAATAGTTGTAAATTGACAGACCGGGTGTATAATTTACACCCGGTTTTCTTTTGCGAATGTGTGTGAGGTTCTGAAAAGTTAAGTTACGGTGTTAAATTATAGCAGGGTTACAGCTTATGACTTGTGGAAGCTTTTTACTTGCCTGCGTCAGAACAGTAATGAGAGGATAAGAATATGATTACGAATCAGAAACTGAAAAAATCACTTGAGGAAATAAAAAATATTACTTCGTTTGATGCGATTTTATACTCAGCCAAGGGAAAGCATCTGACAGGTACGGTGGAAGAGCCGGAACATAGCGACATTTTTGTGAAGGAGTTTATAGTATCCGAAGAGGATGTTAGGGAAAAAAACGATGCAATCGCATTTGCGGTTGAAATTGATTCAGAGCTTGAGTATGTGCTCGTAATGTTCTGCCCGTATACGAGTGAGAATCTTGTAATAGGCAGGATGGCAGTTTGTCAGCTTCGTACACTTGTGCTCGGTGAGTCAGAGCGATATGACAGAAATAATTTTATTCAGAATATTCTTCTTGGCAATATGCTTGGTTCTGATATAATAAACCGTGCCAAGAAATTACATATAGAAAACAGAAAACGAGTAGTATATGTTATAGATACCGGAAAGAACAGCAATGAGATAGCAGTTGAGCTTGCAAAGAATCTGGCAGATATCAGAAGCGGTGATTTTGTGGTGGCGATGGATGAGCATAATGTAGTGCTGGTAAAGGATGTTGAGGACATAGATTCACCAAAGCTTCAGGAAAAGCTTTCATCTATTGCAGGAAGTCTGGTTGACAATCTGCTTGCAGAGGCTATGATTAAGGTACGGGTGGGCTATGGCAATCCGACGGATGTTCTTCCAAAGATTACAGAGTCTTATCAGGAGGCAAAAATGGCGCTTGAGGTTGGCAGGCTGTTTTACGTGGAAAAGGAAATTATGGCATATGACAGGCTGGGCATAGGAAGACTTATTTATCAGCTTCCAATGAGTCTGTGTGAGATGTTTATCCGTGAGGTTTTTGGTGATGA
>OGWZ01001671.1_pt1 | contig 19752 bp, 20 predicted proteins | sample 1576141 | NCBI WGS metagenome assembly OGWZ01 (sample SAMEA3541512, study PRJEB24748) | human gut metagenome | biome: human gut; feature: human-associated habitat; material: faeces | place: China | collected 2012
ATTCCGTCGGTTCGGGCGTTTCCGTCGGTTCGGGCGTTTCCGTCGGTTCGGGCGTTTCCGCCGGTTCCGGGGCTTCCGTCGGTTCCGGGAATTCCGCCGCTTCCGGGGCTTCCGTCGGTTCCGGGGTTACCTCCGGTTCGGGCATTTTCTCCGGCCCGGACGCTTCTTCGGTTTCTGGGACGTCCTCCGCCGCGGGGGTCTCCTTCGGTGCGGATGTCTTCTCCGGTTTGGGGAACGCTTCCGGCCTCGGCGTTATCTCCGGCGCAGGTTCCGCAGCCGCCGTCGCCGCCGGTTCATCGGCGTCGGCCGCCAGCGCGGCCGGCGAAACTGCCGCGAGCATCGCCGCCGAAAGAAGCAGCGCCAGTGTTTTTTGTAAATTTCTTCTCATACGATCATTCCTTAAAGAAGGACACTCTTCTGGAGTTCCGCGTGGACGGGCTGACCGTTTTTCACCGTGATCACGATCTTGCCGTAACCCAGCTCGCGGATCAGGCGCAGGATCTCCTCGTCCTGTTCCGTCCGCTCCGGCGGAACGGTTTTCGTCATTTCGTCCGGCATCGCTGTCGTCATTCCGATCTTCATCTCCTTTTTTCCGAGCGTCGTTTTGACAAAAAACAGCCCTCCGTCGATAAGACAGAGGGCTGTTTGTGCGCAAAAGGAACGCCAACGAACACCCTATAGGCCGGACGCAGTTCAGTTAACTGAACTGCCCCCATAGGGAGGGTCGTTGGCGGATCTGCAATCAGTAAAAACATACGGAGAGCTCGCCCGCTGTCTCGGGTTCCGGACTTTGGTAATTCTCCTGGCTCGCGCTGCGTGAAAAGTTCTTCTTTTCCTCGTCCGGAATCTACCTTCTCCCGAGGCTGGCTGCCCCGAAATGGCGGACTTTCGTCCCTGCGGCTCTCCGCCGCTTCGATCCGGACTCGCGCATACAGTACCGTGCGTGCAGGGGATTCGCACCCCTTTCCTTTTTCACCGCCGCCTGACTTTCAAAAAAGCCTTTACAGCAAACGGCTACCTGTCCGATAGATCCATATTCAATTCTAAATAAATTATACCGGGTGTCTTGGAAAAGTCAAGGTTTGGCACCGGCATTTTTTGGCAAAATTCTGGCTTTTTCCTTTCTTAATATATTTATTTTAAATTACTGCCATATCATTTTAAAAAAGATATGCCCCCGGTTTTTTCCGGGGGCATACGGCTTTATTCCCATTGCTTCCACACGTCCGGGCAGTACCCGGCGGTGGCCTGCTTTCCGTTGCGGACAACGGGCGTTTTCAAAAGCGTGGGGTCTTCCAGAATGCGCTCGAGCTTATCGTCCGCGCGGGCAAGATAGCGCAGCAGCGCCGCGTCCGGGTGCTTTTCGTCGATGAGATCCTCAAGCCCCACGGCGTTTTTCACGCTTTGCAGCTCGCCGCGGCTGATGCCGTAGCGGTTGAGATCGATGTACTGGTATTTGATGCGGCGCTCTTTAAAGTACCGCTCCGCCTTTTTCGTGTCAAAGCACTTGCTTTTGCCGAAAATCTGTATGTTCACAGCGCTTCCCCCAGGAACCGGCGGAGGTTGTGGAAGAAGATATCCTGCACGAGCGCTTCACTGAAGCGGTGCGCGAGCATCTGCTCATACAGCTCTTCCATGCTCTCCACGCCGGTGATGCCCTCCGGCAGCGACTCGATGCCGTCAAAATCGGTGCCGAGACAGAGATTTTCGCGCGCGTCCATGCAGAGGAAATGGTCGATGTGCGCGAGCACGGCGTCCATATTCCGCCCGAGACCGAGAAAGCCGGGGCAGAGATTCAGCCCGATGACGCCCTCGTTGTGGACGATGGCGCTGATCTGCGCGTCGGTCAGATTGCGCGGATGGTCGCACACGGACTTCGCGTTCGAGTGGCTGCACAGCACCGGGCGCTTCGCAATGCGCATCACGTCCCAGAACGTTTTTTCCGAGGCGTGGGAGAGATCGACCGCGACGCCTTTTTCCCAGCAGGTGTTCACGAAGCGGACGCCGTCGGCGGTCAGGCCCGCGCCGGTATCCATTGCCGAACCGCACAGGCGGTTATCCTTGTTCCAGCAGAGCGTCACCATGCGCACGCCGCGGCGGTAGCCGTCGAGCAGACCCGCGACGCTGCACCGGAGGAGATTGGCACCCTCGACGGAGAGGAACACGGCGACCATGTCGTCCTTCGCGGCGGCGTCGGCCTCCGCGACGCTCGTGCAGAGCGCGGCGAGATCGCGGTTTTCCTTCAGCTCACGCTCAACGGTGAGCATGATGCGGCGGAACGCCGTGGGGCCGTCAAAGCCCGGCGGCGCCCAGATCGCCATGACCTGCGCGGCGGGGGCGTAGTGGTGCAGACGCAGAAGATCGATGTGGTTCCGGCTGCTCTGACGCAGGGAATTGAACTTCGTCAGAGTGTCGCAGTGAGCGTCGAAATACGGGATGCAGTACGGCAGAGCCATGGCGAGAAACTCCTTTTCTTTTTATTTGATGTCTGATCCCAACCGCTGCGGGATTCCTTACAGTGCCTCCCTTGTGTAAAGGGAGGTGGCTCGGCGTCAGCCGAGACGGAGGGATTGTAAACTGCGGTTTCTGCAAAACGACAATCCCTCAGTCAGCTTCGCTGACAGCTCCCTTTGCACAAGGGAGCCTTTCAGACTTCCATGATGATCGGCAAAATCATCGGGCTGCGGCGGGGCTTTTTGAAGAGATAACCGGAAAGGCCGGACTTCACGCGGCTTTTGATGCTTGCCCAGTCGGTGATGCCGTTATCCTCGCAGTAGGCGATGCTCTCCATCGCCACGCGGCGCAGCTCGTCGATGAGCTTGTCGTTTTCCTTTTCATAGACAAAGCCGCGGCTGATGATGTCCGGGCCGGAGATGAGCTGCGCGTTCTCCGCCGAGAGCGTCATAACGACGACGACCATGCCCTCGTCGGCAAGGAGCTTGCGGTCGCGCAGCACCACGGTGCCGACGTCGCCGACACCCATGCCGTCCACGAGCACGCGGCCGGACGGGACAGTCGCGCCGAGCTTGGCGGATTTGGCGGTCAGCTCAATGACTCTGCCGTTCTCGCCGATGATGATGTTCCGGCGGTCGTGACCCATACCCACGATCATATCGCCGCTCTTATGGAGCATGCGGCGCTCGCCGTGCACGGGGATGAAGAATTTCGGCTTTACGAGCGCGTACATCATTTTGAGCTCTTCCTGGCAGGCGTGGCCCGATACGTGCAGATCGGTGCCGCGCTCGTAGATGACTTCCGCGCCCTTGGCGAAGAGCTCGTCAATAACGCGGGAGATCGTCGTCTCGTTGCCGGGAATGGCGCTCGCGGAGATGATGACGCGGTCGCCCGAGCCGATGTCCACCTGCTTATGCTCGGAAAACGCCATGCGGTAGAGCGCGGACATGCTCTCGCCCTGGCTGCCGGTGGAGAGGATGACGAGCTTGTTGCGCGGCACGGAGCCGATGCGCTTCATGTCCACAAGAATGCCGTCCGGCACCTTCATATAGCCGAGCTCCACACAGAGCTTCACCACGTTTTCCATGCTCCGCCCCGTGATGCCGACCTTGCGCTTGTACTTGACGGCGAGATCGATGATCTGCCGGATGCGGTCCACGTTCGAGGCGAACGTCGTTACGATGATGCGCTTGTCGCAGTCCTTGAAGAGCTGGTCGAAGCGGTCGTGCACCTTGCTTTCGGAGAGCGAGTGGCCGGGGCGCTCCACGTTCGTGGAGTCCATGAGCAGCGCGAGCACGCCCTCGCGCCCCAGCTCGCCGAAGCGCGTGAGATCGGTCATCTCGCCCTGCAGGGGCGTGACGTCGATCTTGAAGTCGCCGGTCTGGACAACGGTGCCGATCGGCGTTTTGATCGCAAACGCCACGGAATCGGCGATCGAGTGGTTCACGTGGATGAACTCCACCTTGAAGCACCCGGCGGAGATCGTCTCGCCCGCCTCAACGGTGACGATCTTCGTTTTATCGAGCAGGCCGCGCTCCTGCAGCTTGAGCTGCACGAGCCCCGCGGTCAGGCGCGTCGTATAGATGGGCGGGTTGATCCGGTCCATCACATACGGCAGCGCGCCGATGTGGTCCTCGTGGCCGTGCGTGAGAAATACGCCGCGGATGCGGCTCTTGTTCTTCACAAGATAGCTCACGTCGGGAATGACAACATCCACGCCGTACATATCGTCGTCCGGGAAGCCCATGCCGCAGTCCACGACTATGATGTCCCGGCCGTACTCGTACGCCGTGAGGTTCTTGCCGATCTCGTTGAGACCGCCAAGGGGAATGATCTTCAGTTTTTGTGCCATAAAATAATAGTTACTCCTGTTAGATAGATTTAGATATGTATCCGGACGGGCCGCGCCCTTACCGGATTATGTTCGCAGTTGGGGAGGTTTATACCTCCGTTACATTTCGCGGCGGCCTTCGAGCGCTTTGAGCATGGTGGCATCGTCCGCGTATTCGAGATTCGATCCGACCGGCACGCCGAAGCCGAGGCGCGTGATGCGGATGCCGAAGGGCTTCAAAAGGCGCGAGAGGTACATCGCCGTGGCGTCGCCCTCGGTGTCGGGGTTCGTGGCGAGGATGACCTCCTCCACCCCGCCCTGCGCCACGCGCTCGAGAAGCTCGCGGATGCGCAGATCGTCCGGCCCGACGCGGTTCATCGGCGAGAGAGCGCCGTGGAGCACATGGTATACGCCGTGGTATTCCCGGCTGCGCTCGATGCTGAGCACATCGCGCGGCTCGGATACGACGCAGATCGTCGTTTTGTCCCGGCTGTCGGACGCGCACACCGGGCAGAGCTCGCCGTCCGTCAGGTTCTGGCACACCGGGCAGGTGTGGACGCTCTTCTTCGCTTCGAGCACAGCGTTGGCAAAGCGGTCCGCTTCCTCCTGCGGGAGCGAGAGCACATGAAACGCCAGCCGCTGCGCGCTTTTGCGCCCGATGCCGGGAAGCGAGGCGAAGCCGTCGATGAGATTTTCCATAGCCGCCGGAAAGAACGATGCCATAATACTATATTACACTCCTTGAAAAATCAGGCGTTTCGGATCGAAGAGATGGCCGCGGCGCGATCCGCCCTGCCGAAAACGGCGCTGCCCGCCACGAGCACATCGCACCCCGCCGCCTTCACGAGCGGCGCGGTGTTCGCGTCGATGCCGCCGTCGCACTCGAGCGCGCAGGAAAGGCCGCGCTCCGTGATCCAGGCGCGGATCGCTTCGATCTTCGGCAGCATATCCGCCATGAACTTCTGCCCGCCGAAGCCCGGTTCGACCGTCATTACGAGCACCATGTCGAGCGTATCGAGCCACGGGAGCACCGCCTCCGCCGCCGTTGCGGGCTTGAGCGCCACGGCCGCCATTTTCCCTGCGGCCTTGATCTCGGCAATGGCCGCCGTGATATTCTCCGGCGTGTCGGCTTCCGCGTGTACCGTTACAAGATCGGCCCCCGCGTCGCAGAAGCGTCTGGCGTAGCGCACGGGCTTTTCGATCATAAGGTGGACATCGAGGAACATATCGGTTGCCTTCCGCACCGAGGCGAGCACGGGAAGGCCGATGGAGATGTTCGGGACAAAGACGCCGTCCATCACGTCATAGTGGATCCAGTCCGCGCCGCCTTGCCGGACGGATTCGATCTCCTCGCCCAGACGGGCGAAATCGGCGGACAGGATGGACGGGGCAATCTTCAGCATGGCGGTATTCCTCCGGTATGTGTCGCGGGGTCGTCCCCCGGCATAAGTATGGTTGCGGGCAGAGGCTCGAGCACTGTCTTTTTCGATACGGGGGACACCGGCCGTCCGGTGTCCCCCGGCTGTGCGCCTACCGGGCCAACTTGTATTATATACCAAACCGCCTCATAATTCAAGTGAACAGATATACAACTGTGCTTGACGGAAAAGGCGAATCCATGTAGAATGTAGTGTGATTCTCGAAGGAGGCGGTTTTATGCGGGGAAAGCGTCGCCGCGGCATCGGGCCGGTCGGCACAATCGTTCTTATATGGGTATTTTTTGCGTTCATTCTTCCGGTTCTCCGGCTGTCCGGCGGGCTGATCGCCGCCGGTCTCGCCATTATGGCGTCCGTGTGGGCGGCCAACGCGCTGCGCCGGAAGGCGGACAAGAGGAAGGACGAGCAGGCAGCGATCCCCGTGCAGTACACGGAAGTAACGCCCGAACCGGAAAAGCCCGCCGCGCAGGAAGCGCCCGCCGCCGAGCCGAGCCCCTACTCGCCCGAGGTGCAGGCCGTCATTCAGGAGGGCCGCACGGCGCTCAAGGAGATGGGCCGGCTGTACGCCTCCATCCCCAACCCGGAGATCCGCAGCCGGATCAACGAGCTGATGAGCGTTTCCGACAAGATCATCCGCGACGCTATCGACGATCCCGCCGATGTGCCGCAGATCCGGAAGTTTCTCGACTTCTATCTCCCCACTACGATCCGCCTGCTCAGTGCCTACGACCGCATGAGCGCGCAGGAGTTCGGCGGAGAGAACATCACCGGCTCGATGCAGCGCATTGAGGAAATGCTCGATACGATGATCGCGGCCTACAAAAAGCAGCTCGACGCGCTCTTTGCCAATCAGGCCGCCGATATCCAGATGGACATCGACACCATGAACACCATGCTCGCCCGCGAAGGGCTCGGCGGCAAGGGGTATCTCGATATCAAGGATTTCATGAAGCAGTACGAACAGCAGCAGAGCGCAGCCGAGGCCGCGCCCGCTCCCGCATCCGATACAAGCTCCGAACAAACGATGAAAGGAAGCACCTCCCATGGATGAAAAAACTTACGTTCCTTCCCTGACGCTCAATCCCACGCAGGCCGCCGCGCAGGAAGCCCCCGCCGCTCCGCAGCTCGTTGTTGAAGAGGAAAAGCCCGCCGTTGAGCCGGAAAAGCTCGACATTGACCGTCTCTCCCCCGAGGAGCAGGCCGCCGTGCGCGAGTTTGCCAAGCAGATCGACGTGACCGATACGAATCTTGTTCTTTCCTACGGCGCCGCCGCGCAGAAGAACATTGCCGATTTCTCCGGCGCCGCGCTCGGCAAGGTACGCACGAAGGACATGGGCGAGGTCGGCGACATGCTCACGAGCCTCGTCGTGGAGCTGAAGGATCTCGACTACGACGAAGCCGAGCAGAAGAAGGGTCTCCGCGGTCTCTTCAAAAAGGCCTCCCGCTCCATGGAGGAGACGAAGGCGAAGTTCGACAAGGCCGAGATCAACGTGGACAAGATCACCCAGCAGCTGCAGAACCACCAGGTCGTCCTCGCGAAGGACATTGCCTCGCTCGACCGCATGTTCGAGCTCAATCAGGCGTATTTCAAGGAGCTCACGATGTACATCATCGCGGGCAAGCTCCGCGTGCAGGAGCTGCGCGAAAAGGATCTCGCCGAGCTGCGCGCGAAAGCGGTGAAGTCCGGTCTGCCCGAGGACGCGCAGGCCGTGAACGATTTCACGAACCTCATCGGCCGCTTTGAGAAGAAGCTGCACGATCTGGAGCTGACCCGCACGATCTCCCTGCAGATGTCCCCGCAGATCCGCATGATCCAGAATAACGACCTTCTCATGACCGAGAAGATCCAGACCGCCATCGTGAACACCATCCCCCTCTGGAAGAGCCAGATGGTGCTGGGTCTGAGCATGTACCACTCCAAGCAGGCGATGGAAGCCTCCCGTGCCGTTTCCGATGTGACGAACCGGCTCCTGCTGAGCAACGCCGAGGCGCTGCACACTGGCTCGGTCGAGGTCGCGAAGGAGTCCGAGCGCGGCATCGTTGATCTGGAGACGCTCAAGAAGACGAACGAGCACCTCATCGCCACGCTCGAGGAGGTCCGCCAGATCCAGGACGACGGCCGCGCCCGCCGCGCCCAGGCCGAGGAAGAGCTTGGCCGCATCGAGGGCGAGCTCAAGCAGAAGCTCATGGATATGAAGGGCTAACGCCCTCAAAGGGGAGAACCGCTGCGCGGTTCTCCCCTTTGATATTAACCTCTCTTTGCGCCTGCGGGCGCATGCTCTGCAAGGCTTTTATTGCATACGAAAGAGGCGGCTCCGAGAGCCGCCTCTTTTGGTATTCGATTGGGGAATTACTCGGCGTCGGCGAGAGCCTTGGCTTCCTCGATGACCTTCTGCTGGACGTTGCCGGGGGCCTCTTCGTAGCGCACGAACTTGCAGGTGAAGGAGCCGCGGCCCTGCGTCATGGAGCGCAGGTCGATCGTGTAGGAGCTCATCTCGGCCATGGGGACCTCGGCCTCAACGATCTGCATGCCGTCCTCGGCGGTCATGCCGAGCACCGTGCCGCGGCGCTTGGAGGAGATATCGGACATGATATCGCCGAGGTTCGCGTCGGGAATGGTGACCTTCAGCAGGCCGATGGGCTCGAGAATGGTCGGCTTCGCGCGGGGGATGCCGTCCTTGTAGGCGAGCTGCGCCGCCGTCTTGAACGCCATTTCGTTGGAGTCAACGGGGTGGTAGGAGCCGTCGTACAGCGTGGCCTTGAGGTTGACGAGCGGGTAGCCGGCGAGGACACCCTTCTGCACGGCGTCGCGCAGGCCCTTTTCGACCGCGGGGAAGAAGTTCTTGGGAACGCTGCCGCCGAAAACTTCCTCGGCGAAGATCATTTCCTCAGACTCCTCCTGGGGCTCGAAGCGGATCCAGACATCGCCGAACTGACCGCTGCCGCCGGTCTGCTTCTTGTGGCGGCCGTGGGCTTCGACCTTCGCCTTGATCTTCTCGCGGTAAGGCACGCGGGCGGGCTTGAGCTCGCTCTCGACACCGAAGCGGCTCTTCAGCTTGGCGCAGAGGACGTCGAGCTGGATATCGCCGGCGCCGGAGAGGACCATCTGGTGGGTCTCGGCGTTGTTGACGACCGTGAAGGAGATGTCCTCCTCGTTCAGACGGGCGAGACCGTTGGCGATCTTATCGTCCTGGCCCTTCGTCTTGGGGGAGATGCACATGGAGTAGCAGGGCTCCGCGATCTCGATGGCGGGAAGCTCGATCTCGGCCTTCGGGTCGCACACGGTGTCGCCGGTCTTCCAGTCCATCTTGCCGATGGCGACGATGTCGCCGCAGCAGGCTTCCTTGACCTCGGTGCTCTTCTTGCCGCACATGGTGTACAGACGGCCGAGCTTATCGGTGTTGCCGGTGCGCGAATTGCGCAGAGACATATCGGCGGTCAGCTTGCCGCTGACGAGCTTGATGAAGTTGTACTTGCCGAACTGGTCGGACACGGTCTTGAACACGAGACCGGCGGTCGGACCGTTGGGATCGATGCCCTCGACCTCGTCGGGCGCGGGGACATAGTCCAGAATGGCCTGCAGCAGAGCCTGCGTGCCGACGCCGGTCGTACCGACGCCGCAGAACACGGGAACGACGCTGCGGTCCTTCAGACCGGCCTTGATGCCGGTGACAAGCTCTTCCTCGGAGAGGGTCATTTCCTCGAAATACTTCTCCATGAGCTCCTCGGTAGCGCCCGCGGCGGTCTCCATAAGAGCCTCGCGCAGCTCCTCGGCCTTGCCGGCGTCGGCGGCGGGGACGGCGACCTTCGCGGTCTTGCTGCCGTTGGTCTCATACGCGATGTTGTGCACGAGATCGATGACGCCGGTGCCGTCGGAGGCGGGGATCGTCACAGGGCAGACGATGCTGCCGTACTTGGCCTGCAGCGCTTCGAGCACGCCGAAGTAATCACCGTGCTCCTCATCGAGCTTGGAGACGTAGAAGGCGACCGGCTTGCCGGCGGCCTTGAGCAGCTTCCAGTTGCGCTCCGCGCCGACGGAAAGGCCGTCCTTCGCGGTGCAGAAGATGATGCCCGCCTCGACCGCGCGCAGCGCGGCGGCGACTTCACCGGCGAAGTCCTGGAAGCCCGGGCAGTCGATCACGTTGATCTTCTTGCCGCCGAAGGAAATGGGAGCGATAGCCGCGGAGATCGTTACCTGACGCTTGATCTCTTCCGCGTCGTAGTCGCAGACGGTGTTGCCGTCGTTGACCTTGCCCTGACGGTCGATGGCACCGGTCAGGTAGAGCATGTTCTCGGTAAGGGTGGTCTTGCCGCTGCTGCCGTGACCGAGCAGGCAGACATTGCGGATGTCCTTGGTTGTGTAGCTCATGGGTTGTCCTCTCCTTATAGTTATCTTAAAAAACTTTAATTCATTGTCCTGTGAATCGGCCTTGTCATTCTTCCGAAAAAACAGGGGAGCGCCACGAGGATAAATTATACACTATGACAGTTTTTTTGGCAATAATTATTTTTGCAGCAGCGTCCGCAGCGCCAGCGGCACGATGATCCACGCGAGCATATAGAGCAGCACACGCCCCGCGCCGATTGCCGTCCACAGTCCCTGCCACGCCGGGACCACCGCAAGGATCGCGCCGAGCGCGGCGCAGATGACGCAGCACCACGCGCACGCGCGGCCATAGGAATGGAGCTTCGTGCCGCATTCGGCAAAGTCCACGAGCGTGTCGAGACCGTCCTGCGCCATCATACCGGCGGCAGGGCTGCCCGCCGAGGCGGGGATGCCGGAAATGCGGTACCGCTCGGCGGAGGACGGGAACTGGAAGCCCTCGGCGGATACGCCGAACGTTTTCTGCAGAAGAAGAGGGTCAAGATTAAAGTCGCGCACGGCGAAGATCGGCTTGCGATGCTCGCGGCGCAGAGCGGCCAAGGCGCGCTGCACGCTCGCCATCGGGCGGTAGCGCAGCGGGAACACCGCCGCCAGCTCACCGGATACGGCGGTATAGAGCGCGTTTTCCTCCTTGATCTTGTCGGGGATCTTCACGCCGCTCAGATGCATATACGCGAGCGTGCCGATGCGGACCTCCTCGCCCTGCACCATACCCTTCGCGCCGCCCTCGCCGACGGAGAAATCCTCCACGGTCTGCATGGCGGCGTTTTTCCGGCGCATCAGCTCGGCAAAGGGCGCGGCAAGCCCCGTTCCCGCCGCATCGAGCATACTGCCGGTGATGCCGAGCACCTGCGCGGCGCGGCTCTTGTCCATAAAGCGCACGCCCGTGATCTCGATGGCGTCCTCGGGGAAAATGTCGGTATCGGTGAGCACGAGCCGGCGCGACCGGCCGACATCGCGCGCGCCGGACCATCCGGCCAGAGCGCTGCCGCGCATCATGAGATGGCGCGCCGTGCGGGAGAAGAGGATCGGGAACGAGAGCGTCCAGTTGAACGAAACGCAAAGCGCCGTCATAAGCGAGAAGAGATGGAAAAACGCCTTCATGTCCTGCGCGCCGAGCGAGAGCGCCAGCGCCAGCGCGAGCGAACCGACGGCCATCGGCACAAACGCCTCCATGGCGAGCGCTTCCGCGCCGCTCGGCTCCTCGCTGCGGCGGACAAGACCGTCCGACGAGCGGCGAGACTTGATGAGGATGCGCTCCTTCTTTCCCGGCAGCACCTCGGAGGTGACGGCATAGGAGTCCTTGGCGTGATGCAGGGCAAGGAAGGAATCGGCGTACGCCCGGCAGCTGTACCACGCGCCGCGCAGCGCGAACATGACCGCCGCCGCGGGGATCACCGCGAAGGTGACGCCGTGCGAGCCGTCGCCGCTCGCGGCGATATAGATCACGTCCGCCGCCGCGGCGATCGCGGCGAGAACGATCATGGATTCCGCCCCGGCGCGGCCGCGGATGAGCCCCATGACGCCCGCCGTTACAACGTCCAGTCCGATGAGCATCACCGAGAGCATCCCGATGAGACACACGAGCGACGTTGCTCTCGCGTTCGTGCCGAGACTGCCGGGCAGCGGCAGGCCGAAGTCATACGAAAGAGTGATCCACGCGAGCAGCACGCAGACTGCCGCCGCCGCAAAGAAGCGCAGGCGCAGACTCGGCATCTGCGCGGCATAATGCTTCGCCGCGCGCTGCGGCGGCATTTCAAGCGTTACGTCCTCCGGCTCCGGGTCCGGCTGGGAGAGATCGTTCGCCCGGCGGATCGATGCCGCGGCGAGAAGCCCCACGAGCTTGCCCCAAGGCCCCGGCGCGCGGCCCCGCCCGCGGCGGGATACGCTGCCAAGGCTCTTTTTCTTTCTGCTTTTTTTCTCCGGCTCGTCCGGCTCTTCGCCTTCTTCCGAGGCTTCCGGCTCGTCCGGCGCTTCAAGGGGCGGGGCATAAAAGTCCGCGTCGTCCTCAAAGCCCTCGTCGTATATTTCGCCCTCGGCGGCCTCTTCCGGCTCCGGCGCGTCCTCATAGTACCGCCTGTCCGGTTCCCCGGTCTCCTCCGGCTCGTCCGGCGCGGTGTCCGGCGCGGTCTCATACTCCGGCTCGCCGGTATCAAATTCTTCGTATTCGGGGTATTCCTCTTCTTCGTCCGGATATTCGGCCTCGTACTCCGTTTCTGCCGGGTAATCCGCCTGCTCGGAGGAATAGCCCTCCGTCTCCGGCCGGTATTCCGTTTCCGCCGTTTCCGGCGCGGCGGTCTCCTCCGGCGCCTTGTCCCGGCACTCCTCGAGAATGCTCTCGAGCGAGAAGCCCGGCACGCCGAAGCTCCGGGGAACGCCGCCTGTATCGCGTTTTGCCATAGCTCCCTCCGTCTCAGGAATCTCTGCGCTGGCGGACGACCTCATACATAAGGATCGCCGCCGCCGCGGAGGCGTTGAGCGATGTGATCTTGCCGAGCAGGGGGATGCCCACGGTGAAGTCGCACTGCTCCGAAACGAGGCGGCCCATGCCGAAGCCCTCCGACCCGATGACGAGCGCCGCGGGGCCGGTCATTTTCGTCTGCCACAGATCGGCGGGAGCGTCCGCCGCCGTGCCGTAGACCCAGAGGCCCTTTTTCTTCAGCTCACCGAGCGCCGCGGGGATGTTCGTCACGCGCGAGACGAGCATATGCTCCGCCGCGCCCGCGCTCGCCTTGTCCACCACGGCGGTGAGCCCGGCGGCGCGCCGCTTGGGGATGATGACGCCGTGGACGCCCGCGCACTCGGCGGTGCGCAAAATCGCGCCGAGATTGTGCGGATCGGCGATCTCGTCGCACACGACGATGAACGGATCCTCGCCCCGCTCGGCGGCACGCTCCAGAATATCCTCGATGGAGGCGTACTCGCGCATTGCCGCCTGCGCGATGATGCCCTGGTGCGCACCCGTGGCGCTGAGAGAATCGAGCTTGCGCCGGTCGCACTCGGTGACGACGATGCCGTTTTCCCGCGCCTTGGCGAGAATGCGCGCAAGGGTGCGGTCGGTGTCGCCGCGGGCAACGAAAATTTTATCAATCGTCCGCCCGGCGCGGATCGCCTCGGCAACGGCGTTGCGCCCCTCGATCAGGTCTTCCCTGTCCTGACGGATCTCCTGTTCACGGTTTTCCATATCGTTAAATTCCTTCTTTATATTTTCATATTAACAATGCGCATAGGTATACGCATAGGTATAGATAATATATTTTACCACACGATCCCGCCATCTGCAACGGAAAGCGGCACTTTTGCTTTTTCTTTTTTCTGCCGTCTTGACCTTTCCGTCCGGAATCGGTATGCTGAGAGCAAGAACAAGCGAAGGGCGGTGAGCGCATGCTCTGGGACTCCATCCCCGTGCCGAAGGGCACGGACGCCGATTTTGCCGTTGCGGTCACGGACGATTCGCTCGCGCCGTGGATCAAAAAGGGCGGCACGGCGTATCTCCGGCGGCGCACCGAGCTTTACGACGGCGACATCGGGCTTTTTGAAACGGACGGAGGGATCGTCTTCCGGCAGTTCTGCGCCGACAGCCGCGGCACGGTGTATCTCTTCGCCGTGAACCGCGCCCACGCCGAAGACGACCGCATGATCCCGCCAGACAAAGCGGCAGAGCTCGTCTGCTACGGCCGTCTGGAGCTCAAAAAGCCCATCCCGCTCCCGATGGATTGAGTATATGATAGGAAAACCGCAGCGGCTCCAAAATTGGAACCGCTGCGGTTACTTTTAATCGTCCTGCTTCATGCTCATATCCCGAAAAAGAACCCGAAGATAATCACGACGGCCATATAAAACTCGGTCGATAAAAACATCTCTTCCGTTCACACGATAGAAAACCATATAGTTCCCGCTCACAAGAAACCTGTAGTCCCCGCCGACGTCGGCGACGGAGGACAGCAGAGCGCCCATTTCCGCAAAATCTTTCAAGCGTTCAACCGCGTCCAGAATGCGATCCACCACGCGCTCCGCCGCCACACGGTTTTGAAGCTCCGACACTATATAGTCCCATATATCGTCCAAGTCGCGGCGGGACTCCGCCGAATAACGGATGTTATTCTTCATTCGCTCTGGCGTGGAAGTGCGCTCTCATGTCCTCCGGAGTCAGATAGCCTTCGGTCTCACCGGATCGGCGGCCCTTTGCGAGCTCGCTCATAAGCTTCAGCGTGGCCTGCGCTTTTTCGTAATCCTGAATGTCCACAATGGCGTACCGACCGCGGCCGTTCTTCGTCAGGAAAACGGGCGCACCCGCCGCTACATCCTGCAATACTTCCGTGTAATTCCGCAGATCGGAGATCGGCTTGATGTTCGGCATAGTGATCAACTCCTTTGCGAATAGTATACGCCGTTCTGCTGTAAAATTCAACAATAAATTTTACAGCGTTTTATACTGCTATCCTCGAGCAAAGGCCGACTCTGGCGCAGTTAACAGCTAACCATATTATATTAACGCCCGCGGTGACCGTCACGCGCTTCTCTTCCCTCGAGTGTTATACGATATTGGATATCTTTCTCTCTTCCGTCAGAACCCTCACAATAACCGCATTCGTAAGGCGGGCAATTCCCGGATTGAAATTTCGTCCGGATGTGGTATAATTAAGTATTCCGTTACAGTTTTCCTTTGGAAAGGAGTTTTGATTTGAAAGCATTCATGCGTTGGGTCGAGCGCTACTGCGTCCGCCATCCGCGTTTCGGCGTGGAAAACCTCATGCGCTATCTCATCATCGGCAACGCCGTCGTCTGGCTGCTGACGCTGATGGACCGCACCGGCACGGTGCGCTATTTTCTCGCGCTCAATCCGCAGATGGTCCTGCGCGGGCAGATCTGGCGGCTGGTGACCTTCGTGCTCATTCCGGACACCGGCGGCATCTGGGGGCTGCTGTTCCTCTATTTCTATTACTTCATCGGCACCTCGATGGAGCGCGAGTGGGGACAGGCCAAGTTCAACATGTACTTTCTCGCCGGTATGGTGTTCACGATCCTGTACGCCTTCCTTGTCTATCTGTTCGGCGGCATCACGATGAGCATCGGCGCGGAGTTCATCTATCTTTCGATGTTCTTCTCGTTCGCAACGTACTATCCCGACCAGCGGGTGCTGTTCATGTACATCATCCCGATCAAGATCAAGTGGCTCGCCGTGGCGAACGCGGCGTACTTCGTCTATGAGATCTTCGCGCTCCGCTTCCCGCTCAATCTTCTGCCGGTCGTGGCGACGCTCAACTATCTGCTCTTCTGCGGGGATATGCTCTTCGGCTCCGTACACTTCCGGCGGCCCGGGCAGATCCGCAAGACCGTGAACTTCAAGCGCGAGGCGCAGCGCATCCGCCGCGAGCAGCAGAACGCCCCGTACCGCTACAAATGCGCCGTGTGCGGCCGCACCGACGCGGACCATCCGGAGCTGGAGTTCCGCTACTGCTCGCGCTGCGCGGGGTATCACTGCTTCTGTCAGGATCACATCAACAACCACATCCATTTCACCGAATAACACGGGAGATATGCCATGCAACACCGTCCTTCCCGCCGGGTATCCGTTCCGGCGCTGATCGTTTTCTGTCTGCTCGCGCTCGCGCTCGTTGTGCTCGTTGCCGTGCGCGCCGTTTCGGTAAATAACACGGAGAGCGCCGAGACGCTCGCGCCGGCGGCGAGCGAAACGCCCGTGCCGCCGACCTCCGGTCCCGAGCTCACGCCCGAACCGTCGGCTGCGCCCACCGCGGAGCCTACCGCGACGCCCGAGCCCACGCCGGAGCCGAGCCCTGAATACTTCACCGTTTCCATGGTGGGCGACTGCACGCTCGCCGAGGCAAAGACCCGCCGCGGGTGGGGCACGGCGCTGCAGACCGTCGTCGGGAAAAACTACGACTATCCCTTCGCCAAGACCGTGCAGTACTTTGAAAAAGACTATCTCACGATCGCCAATCTTGAGTGCAACCTCTCGGACAAGTATTACGATTCCATTGAGCAGTTCGTGTTTCTCGCCCCGGCGGATTACGCGAACATCCTCACCGCGGGCAGCGTGGAGTTCGTGACGCTGGCAAATAACCACACGATGGACTTCGGCCAGAACGCCTATGACGACACGGCCGCCGCGCTCGACGCCGTGGGCGTTGCCTACGCGGGCGAGGACGAAACGTATATCTACGAAAAGGACGGCGGCGTGAAGGTCGGCATTTACTGCCTTTATAACCAGCTCACCTACAACGCCATGAGCATTCTCTCCGCGCAGGCGCAGGAAAAGCTCGTCGCGGCGTCGCGCGACAAGATCGCCGCGGGGCTCAAATCGCTTGAGGAGGCGGGCGCGGACTTCACCATCGCGTGCCTGCACATGGGCCGCGAGGGGTACTATGAACCGACCGACGTGCAGACCGAGCTCTGCCGCTACACCGTGGATGCCGGCTTCAACGCCGTGTACTGCACGCACGCCCACCGGCTCCAGCCGGCGGAGGATTATAACGGCGGCGTTATCTTCTACGGTCTCGGCAACTTTATTTTCGGCGGCCACACCAACCCCGGCAACGGCACCGACCCCGGCGCTTACGACACCGGCATCGCGCAGCTCACGCTCAAGCGCGTCGGCGGCAAGGTAACGCTCGACAGCTATTCCTTCATCCCCTGCTCGCTGAGCAGCACCGTCGGCCCCGACAGCACCGTGCTCGGGCCGAACACGCTGAACAATTACCAGCCCCAGCCCTACACCGAGGGCGGCGACGCCTGGAACCGCGCCATGTCCATGCTCAACGGCACCTACGAGGGCGCGAACTATCAGGTGGACTACGGCAACGTCCTCACCGCGATGAACGGGTGAAAATTTCCCGTATACTCTATATTAATTTAATGAAATCACTTGCAATCGCGCGCAGAGGGTGGTATAATCCCCTCGTACGAACGTAAGAAACAGGAAGAGTGGGCAAAACCCACTCTTTTTGTTGATTTAAAAGAATTTGTCAGAAACTGGAAATTGAGGATTTTTTATGAGTAAAGTCACCGAGACCGTGACCGCGCTGGCCGCGCCCGTCGCCGAAAAGCTGGGTCTGGAGCTTTGGGATGTGGAATACATCCGCGAGGCCGGACAGTGGTTTCTGCGCGTGTACATCGACAAGGACGGCGGCGTTTCCATCAACGACTGCGAGGCGCTCTCCCGCGCGCTCGATCCCGTGCTGGACGAGGCAGACCCCATTCCGGACAGCTACGTTTTCGAGGTCAGCTCCGCCGGCGCCGAGCGCGAGCTCAAGCGCCCCGGCGACTTTGCGCGCTTTATGGGCAGCGGCGCGGAGGTGCGGCTCTATAAGCCGGTGAACGGCAGCAAGTCCTTTGTCGGAACGCTCTCCGGATACCGCGACGGCGACGTTACCTTGACGATCGCCGGAAAAGAGACCACCTTTAAAAAGGCCCAGATCGCGCAGGTACGGCTGCGCGTGCTGTAAAAAATCACAACGTGATATAACGTAAGGAGCAAAAATAGATGAGTGCAATGAACGCCGAATTTTTTGACGCCATCGAGCAGATCGAAAAGGAAAAGGGCATCCCCCGCGGATACATGCAGGAGAAGATCCAGCAGGCTCTGCTGACCGCCTTCAAGCGCGACAACCCCGACTGCGAGGATAATGTCGAGGTCATCATGGACGAGAATAAAAAGACCATCAGCATGTTCGTTCTCAAGACCATCGTGGAGGAGAGCGAGTATGTGAACGACGCCACGCAGATCCTGCTCGACGAGGCGCGTCACTATGATAAGAAGGCCGGCATCGGCGACACCGTCCGCATCCCGGTCGAAACGAAGAAATTCGGCCGCATCGCGGCGCAGGCGGCAAAGCAGGTCATCATCCAGGGAATCCGCGAGGCGGAACGCGGCATCATCTATGACGAGTTCACCTCCAAGGAGCACGAGATCCTCACCGGTGTCGTCACGCGCATCGATCCGCGCACCGGCGCCGTGTCCATCAAGATCAGCTCCAACAGCGAATTCACCGAGGCCATGCTCTCCGCCACCGAGCGCATCAAGGGCGAAGAGCTCACCGAGGGCGACCGCATCAAGGTCTATGTCGTCGAGGTGCGCAAGTCCACCCGCGGCCCGCAGGTGCTCATCTCCCGCACGCACCCCGGTCTCGTCAAGCGGCTCTTTGAGCTGGAAGTGCCCGAGATCTTCGACGGCACAGTGGAGATCCGCTCCATCGCCCGCGAAGCCGGCAGCCGCACGAAGATGGCTGTCTACTCCGCCGATCCCGAGATCGATCCGATCGGCGCGTGCGTCGGCCCCCGCGGCGGGCGTGTGGCAAGCATCGTCAACGAGCTCGGCGGCGAGAAGATCGATATCATCAAATACAGCGAGGATCCCGAGCAGTACATCGCCTCGGCGCTCTCCCCGGCGGAGGTCCTCTCCGTTGAGGTGCTCGAGGAAGGCCACAGCTGCCGCGTGATCGTGCCGGACAGCCAGCTCTCTCTCGCCATCGGCAAGGAGGGCCAGAACGCCCGTCTCGCCGCGCGTCTCACCGGTTATAAAATCGATATCAAGCCGGAGAGCGCCGCGAACGAATAAACCACCCATCAAACAAACCCCGCCAGTCCACATACATTTCAGGAGGAGCGCTTTTGCCGAAAACCGTACCGCTCCGGCAGTGCATCGGCTGCCGTGAACAAAAACCGAAAACTGAACTGATCCGCGTCGTCCGCTCGCCGGAGGGGGAGCTCTCCATCGATCTGCGCGGCAGGGTGCCGGGACGCGGCGCCTATCTCTGCCGCAGCAGCGAGTGTCTGAAGCGCGCGGTCAAATCGCGCGCGCTCGAGCGCGCTCTGTCCGTCCCCGTGCCGGAGGACGTGTGGGCGCGGCTCACGGCGGAACTGGAGGCGGGCGGTGGATAAGGCAGCGCAGTATCTCGGTCTCGCCCGGAAGGGCGGGATGCTCGCCGTCGGCGAGGAAGGAAGCGGCACGGCGATCGCCGCCGGAAAGGGGCGGCTTTTGATGCTCGCCGCCGACGCTTCCCCCAACGCGCAGAAACGCGCCGCGGGTTTTCTGTACGGTCACCGCGCACCGCTGCAGACGCTGCCCTGGACGAAGGCGGAGCTCTCCGCCATGATGGGCAAGCGCGGATGCAGCATGCTCTGCTTCACCGATCTGCCCCTCGCCGCGCGGTTCGCCGCCGCGCTTGCCGAGGAGCTTCCCGGCTGGAAGGAAACAGCCGAACTTCTCGCCCAGCGCGAGGATAAGCTCAAGCGGCGGAAGGCCGCGCCCCGTAAGCACACCGAGAGCGGAAAAAGGAGGAAATAAGTATGGCGCTTGATTTTAAATACCGCATTCACGAGGTTGCCAAGGATTTTGGCATGACCTCCAAGGATATTTCCCAGATCCTCACCGACTATGCCACGACGCCGAAGAACCATATGCAGGTTCTCGAGGACGCCGAGCTGGATCTCATTTTTGAGTATCTGACGCAGCATCACCAGGTCGGCAGCATTGCCGAGATCTTCGCCCCCGAACCGGAGGAGAAGAAGGCCCCCGCCAAGGCGCCGGAAGAGAAGAAGCCCGACGCTCCCGCAATAGAGCAGAAGGACGAGCCCAAGCCCGAAGAGAAGTCCGCCGAAAACAAGCAGACGGACGATAACGGCAC
>OGWZ01001672.1_pt1 | contig 19750 bp, 18 predicted proteins | sample 1576141 | NCBI WGS metagenome assembly OGWZ01 (sample SAMEA3541512, study PRJEB24748) | human gut metagenome | biome: human gut; feature: human-associated habitat; material: faeces | place: China | collected 2012
CGGACTTTTAATATTAGCGGATTGCCGTGTCATAAAAAACTTACAAAATCCGCGGAGCTACAAAAGGTCTGCTCTTAGGGAATTTAAAGAGGATCGGCACGCGCCGATCCTTTTTTAATTGAGAAAGTGTGGATATTTAGAGATGAGATCAGCTAAAGCGGCATCTTCAGCGCTATTTTCATCCATAAGCTGTACTAAGGATGAGACCTCGCGACTAAAGGCTTCAATCTGCTGCTCTAAAGCTTTAGCTGTGAGATGGCGATAACGCTCTAATTCCGTATCGATAAGCGTAGCGCGGAAATTATCACCACGGCACAATAATAGCCAATTTTTAAAGAAAGCTGAGGCCTGAGGAATAGGGGCGACATCAAAGTGCGTCTCTGAGAGCGTGTGGTAGAGCTTTTTATCGTAGCAATTAAGCTTAGCTCTAAAGCTCTCTTCTAAAGAGGTAAATTTCTCTTCAAAAAGATCAGAGATAGCATTACAGCCTAGAGCTAAATTCTCTAAAGCCTTATCTAAATTAAAGTCTAAACGGTGTTGACGCTCTGCAGTTAAGACAGCGGCAGGAGCAATCAGCGGTCCATCTTTAAGATCTAAAGTCTCAATAACGCACTCTTGTCCTTGAAGTTTTACATATCTTAGGTATAAGCCCTTAAGTTCTAAAGGCATAATGAGATTAAGGGCGCCTGATCTATTAACTAAAACCTGCGGCTTTTTAGCGGCAAGAGCCTGAGTGAGGGACTTTTTGACATCACCTAAACTTCTATGCATAAAGGCAAAGAGCTTAGGGGAGATATCATAAGCGCGCTGGGTTAAAAAGACTAAGGCCTCTAAGCGCGATGATAGCTGATGGCGGGAGAGTTCTCCTTTAAAGCCTAAAAGCTCTGCTGTCTTTAAAAGATTGGCGCTTAAATTTAATTTAGGCATCTCAAAGAGCTTTAAGGCTCTAAGGAGTGTACACAGATCTAAAAGCCGCATTTCATCTTTAAAAAAGCTCTCTTCTTTACATAAGCGCAATTGCATGGGCTCAAAGGTTTTTAAAGGACGCATGGACCAGAGCACTGTGAGATCTGATTTTAAGAGAAGTTCCTGAGCTTTTGTGTAGAAGTTAAATTCAGGTATTGCGTCTTTACATAAAAAGGGATTGAGCGCATTTAAAAAGCAATAGCGTGGTTGCGGCAGGACTCGCTCAGGGAGCCTACAGTAGAGAGTTTTTAGGGGGGATGTAGGGCTGAGATCATTGCCATTGAAAAATGCCAAAGCCCCTAAACGTCCGGAGAGAGAATAAGGACTAATCTCCTCCGGAAGTAAAAATAAAGATCTAGGCATTATCTAAACTGACGCTGATCTTCATTATAGCTAAAGCCCGTGTCAGCTAGGCGCTTAATCAAGGCTTCTTTGTCGATCTCCTCACTTTTGCAGAGATCGTCTAAAGACGAATATTGATCACGCAGACGCATATTGACCGCGGAGAGGAGAATAAAGGGATCCATATTCTCAAAATTAGTCAAAGCGGCCATGATTAGTCCTTAGTAACAGTGATCTTAAGCATAGAGCGCATCTTCTTGACGTTCTCGATGGCATCCTCTAATTTGTCTTCGCGGCATAAGCAGACGCCCATACGACGCTCACCGTGGATTTCAGGCTTGCCAAAGATACGGATCTGCGATGACGGAGTTACAGCTAAAGCCTCATTGAGACCATCGAAGGTCACACGGTTACCATCACCCTCAGGGAGGACGGCAGCTGAGGCAGACGGTCCAATAAAGGTGATCTTGCCAATAGGCAGGCCTAAGAGGGCACGGACGTGCAGGGCAAATTCAGATTGATCTTGTGAGATCATAGTGACCATGCCGGTATCGTGCGGACGCGGTGATAGCTCTGAGAAGATGACCTTATTGCCGGAGATAAAGAGTTCGACACCGAAGATACCATAACCACCAAGACCACGGACTACCGCAGAGGCAATGCGCTTGCACTCTAATAAGATCTCGTCAGTTAAAGGTTCAGGCTGCCAGGACTCGTGATAATCACCGCTGACTTGATGGTGACCTACAGGCTCGCAGAAATGAATGCCGTCAACAGCACTTACAGTTAAAAGGGTAATTTCACGATCGAATTTGACAAAGCCCTCGACAATGACGCGGTCTTTGCCGCCACGGCCGTTTTCACAGGCAAGCTTGAAGCTATTGGCAATATCCTCAGCGCTCTTTAAGAGGCTCTGTCCCTTACCTGAGGAGCTCATGACCGGCTTCATAATGCACGGGAAGCCGACCTTGTGGATATTCTCTTCGATCTCTTCAACAGAGGAGGCGAAGAAATAGGAAGAAGTCGGAAGATTGAGCTCTTCGGCTGCGAGAGTACGGATAGCCTCACGGTTCATGGTGACGAAAGCGGCATGGGCTGACGGCACTACATTAAAGCCTTCTTGCTCTAATTTCTCTAAAACTTCAGTGGCGATGGCTTCGATCTCAGGAATGATGTAGTCAGGATTGACCTGGCGGATCAGTTTTTCCAGGGCAATTGGATCGCGCATATCGATTACAGCATGCTGCTGAGCCACACTCATGGCCGGAGCATTAGGATAGCGGTCACAGGCGATAATATTGACACCATAACGAATAAGCTCGATGGCGACCTCTTTGCCAAGCTCACCGGATCCTAAGAGAAGGGCAGTGGTACCCTGCTTTTGGTAATCGGTAGTAATTGCAGTTGACACAGACATAATAATTCCTCGATTAAGTTAAATCGCCTCTATTATACATTTTTTTGTCGAAAGCTAATCCTTATAGTGTTTATCTAGGCGCGATATTGATACTAAGGGAACATTTTTCTTAAAATTTGATAGCAAGATCTTGATTTTCTTTGAGGATTTTTAATACCTGAGCCGGTCTTTTTTGAGGCATTTGCGTTAAAATTGATAAAATTTCTGCACAAAATGACCTTTAGATCATAAAACAAGGAGCTTGTATGCGAATTTTAGCCGATGCGGCCTTACCTAATGCTAAAGAAGTTTTCTCACAATATGGCGAGGTAATTTTAAAGGCAGGGCGTCAGATTGAAGATCGGGATTTAGAGGATATCGATGCCTTAATTATCCGTTCAGTCACTAAGGTCAATAAAGAGCTTTTGACTTATGCCTCAAAGCTTAAATTTGTCGGCACCGCTACGGCAGGTACTGATCATGTCGACTGTGAGCTCCTAGATGAGAGGGGTATTGCCTTTGATAATGCCCCTGGCTCAAATTGCGAGAGTGTTGGCGATTATATTCTCTCGACACTCTTAGTTCTAGCACAGCGCTATAGCTTTGATTTTGCAGGTAAGAGCATTGGTATTATCGGTTGCGGTCATACCGGTTCACAGGTTTTCAATAAAGCAAAGGCTTTGGGTTTAAATATTGTCAAAAACGATCCGCCGCGCTTTAGAAATGGCGATCTTAGCTGCCAAGGTACGCTTGATGAGGCCTTAGCTTGCGATATCGTCACCTTCCATGTGCCGCTACAAAAAGAGGGTATTGATAAGACCTATCATCTGCTCAATAAAGAGCGCATTGAGGCTTTAAAGCCTGGTACTTTGGTCATCAATGCTTCGCGCGGTCCTGTTATGGACAATGAGGCTATGTATGAATTTTTAAAATCAGGGCACGATCTTAAGGTGTGGTGCGATGTCTTTGAAGGTGAGCCTGAGATTAAGGTGCGGGAATTGATACCATATCTGCAAGGAGCTACAGCTCATATTGCAGGCTACTCCTATGAGTCAAAGCGCCGCGCTTCTGTGATGCTCGCCTCTTCTATGTCTAAGCTTTTACATTTAGAGGCCCCTAAGCCTTATAAGATGCCCACCCCTGAGCTTCAAGCTCTAGATATAGGCAAGATCGAGACTTTAGATTTAAATCTAATCAATCGCTTAGTCTTTAGTGTCTATGATGTGAGAGCTGATGCGTATCTCTTTAAAAACAGCTGTGTCGATGGCAAGAGCTTTGATAAGTTGCGCGTCAATTATCGTGAACGTCGTGAGATGAGCTCTTTAACTTTACATAATGTGCCAAAGGCCTTTAAAGAGCGCTTAGCACTTTTAGGTTTTACTCTTGCCTAAAAAAATGGGGGAGTTTAAACTCCCCATTTTTTATCAATAGCGCACGGAATCTATCTTAAGGCTATTTTCAAGCTTAGAGCGTTTATGCTCAGAATAGGCATTTTTAAGCGCAATCAATATGGCTAAAACAAAGAAGCCTCCTGGCGGTAAAATGCCGATGAGCAAGGTGTAATCAGAGGCTAAAATCTGACACTCTAAGCTTTTACCCACCTCGCCTAAAAGCGAGCTTGCGCCTGCAAACCATGTACCATTACCGATAATCTCGCGAATTGAGCCTAGGGCAAATAAAACTAAGCCAAAGCCTAAGCCTGAGCCTGCGGCATCAAAGAAAGATCTCAAAGGATTATTGCGACCGGCAAAGGCCTCAGCACGGCCCATAATGACGCAGTTTGTCACAATTAATGCCAAATAAATACCTAAGCTTTCATAGAGATCGGGAAAATAAGCTTCCACATAAAAGCGCACTACGGTAACTAAGGTGGCGATGAGCACTACATAGAGGGGAATGCGCACCTCACGGAAAATACATTTGCGCAAAATTGAGATCACCACTGAAGAGCAAATGACCACCAGTAAGGTAGCTAAAGCTAAACCTAGGGCATTGACAGCTGAGGTTGTGACCGCAAGTAAGGGGCATAGACCTAAAAGCTGACAGAGACCGGGGTTATTTGACCATAAGCCCTTTAAAAAGATGCTGATGAGACCATCGGGCTTAGGCTTAATGTCAGAGGCAGTGACGCCTGTTACTGTTTTTAAATCGTTCTTAGTCATAAAGCTTATTCCTAATTATCAGCACAGCTTTTAAGAGATGCTATAGAGGTTTTATTTAAAGCCTTCAGGGCATCAGAGGTTGCGAGGACCACGGCGCGTGAGGTGACGGTAGAACCGGTAATATAATCAAAGTCACCGCCAAATTTCTTTACATCCCATTTAGCATTATCAAGATTTTTGCCATTGAGCATATCTAAGAAATTACCATGAGCTCTATCGACCTTATCGCCTAAACCCGGGGTTTCTAAGGAAAATTGAATATCGGTGCGATAGACATTTTTATCCTTATCAAACCCGGCGATGAGCACGAGCGGATTTGAATAACCACGGGAAGTTGAATAGGTCATGATATAGGCCACAATGTCGTCATTTTTAGTGGCAGTATATAGGCGCATATTCTGACCTATGAGCTTATCGGAAATGATATGGCATTTATACGCCACATCAGATCCCTGAGCTTCAGGCGGTAACAGTTTTTCAAACTTAGAGGCCATTTTGTCAGCTTGTACCTTATCGATAAGCTGCTGTGTACTCTCTTGTGTATGTAAAACCGCTACAATGCAGAGAGTTCCGATAGAGGCTAAGGTCAGGCCACTTAAAAGCGCTCTTACAAATTTATTAGGCTTCTTTTTATTTGCAGTTGCCATCTTTATAGACCTCCCTTACGGAAACCATAACCATAAGCGCGACGACGGGTGAGTACATCGATGAGTGGGGCTGAGGCATTTGCTAGTAATACAGCAAAGGCCACGGCATCACTATAGGAGCCAAAGGCGCGAATGAGTACGATTAAAAAGGCGCAGAGAATGGCAAAGACAATACGACCCTTAGCGGTGCCGGCATTAGTAACCGGATCGGTAATGATATAGAAAGCTCCAAGCATGGTACCGCCTAAAAGTAACTGTACATCAAGGCCTAATACTAAGTTAGGGAAGAGGTATTGTCCTAAAAGCACAAAGAGTCCTAGAGCGATAAAGAAACTTACCACCATACGTAAAAAGATAATTCTAAAGGCAAGCAGTACTAAGCCCCCAAGAGCATAGGCTAGGGCTAAATAGAGATAACCTACCTCATTGCCATCGTGATAATTAACCTGAGTTAAAGACTGCATCTGTCCTGATTTACGGGCAGTCTTTGTGCTTTCAAGCCAGGTTGCGCCGGAAAGTCCATCGGGATTTTCGTTTAAAGTTAAGATCTCATCGTGAATGGCAAGCGGATCGCCATGTGCAAAAATCACCTCAAAAGTCGAGCTTACGGAGGCGACTGTATAGGCCTGAGGAGCGGGCGCTATATAGGTATTAAAGACAAAGGACGGAGCTGAGACTAATAGGAAGACAAAGCCGGCCATAGCAGGATTGAAGATATTCATGCCTAAGCCACCAAAGCATTCTTTGACAATTAATATTGCAAAGGCGGTGACGATCATGGTCAGATAAAAGGGTAATAAAGGCGGCAGTGTCAAGGCTAAAAGTAGCGCTGTGACAAGATAGGAGAGATCGCCTATAGACTTATAGAGGCTACGCTTACGCAAAAAGCCTACTAGAAGCTGACAGACTAAGGCGGTAGTGCCTGAGATTAAAAATTGCCATAAAAGCCCTGTGCCAAAGAAATAGACCGAAACGGCGACTGCCGGTACTAAGGACAGCAAGGTTAGGGCCATGATCTTAGGCGTACTCAAAGGCGAGTGCAGATGCGGCGCCGGGGCGGTGGCGAGATTATTCTTTATAGAGTTAGAGTTACTATTCATCTTAGTGATTATTTCTCAAAGTTTTCTTCTTTAAAGCCTCAGGCAAAGCCTTAGACGCCGGGGCTTTGGGAGTTAGATTTAAAACGCCGTTCTCAGAGTTTTTCAGGCGGCCGACAATCTTAAGCTGTGAGGTACTCTCAGCTGGGGCTGCAAAGGGCTTTACAATCTGACTTATGACAGCTTTATCGCCCTTAAGTAAGCTCTTAGGTACGAAAAGCGTGTCTGCGCTATTGATGATCTCAACAGCACTAGTTTTTTCCTTTAAAGCGGTAATCGCCGTCACATCGGGGCTTCTATCTGCATCTGAGATCTGATTTTGCTCGTGATCTTGCAAAGCTTTTTCTTTAGAAATTAAAGCCTGCTCTTTGAGCATTTGCGCTTTTAAAGCCTGACGGCGCTCGATCGCGGCCTTACGTGAGGCGGCGATTGCGGCCATCTGTGCACTTTGCTCAGCACTAGCATTAGCGCCACCCTGAGCATTTTGCGAGGCCTTAATGCGCGCTAAGGCGGCAGCTTTCTTAGCCTCACGGGCTAAACGCTCCTTTTCTACACGCTCATCGTGTAAAGCCATACGCTCGCGAGCTCTTTGATTGCGCTTTTCTACATCCGCTAAATGCTTTTCAACAGCCTTTTCATATCTAAATTGTGCGGTCAAATCAATGTGGCTTGGGCAGACATAGGAGCAACAGCCGCATTCAGTACAATCTGAAATTCCGCATTTTTGCGCGGCAGCATGGTTGCCAGCTTTTGATTGCTGATACATCTGATAGGGCACAAGGCGGGAGGGGCAGACACGAGCACAGCGACCACAGCGCAGGCAATTGAGCGTTTCCTCATGGAAAGGAATTTCCTGATGTGAGGGGGCGATGATACAGCCTAAGCTCTTAGTCACCGGCACATCGATATTCTTGACGGTAAAGCCCATCATCGGGCCACCTAAAATAATGCGCTGATGTTGCTCGGGCATGAGCTTACAGGTATTAAGTAAAAATCTTACTGAGGTTCCTAAGCGTACATAGAGATTTTTAGGGCTCTTTAAGCTCTCACCGGCTACAGTCACTACACGCTCAGTCAAAGGCTTACCATCGATGACAGCTTCCTTACAGGCAAGAACAGTACCGACATTATTGACCACAATACCGCAATCGGAGGTGTGCTCATCATAGGGAATTTCAAGGCCCGTTAAGATCTTAATAAGATTGCGGGCAGCCCCTGAAGGGTAGACTACAGGTAGCGCACGTACCTCAGCAATTCCAGCTGCGGCTTTTTGCATATTTGCTATTGCCTGCGGCTTATTATTCTCAATAGCGATAATAGTAAGCTTAGGCTTTAAGATATGTTGAATTACCTTAATGCCAGCGACAATTTCTAAGGCGCGCTCTTGCATGAGGCGATCGTCACTGCAGATGGTAGGCTCACACTCACAGCCATTGATGATAAAGAGCTTGCACCCGCCTTCACAATCATCGCGACCTGAGCGCAATTTGCTGGCAGTTTGGAATTGGGCGCCACCTAGACCTTCAATACCATATTGACGGATACGCTCTAAGAGTTCATCGGAGCTATGATTTTGATAATCAGGCCACGGGCTTCTCTCATATTCGCAATCTAAGCCATCAGGTTTAATGCTGATGCAGGTACCGCAAAAGCCTGAAGGATGCGGTAAGACCTCCGGGGCAATTGAAGTAATAGTACCTGAGGTTGAGGCATGCAAGGGGACTAGACGTTTGCCCCCGGCGATAGTTAAAGGCTGGCCCTTTTTGACATAATCGCCGACATTGACAATGATCTTACCTTCAGCACCCACATGGCGATCGACTGGGAGCGTAATAATAGTCGGGATAGCGGTTCTTTCAATGGCTAAAGAGGCATTGCTTTTATTCTCGCGCGGCCTGATACCACCAAAGAATTTCCAAATGCGGCCATTTTTAATTTTATCTACTAATAGCTTGGCACTCATTATTTAGCTCCATTACCAATTTTGGTGGCGACGATCTTCCAGTCGTAATGGCTAAGATTGTGTTCAAGTCTGACCATTTCAATACATTTCTCTGGGCACGCTTTAATACAATCACCACAGCCGATGCACTCTTCAGCATCGATCTGATGCGGCTGGCGGATTTTACCGTTAATACAATCTAAGCGGCAGACACGCACACAGCGGCTACAACCGGTGCAGAGCTCGCGATGGATGAAGGCCACCTCACGCGGCTCAAAGAGCTCATCTTCAAAATCAGCTTGTGTACCTAAAGATTGACCTGTAAGTGTGGCTAATTGCATGGCTACCTCAGGACCTGCAGGCTTACATAAAGAGGGTTTAGCTAAGCCTTTAGATAGAGCCTCAGCATAGGCCTGACATCCGGGGTAACCGCATTGACCGCAATTGATATTAGGTAAGAGTTTTTCAATGCGCTTATCGGCACTGCTTTGATTTTTAGAGTCAGTAAAATTAGCTAAAAGCGATAATAAAACACCGATAATAATGAGGACGGTGAAGATCGCCACAATAAAGGGATGTAGTAATATCGAGATCATGCAGCGCTCCCGGCAAAGCCTGCAAAGCCCATGAAGGCCATAGACATTAAACCTGCGGTAATGAGAGCGATGGCGGTGTTTTTAAAAGGAGCTGGCACATCGGCTATAGCTAAGCGCTCGCGGATCGCGGCAAAGAGGACTAATACTAAGGTAAAGCCGGCACCTGCACCGAGGGCAAAAACGGTAGATTCGAGGAGATTATGCTCTAAACTGCCGTTGAGAAGTACTAGACCTAGGACAATGCAGTTAGTGGTAATTAAGGGCAGATAGATACCTAAAGCATTGTAGAGATCGTAGGAGATAAAGCGAATGGCAATCTCCACTACCTGTACAGCTACGGCAATGATGGTAATGTCGATGATGAGATCGAGCGCATTGAGTCCATAGGGATATAAGAGATAATTATTGACAAGCGTGCACACAATGGAGGTGAGCACTAGCACAAAGGTTGTAGCTAAGCCCATACCCGTGGCCGCTTGCAGGCGATTTGATACGCCTAAAAATGGGCAGAGGCCCAGAAAGCGCACTAACACAAAGTTATTGACAAGTGCGGCGCTAAAAAACAAAATCAACAGGTTAACCATTTAAAAAACATTCCGCATTAACGTTGGGTTTTATAAAAATGCCTTATGATAGCTCAATACGTGGTACAAAGGTACCAATCACAGCCCTAAGTGAAAAAGATCGTCACCAATTGATGATGATTTTGCACACCCATAATCCAAATCCTAAACCGGCACTAAATTTCAAAAATCCCTTTGAGCTTTTATGTGCCGTAGTGCTGTCAGCTCAAACTACCGATGTTGCGGTAAATCAGGTAACAGGAGCCTTATTCGCAAAGGCCCCTGATGCGCGTGCTCTGTCACAGCTTACAGTGGATGAAATCGCTTCTATCATTAAAAGATTGGGCCTGTGGGCGAATAAATCTAAGCATTTAAAAGCTCTAGCTGAGGTTTTAGTCACTGAGCATCAAGGTAAGGTACCAGATAACTTTGATGATTTAATTAAGCTTCCTGGGGTTGGGGCGAAGACCGCTAATGTAGTTTTAAATGTAGCCTTCAATATCCCCGTTATCGCTGTTGATACTCATATTTTCCGTGTCTGCAATCGCACGGGGCTGTGCTTAGGTAAAAATGCTCTGACGGTACAAAAACTCTTAGCTGATCTTATCGATGATGAGTTTAAGCTTCCGGCGCATCATCTCTTACTTTTGCATGGTAGGCATGTCTGTACAGCTCGCAAGCCTCAGTGTGAGAGCTGTATTATTAAAGATCTCTGTGTAAGTTATAAAGATAAGCTCTTGTAAGGATAAAGCCCGGGATCTTCCGGGCTTTAATCTATCCTGCAATTAAGGTGCTATAAAGGGGCATCTCTAATTTTAGATGTAAAAGGAGCATATCTAAAAGCAAGATAAGCATGGTGATGTACTGCATACCGCAGATGAGATCGCGTGAGGCCCTAGCTTTATGTAAATTAAGATAATAGCCTATGATCATGCGTACGAGTAAGGCTGAGCCTATCAGGGAGATGGCCATAGTAAAGGAAAGGCATAAAAAGAGGACGACAAAGCATAAAAGACCTGAAATGAGCAGGCCTTTAAGGCTGAGACTGCCATAGGTGTCAACCGGATCGTCTTCAAGCGCGAAATTTAAAGTGGTAGCGGTATAGGCACTGAGCATTAAAATTGAGGCAAAGACAAAGCTAAAGCTTAGGGTAAAGAGCTTATAGGCAAAAGCAAAGTTAAGGCTTAGGCAGAATAAAACCGTCAAAATTAAGACACAGGTGATCTTCATATAGGAGTCAGATCGGCGTTGCGAGAAAATACTCATAAGCGTACCGCAACCTCTAAAGCCCTGAATACCGGTGAGCAATAAGAATAAAGTTAAAATAAAGGGTGAGGCTGACACTAAAAAGGGACTGGTGTCATTAAAAAGCGAGCATAGGGCACCTAGGAGTAAGCCTACAAAGAAATAGGGCACGGGCATGGAGCTTGGATAGGTAGGCCCAAACTTTAAGCTTAATTTAGGGGCGAGTATATTGAGCGTAGTATGGGTAAAGAATGAGGCTAAGAGCTGTCTTATAAATAAGAAAAGCTGCAGGCTTTTTTTAAGTGAGCCCTCGTCATTACCCTCTAAAGGATCGATATTTTGATTGTCGATCTTAGGCGGTACGGCCTGAGCATTGAAGATATCGGCGCCATTTTGCTTAGAAGCTGAAGCTTTAGGGCTCTCACTTTGAGGGGCCGGAGGCTCGACAAAGGCCTGTGAGGCTACAATTTGTGGTTGCGCCTCTGTCTTTTGTGGATAAAACGGCTGTTGCTTAAAGGCGGCAAATTGAGGATCTAAAGCCTCATTAGAGGTAAAAGGCTGAGCCTGATTTTCAACTGCGGCCGCTTCTTGTGAAGCCTCAGCATAGAGATTTCTTTCAGCTTTTTCTTGATTGAAGATCTGGCTCTCAGTTTCGGCCAATTGCGGATTAGTTTGCGCAAATGCTTGAGGTTCTTGCGCAAATTGTTGCTGATTGTTGGGCGCAAATTGAGCATTAGCGTTAGCAAAGTTCTGAGAATTTTGCATATCGTTAATACCATAGGTATTTTGATAATGCGGTCTTGGTGCCTGCACGCGATTTTTTTGCGGCACTAGAGGTTCGCCTGGAGCAATATAGAGATGATCGCTATCGCGGCCGGCTTCATTTAAATAGGTATCATTGCCAGTATAGCGATAGCTTTCGCGCTGAGGATCCATGCCGATGGCATAGGCAGGTCCTGCTTCAGGGGCTTGTGGCCTTGGAGCATATTGCGAAGCGGGGCGATCCTGAGGATTTTCTACTTGCTCTAGCGCTACATTTTCATTTAGGGAAACATTTTTAAATAGAGATGAGACCTCATTATCTGAGGTATTAGTTTGGTTTTTCTTATGAAAAAATGAACCCAATTTTGGGAATTTACTCATCATCACGCCCCTTAGTATTTTTAGCTAAGAAAACAGGAACATAACATGTAAATAATAGCACATTATGTACAGCTGAAATTTCACTTATATGCAAGTATAGATAAAATTCCGCCAAATATGAATTTCAGCGAATTTTATTCTGAGATGGATAAAGTCGCCTTTTGCGTGTGGGGCTGTTTTTGTAAAAAAAACTGTTTAAGTTCAAAATTTTTGTGCAAAAAGTGTGCAAAATTTTCTCTTTTGGGCTAAAAATATATGTATTTTTTTTCAAAATGAAGCGAAAAGTGTGTAAAATTGTGGCTTATGAGAAAAAAATGTGATTAACTTAATAAAGACGACTTTAATAACTTGAAATTTAAAGAAAAAATATTCTTAAGTCTTCTTTTTTTACCTGAGGTGTAGGTACGTGATTAAATTAACCTCAATTCATAAGATTTATAAGCTCGATAAGCATCAAGAATTGCATGCGCTTAAGGGCATCGATCTAGAAATTAAAAAGGGTGAGATTTTTGGCGTCATCGGCTTATCCGGTGCGGGTAAATCTACGCTTATTCGTATCATTAATATGCTCGAGCGTCCGACTTCAGGCTCAGTAGTTGTTGATGGTCAGGAGATGACCGCTCTCAATGCCTCAGAGCTCAGTAAAGCGCGCCGTTCTATCGGTATGATTTTCCAGCAGTTCAACTTGCTTTCGTCGATGACCGTAGCTGAAAACGTCGCTTTCCCTTTAGAGCTTGATGAGAGCATGTCTAAAGAAGCCATCCACAAGCGGGTGATGGAGCTTTTAGACATGGTAGGTCTTGCCGATAAGGCTGATGTCTATCCGGCACAATTATCAGGTGGTCAAAAGCAGCGTGTGGGTATTGCCCGTGCCTTAGCTTCAAACCCTAAGGTTTTATTATGCGATGAGGCTACTTCGGCTTTAGATCCTAAGACTACTTCGGCCATTTTAAAATTGCTCTTAGATTTGAGAGCTAAATTAGACTTAACCATTGTGATCATTACCCATCAGATGGAAGTTATCAAAGAGTGCTGTGATCGCGTCGCTGTCATCGATGGCGGTCTCATCTCCGAGATGGGGCCGACCTTAGAGGTCTTTGCAAATCCTAAGCGCGATTTAACCCGCCGCTTAGTTACAGCTGCTGTGCGTAAGGATATTGTCGATCTCTTATCCTATTCACAATTACATACTGAATATAAAGAGGGCGCCCGCGCTTGGGTGGAGCTTTTATTCTTAGGCGATAAGGCCAATGATCCGGTTTTAGTTGAGGTAGCACAGCAGACAGGGGCGTCAATCTCGATTTTAGCAGGTGCCATCAATCATATTCAAAACGAGCCCTTAGGTATCTTAGTGGTCGCTATTGTGGGGCATCAGGATATGATTGAGACTACTTTAAAAGAGTTTGAACAGCGTGTGTTTAAAACTAAGTTTTTAGGCTATGAGTATTAAGGAGAGTTGACGTGAATGCATTTTTAATCTCTTTAGGCTTATCTAGCGCTAATGCTAAGATTGTGTCACTTTTGACAATTGGTACTATCGACACTCTCTATATGGTGCTTTTAGCTACCTTAGTGTCCATAATTTTCGGTGTTCCCTTAGGTGTATTATTACTGGTAACCTCTAAGGGCTATTTCTGGGATTCACCGCGTTTTTATGCGGTATTAGGTACCGTGGTCAATGCGCTGCGTTCCATTCCCTTCATCATCTTGATGGTGGCGATTATTCCTATTACCAAGTTTTTAGTGGGAACTAGTATCGGTACTACCGCAGCCATTGTGCCTTTAACCATTTCTACCATCCCCTTTTTGGGGCGTTTGGTCGAAACTTCATTAAGAACCGTTCCTTATGGTTTAATTGAAGCAGCCCAGTCCTTAGGCGCTAGACCTTTTAGAATTATCCGCAAGGTATTAATTCCCGAGGCCTTACCTGAGTTGGTGCAAAACTTTACTTTAACCGTCATTGTGATTATCGGTTGTTCAGCGATGGCCGGTACCATTGGTGGTGGCGGTTTAGGTGATATCGCTATTCGCTATGGTTACATGCGCTTTCAGGCTGAGATCATGATCATGACTGTGATTATCTTAATCCTCTTAGTGCAGTTGACGCAGTGGATAGGTGACATTATCACCAAGAAAGTAGATCATCGCTAATTTTATGGAGAGTTTATGATGAACAAATTTAACGCATTTTTAGGCGCCGCTGCCTTAAGCTTGGTCTTTCAAGGCCAGGCCTTTGCCAACGAGACCTTAAGTGTTGGTGCCACTCCGGTGCCTCATGCTGAGATCTTAGAGTTCGTAAAGCCCATCTTAGCTAAAGAGGGTGTTGATTTAAAGATCGTTGAATTTAACGATTATGTACAGCCTAACCTCGCTACCGACGACGGTCAGATCGATGCCAATTATTTCCAGCATCGTCCGTACTTAGAGGCTTTCTGCAAAGATCACGGCCTTGATATTCAGGAAGTTGCTGCTGTGCATATCGAGCCTATGGGCATTTACTCTAAGTCCATCAAGGACTTAAAAGATCTTAAGGATGGTGCTACTGTAGCTATCCCTAACGATCCTACCAATGGCGGCCGTGCTTTATTATTATTACAGTCCGCAGGTTTAATCGTCTTAGAGGATCCGAGCAATTTATCTGCTACCGCTTTAGATATTAAAGAGAATCCTAAGAACTTAGAGTTCAAGGAATTAGAGGCTCCGCAGTTACCGCGTTCTTTAGATGAGGTGGATATCTCTGTAATTAACACCAATTATGCTATCGGTGCTAACTTAAATCCGTTACAGGATGCCATCTTCTTAGAGAAACCGGATTCTCCTTATGTCAATATCTTAGTTGCTAACCCTAATTCAGCTAAGAAAGACGCTATGGCCAAACTCATTAAGGCTTTACAGTCTCAGGAAACCTACGACTTTATCGAAGAGAAGTACAAGGGTGCTGTAGTTCCGGCTTTCTAAGCTTTACTTAAGTTAAAATGGTCCCGCAAGGGACCATATTTATAAACTTTTTTTTAAAGGTTTTAGATTTTGTTTGATTATAAAAGCTTTTTAAAAACAGTTCCTAATCGTCCGGGCTCCTATCGCATGTATGGGGATGCAGAGACGGTCATCTATGTCGGCAAAGCCCGCGATCTTAAAAAAAGACTGTCACAGTATTTCCTTAAAGATGTAAGCCCCAAAACGGCCGCTTTAGTTAAGCATATTCACCATATTGAATTTACGGTGACCTTCTCTGAGGCTGAGGCTTTAATCTTAGAGAATAACCTCATTAAAAAATATCAGCCTCGCTATAATATTTTATTGCGTGACGATAAGTCCTACCCTTATCTCTATCTATCAAAGCATGAGCATCCGGGCCTTTATTTCTATCGCGGTTTGCGTAAGCTCCCTGGTGAATATTTTGGCCCTTATCCAGATATTAAGGCCGCAAAAGAGAGTTTAAAGCTTCTACAAGGTCTCTTTCCTATCCGTCAATGCGCCGATAATGTCTATGCACATAGATCGCGCCCGTGTCTTTTAGCGCAAATTGGTAAATGCCTAGCTCCCTGTGTGGCGATGACCGATGAGCAAGAGCGCAATTATAGAGTACAGGTTGATTATGTCAGGCTCTTTTTAAAGGGCAAGAATAAGGAAGTTTTAGCGCGCCTTGCAGAGAAAATGGAGGCTTTAGCTTTAGATTTGCGCTTTGAAGAGGCAGCTTTAGTTCGCGATCAATTTCAAGCTTTAAGACGCGTGCAGGAGTCGCAGTCGGTAGCGGGCGATCTTATGATCGATATGGACGTAGTAGCGCTTGCGAGTACAGCTGCTATTGCCTGTGTGCATGTGCTCTTTATAAGACGCGGTCGCATTATCGGTACGCGCTCGTATTTTCCTAAAATTGAGAATAATGATAGTGAAGATGAGATCTTAGAGGCCTTTATCACGCAATTTTATCTCAATGAGTCTCATGCCTCGATGATCCCATCTGAAATCATCTTAGATCGCGATCTTGACAATAAAGAGAGCCTCAAAGAAGGTATTAGGCTCTTTTCAAAGCGTGAGGTAAAGCTCTTAGTTGAAGTGCGTTCTGAAAGAGCACGCTATCTGCGTTTAGCCGTCGAAAACGCCCAAGCCTCACTTAAAGCGCGTTTAGCGGATAAAACCACCGCATATGAGCGTATCACCTCTTTAGAACAGCTCTTAGGCTTAAAAGGTATTGAGCATATGGAATGCTACGATATCTCGCATACACAAGGCGAGCTTACTGTAGCTTCCTGTGTAAGTTTCAATCGCGAGGGCCCCGACTTAGCGCGCTATCGTCGCTTTAATATCTCAGGTATTACCCCAGGAGATGACTTTGCGGCTATGCATCAGGTCTTAGAGCGCCGTTTTAAAGATCCCGATCATGGCGAGATCCCCGATCTCATCTTTATCGACGGAGGACGTGGGCAACTTAAACAAGCTGAAGAGGTCATTGCCGCTTCTTTTCGTGCCTCTCAAAAGAGGGCTCCTTTTATTGTGGCGGTAGCTAAGGGCGAGGGGCGTAAAGAGGGCTTAGAGACCTTAATTTTAGGCTATAGCCATGAGGAATTTCATCTCTCTTTAGCCGATAAAGCCTTGCAATTAGTCCTACATATTCGCGATGAATCCCACCGCTTTGCCATAAGCGGGCATCGTGCGCGCCGCTCTAAAGCCCGTACCCATTCTCTTTTACAGGAGATTAAGGGTGTAGGTCCTAAGCGCCGTCAGGCTTTGCTAAAGCATTTTGGGGGTATGCGTGAAATTTTAAGTGCGGGAGTTGATGATTTAGCTAAGGTGCCGAGTATCAGTCAGGATTTAGCTGAGATTATCTACGATAGCTTACACGAGCTTTAAAAAATCTCCTCACTTAAGTTAGGTGAGGAGATCTTATAGCTTAGTGAGACATTACATATTTTACAAACTGAAGCTTAGTGGCATCATCAGCTTGATTGTAAAGCTTAACTAACTGATTGAAGGTAACACCACCGTTAGCATTGCCCTTCTTAGAAGAGGTGGACATATTAGACTGCTGTGAGGAGCTCAGACCCGGGGCACTCATAACCTGATTTTGCTGATAATTGCCAGACATTAAATCAGAAGCGGCAGTGGCCTCGATGATAGGAGAACCATAATCAGTCATACCCATAGTACGCTCGTGACCGGCAACATAGGTCGGGGCATAGAGACGGTTAAGGGTTAAAAGCTCGGTGCGATAGTCACGCATCATGGTAAATCCAGTCTCAGAGGCTAAGATGAAGTAAGAAGCATCAGCCTTAGGGATAGCCTTTTCAGTATTTTTATCGATTAATGTCAATTTCTGAGTACGGGAGAAGCGCTGCGCCTGCTCGATAGTAGTCGGAATATTGTACTCAAAGGTGATGATCTGATCTTTTTTCAGATCCATAATGTCGATGACAATCGGGTTGCTAGCTTGTACTAACTGACTGTCAGAAGCACCACCGAAGGTATCCTTGAAGGAAACTACGATCTGATGACGGCCGGGCTCTAATTCTACAGTGCGGTTAAAGCGGCTGTAGCTTTCAGGATTAGTAACACCGTCAACTAATTCTAAATTGAAGTGAACCGGAACTTTGAAACCGCCCTCGGCAAATACCGGAGCTGAAAAAGCTAAAGCAACTAAGAGTAAACCGGCTTTAATTTTGTTCCTAAACATAAAATTGAATCTCCTGTGAATTGATTTTTGCTTATGTTATCACTCTAAAATAAAAATTCGGCACCGCAAAGCATTTTATTTTCAGCAAGGGCGCGTTCGTTAATTTCAGAGGCGGTGTAATAGATCTCAGGATGAGAGCTGACATCGATTTGCGCTTCGGCAAAAACATTGAAATTAGGATTGACCTGATAGCGCACGCCTAAATTCAGATCGCCTAGGATATTGCTGTGGTGAAAGCGCTTGCAACCATAACCTGCGGTCAGGCCTAAGCCACTGTCAAAGGCATAATCGACTACAGCCTCATAGGAATAGAGGTGGTGGCTATAGTGCTGATAGCGGGTAGACACAAAGTTTAAGGCGGCATATAAGCCATCGCCATAGGTACCATAGGAAATAGCGATACCCTTGTCGATCTTGTGCTCAGGGCGATTGCTATTTGCATAAGCATCGCGCTCGCTATCTTTAAGATTGAACATCGGCTGCATCTTCTGCGCAAAATACTGAAGCTGACGGCTGATATCGCCTTCATAGCTGAACTTATAATAAGCAAGAGCATAGGAGATAGTGATATCAGAGGCTAAACGGGTAGATGCGGCAAAAGCGGCTTGATACTTATAGTTAAGGCCGGTGTCATTGATATTTGATTTAGCACTACCAAAGGAAGCGCGCAGATCCCAACCTAAGGAGGAGAGGGTATACATGATAAGACCCGGGTTCTGATCGCCTGTGAGGTAGTAATCATCGCACTCAAAATCTAAAGTGTGGAAGATATCGCTGACGCCCGCTACAGTGTAGAAAGCATTATCGCCACGGCCAAAGAGCAAGGTACCGTAGTTTTGCGCATCAATACCGATAAATTGATGACGGGCGTGCATGCCGTCAAAGGAATCGCCTGAGGCTACATCCCATTCTGCCATACCTATAGCATAGACATTATCGCTAATTTGACTGCGACCTGACATACCGATACGGGCGGCATTCATAATGCCACCATCGCTTGAGCGATAATCGGCAATTTTATCAGCATGGGCAGCATGCGCATTTTTATAGCTGACCTCGACTTTACCGAAGATATCTAAACTAGTCCCATCTTTATCATAAACAGTAGCGGCTTGTGCGCCGCAGATTGTGGCCATCAGGGCCATTGCAATTAGGCTTTTCTTCATTTTATTTTAGTTTTCTTAAAAATTAGATGCTCTATTATAACAAGATCTACTTTAGCTAATGGAATCTTAAAGCTTAAAATGCGTATGAATAAGATCTAAAAGTTCTAAAGGTGCATAAGCTATAAAGTCAGCTTGCCATAAATTGATATTTCCACAATCATAAATACCATAACCCCACGCTACAGCTATAGCTTGCATTTTAGCATTATGGGCAGCTTTAATATCATTGAGATGATCGCCTACGTAGAGGCAGTTTTCAGCCTGTAAATCTAATTTGCTAAGCGCTAAGCGTAAGGAATCGGGGTGAGGCTTAGGCTTTATACATTCATCTGAGCCTACAATGAGGTCAAGATAAGGACTAAGTCCTAGAGTATTTACAAGATTTTTAGCTAAATCATGGTATTTACCGGTGACTACGGCAATTTTAAAACCTAATTCTTTAAGTTTAGCTATCACCTCTAAAATACCGGCAAAGAGAACAGTTTTAGTGCAGATATTTTTTTGATAAAAATCTAAAAATTCCTGACGCATGAGAGTATCGCGCGGATAATCTAAAAGCATAGCATCGCTGACTTTTAGTGACAGCATAGCTTTAACGCCAGAGCTTACCTGCTCTTTAATTTCCTTTTCACTTACAGCCTCTAAATGCCATTTATCTAGGGTGTGATTGCAGGCATAGAGCAAATCTAAGGCAGTGTCGGCGAGGGTACCATCGAGATCAAAAAGAATTCCACGTTCCATAATTTTTAAGATAAATGAGGCTTCGTGCATAGTTGTGGATAAAAACGAAGTCTCTGTATAATATATTTTG
>OGWZ01001677.1_pt1 | contig 19732 bp, 17 predicted proteins | sample 1576141 | NCBI WGS metagenome assembly OGWZ01 (sample SAMEA3541512, study PRJEB24748) | human gut metagenome | biome: human gut; feature: human-associated habitat; material: faeces | place: China | collected 2012
GGGTGGAAACGATTGAGCTGCCACTGGCACACATGATCCCGGAATGTATCTCCAATCTGCTGCTCCCTGCCGCAGTTTTTGCCTATCTGGTGTGCATCGACTGGCGTATGGCGCTGGCGATGCTGGTCACTCTGCCATTTGTTCTGATCGCGTTTGCAATGATGATGAAGAATTTCAACAAGCTTTATGCCGATTACATGGCGTCCAACAACTATGTAAACGGCGTGATCGTGGAATATGTGGAGGGCATCGAGGTCATCAAGGCGTTCAATCAGTCCTCCAGCTCTTACGAAAAGTTTACCAGGGCGGTGGAATCCTTCAAAGACTACACCCTCAAATGGTATCGAAGTTCCTGGAAGGTGATGAACTTTATTTCTGCGGTGCTGCCGTCTACTTTTTTGGGAACGCTTCCGATTGGCATGTATCTCTACTGGACGGACAGCCTGGCTCCGCAGGATCTTGCGATGTGCCTGATCCTTTCACTGGGGATTGTGGGCCCGCTCATGAACTTCACCACTTATATCAATGAAGCGAAAACAGTTGAGTATGCTGTCCGTGATGTGGATAAGCTGCTCCATGTGGAGGAATTGCCTGATACTGGGAAGCTGGTGGAATTGCAGTCTAAAGACATTCAGCTTCATGATGTTTCATTTGCGTATGACAAAGAAAGCAATAAACAGGCGCTGTCCCATATCGATCTGAAAATCCTGGAAGGAACGTTTACGGCGCTTGTCGGTCCATCCGGTGGCGGCAAGTCTACCATCGCTCGCTTGATTGCCCGCTTTTGGGATGTAAGCGATGGGAAGATCACCATTGGCGGTGTAGATATTCGCGATATGCCGCTGTCAAGCCTTGCTGATATTGTGAGCTTTGTGACACAGGATAACTTTCTCTTCAACTGCTCCATCAAGGAAAATATTCGGTTGGGAAATCCCGACGCTACAGATGAAGAAGTCTATGCAGCAGCGAAAGCCGCTTGTTGCGATGACTTTATACAGAAATTGCCGGATGGCTATGACACAATGGCTGGAGATGCAGGGAACAAGCTCTCAGGCGGCGAAAAACAGCGCATTTCCATCGCCCGTATGATATTGAAAAACGCGCCCATTGTCATTTTGGATGAAGCAACGGCGTTCACCGATCAGGAGAACGAAGAGAAGATCCAGCAGTCTATTGCTGCTTTGACGAAAGGAAAAACGCTGCTCGTCATCGCCCATCGGCTGTCCACCATCAAGAACGCCGATCAGATCATCGTTCTGCAAAACGGGCAGGTAGAGAATATCGGTACGCATCAAGCACTTTTGACTGGCGACGCGCTCTATCGGGGAATGTGGGAGGCGCACATCGGCGCGCAGAATTGGTCTGCTGGTTCCGGGAAAGGAGATATCTGATATGTTTCGCATTGTCAATCGATTGATCCAATGGACAGGAAAATATAAACGGCGCATTTATAGTGGTTTTGTCTACGCCTTCATTCACAGTATTTTTACTGCGATCCCTATTATGCTGGCAGCCCAGGGGTTGGGTGCCGTTCTGGATGATTTTAATGGTGTCAAGCCACTCGCGGGTCGAGACATCTGGATCATACTGGGAGCGATGATTTTTGCTGTATTGGGCCGATATCTGTTCTCATATCTTCGCGCCATCACACAGGAAAGCGTTGGATATGAGCAGGCCGCTGACGAGCGGATACGGCTGGGCGACATTTTCAAACGGGTGTCGCTGGGCTTTTTCAGCAAAAACAATACGGGTGAACTGTCTGCAGCGACCACGACCGATCTCTCGTTTATGGAAATGTTTGCCATGAATATGGTCAACACTGTTGTGAATGGATATATCACCGTTGTTGTTCTGATCTTGTTCCTTGCCTTTTACAGCCCTCTGGCGGGAGGGATTGCTCTGGCTGGCGTGCTTTTGTCGGCGTTGTTTCTTCATCTCCTGGAGGAACGTAGCCGTAAAAATGCGCCTGTCCATCAAAAGGCGCAGGACGATATGGTGGCAAGCACCATTGAGTATCTGCGAGGAATGCAGGTGGTGAAAGCCTTTAAGCAGGAAGGCGTGGCTGTCCGCGGTATCCGCAAAGCGTTCAGCGACAGCAAGAATATTAACATCAAAATCGAAGTGGAATACATGCCCTTCAACTGTCTGCACCTGTTTTCGCTGAAAGCCGCTTCTGTTGCCATTGTGGCGATAGCGGCGTGGCTGACTGCGAACGGCGGCATGGATCTTTCTACCATGCTCATGCTGGATATGTTTTCCTTTATGATTTTCGGCAGCGTAGAATCGATGAACAATGCCGCTCATGTACTGGAGATCATTGACGCTACGCTGGATAAGCTGGAGAGGATTGAACACGCCGATATAATAGACAAAGACGGGAAAGATATTTCTCTGCAGAACACCGACATTGCTTTCCATGATGTGACATTTTCCTATGATAAAGTTCCTGTTTTGCAAAATATTAGCTTTTCCATCCCGCAGGGCAGCACTACGGCTATTGTAGGCCCGTCTGGCAGTGGCAAGACCACGATCTGCAACCTGATCGCCCGTTTCTATGATGTGGACAGCGGCGCGGTCACAGTAGGCGGCGAGGATGTGCGGAACATGACCTGCGACAGTCTGCTCCGCAATATCTCAATGGTCTTTCAGAAGGTTTATCTGTTCCACGATACCATCGCTGCAAACATTCGCTTCGGAAGTCCTGCCGCAACGCAGGAAGAGATCGTCGAAGCTGCGAAAAAGGCGCGCTGCCACGATTTCATCATGGCGCTGCCGGATGGCTATGACACGGTGATCGGTGAGGGCGGATCCACGCTTTCTGGCGGTGAAAAGCAGCGCATTTCTATCGCTCGCGCGATACTTAAAGACGCCAATATCGTCATTCTTGACGAAGCCACAGCGAGCATTGACCCTGAAAATGAGCATTTGATCCAGCAGGCCATCAGTGAATTGACCATTGGAAAAACGGTTATCGTTATCGCCCACCGTCTGGCAACGATCGAACACGCTGACCAGATTTTAGTGGTGGATAGAGGTCGGGTTGTTCAGAAAGGAACACATCACGAGCTTCTTCGGCAGGAAGGGCTTTATCGTCGTTTCATTACGATCCGTGAACAGGCAGAGGGCTGGAGCATTGCCTGATGGTTTGAACGCCGCAAAACACGCTAAAATAAAAATTGAGCCCTGGCTGCTAGCTGGGGCTCATTGCATTTATTTTGCGACGTGTGGCGGAAAGGCGTGGAGGCTGCAGATCGGCACGCCTTTTCTGTGGAAGCGGCGCTCGTATTCTGTGGCGATGTTGTCCTCAGGCAGATCGGCGTAGAGGTCGAAGGTGACGTTCTCCAGCCGCCAGCCGCTTTCGCGGAATTCCTCCAGCGACCACTCGAAAAATTCGCGGCCGTCGGTCTTGAAATGGACGCTGCCGTTTTCTGGGAGGATGTAGTCGTAGATCTCGAGAAAACGATGGTGGGTGAGCCGACGCTTGGCGTGGCGGTTTTTCGGCCAGGGATCGGAGAAATGCAGATAAATCTCGCTGATCTCGCCCGGCGCGAAGATCTCGTCGAGATGCTCGGCGTCCAGCCAGAGAAAACGCACCTGCTCTGGCGCGCCCTGCTTTTCAGCGTGGTCGTCGATGGCGTCCATGATGATCTCCGGCACCACGTCGATGCCGAGAAAATTCAGCTCGGGATGACGGGCTGCGGCGGTGTAAAGCCAGCGTCCGCGTCCGCTGCCGATCTCGATGACGAGGGGCTGCGGCGACGGAAAGGCATCCTGCCAGTGGCCTCTGAGAGCGTGGGGTTGGGTGATGGTGTAGGGAGAAGCCAGCAGCCGCTCCTGGGTGCCGGCGACACGGCGAACGCGTGCCATAAAATCGCCTCCTAGTCTTTATTTTCATGCGAAGATGGATTAAAATAAGATGGTGTGGTTGTGAGCAATGCTCGGCCACACCGCACTATCATAACACAACAGATGCGTTTTTGCGAGCAGCGGCGCATTTTTTTAGGAGGTCTTGCGATGAAGGGTCATTTGGAATTGTTTGAGCATCGTCTGAAACAGGTTGGCGAAAAGCTGCCGGGCATGGAGGGCGAGGACATCGACGCGGTGTTCGACGCATTTGTCGAAGCGCTGGGCACAGACGAGGTGCCGTTCTACGATGTGCACAGCGGCTCCACACTGGCAGATTATTACAATTCTCAGTTCATCCGCTTTGTGAAAAAACACGCAGCTAAGTGAAAAATAGTCATGCAGTGACTAGACGCAAACCGCTGAGTGGATTATAATTTCAATAAAGTCGATTAATGAAAATGAAGGAGTGCTCTTATAATGGAAAAATTGAACGACAGCAGCTTTGAAGAAATTATTTATGACGATGGCGAACCTTGCCTCGTAATGTTCTCCCGTAAATCCTGCCATGTTTGCCAGGCTGTTCATCCAAAAATCGAAGAACTCGCCGCAGATGACAAGTACAAAGGCAAATTCGGCTTCTACGAAGTAGACGTTGAAGAAGAAAGAAACCTCTTCGCACGTTTCTCCCTCAAGGGTGTACCTCAGGTGCTCTTCTTCAATGATGGCGAATACGTTGGCAAAATGGCTGGCGAAAAGGATATCGAAGAATACGAAGACAAGATCGATTCCATCATTGGCTAATTGGCTATGGATCAACCGGACCGCTCTGCGTGAGCGGTCTTTTTTTGCAGCTATTGTAAACTTGAGCAAAAAATAGGTTTACAATAGCGCGCGCCTCCGCTATAATAAAGCCACACTTTTGAAACGGAGGGATTTACAATGACAACAACGAGAAAAGGTTTACGGGCTCAGGAGCTGGTGCTCTGCGGGATCTTCAGCGCGCTGATCGCTGTGGGGGCGTTTTTGCGGGTGCCGGTGCCGCTGGTGCCGTTCACGCTGCAGCTGTTTTTCGTGACGCTGGCAGGTTTTGTGCTGGGGCCGCGGCTGGGTGCGCTCAGCGTGGCTGTATATGTGGCGCTGGGGCTGTTGGGAGTGCCGGTTTTCACCGAGGGCGGCGGCCTCTCTTACGTGTTCAAACCGACGTTCGGCTATCTGTTGGCGTTTATTCTGGCAGCCTGGGTCACCGGCAAGATCGCTCACACTGTAAAAAATCCGTCGTACGGCAGGCTGGCGCTGGCAGCCGCTGCCGGCATGGCAGTGAGCTATGCCATCGGCGTGGCCTATCTCTATGGCATTACAAATTTTGTGCTCGGCGTCACCAACAGCCTCTGGAGCGTGTTCCTGGCAGGCTGCCTGCTGGTACTGCCGGGCAACGCCGTGCTCGAAGTGCTTGCCGTCATCATGGTCAAAAGAATCCTGCCGCATTTGCAATATTTATATGAGTAAGAGGCAGAAATATGGTAAAATTAGAACAACTGGAAGCAGACGCCCTGCGTGGCAGCGGCGTCACACGTGAAGATGCCCTGTGGCTTTATCGCTCGCCGGCGCTGGCAGCACTCTCCGCCGCCGCAAACCGCATACGGGCAGCGCGTCAGGGCAACGGCTTTGATCTCTGCACCATCATCAACGGCAAAAGCGGCCGCTGCAGCGAAAACTGCGCCTTTTGCGCACAGTCCGCCCATTTTGCCACAGACGCAGACTCCCACAGCCTGCTCAACGCAGAAACCATCCTCGCCCACGCCCGACAGAGCGAAGCCAGCGGCGTTCAGCGCTTTTCCATCGTCACCGCCGGCCGCAGCCTCAGCGATTCGGAAGTCGCTACCCTTTGCGAAACTGTGCGCCTGCTGCGGCGGGAAACGCATCTTTCCATCTGCGTTTCCGGCGGACTCCTGCGCAGCGACCAATTTCAGCAGCTCGCTGCAGCAGGCGTGGAACGCATCCACAACAACCTGGAAACCAGCGCACGCCATTTTCCCGCGCTCTGTACCACCCACACCTACGCCGACAAAGTACGCGCCATCCGCGATGCACAGCGCGCCGGACTCGACGTGTGCAGTGGCGGCATCTTTGGCGTCGGCGAAAGTGTGGCAGACCGCATCGACATGGCCCTCAGCCTGCGCGCCCTCGGCATCCGCAGTGTGCCCCTGAACATCCTCATTCCCATCGCCGGCACACCCCTGGCCCAGCAGCCGCCACTGAGCGCCGCAGAAATCACACGCATCGTCGCCGTCTACCGCTTTATTCTGCCCGATGCCGTCCTGCGCCTCGCCGGTGGACGCCGCCTTCTCGCCGACAACGGCCGTGCCTGCTTCCAGAGCGGTGCCAACGCCATGATCAGTGGCGACATGCTGACCACCACAGGCACCACCATCGAAACAGATATTGCGACCATAGAACAGGAAGGTTTTGAGGTGAAAAAACTATGACACAAGCACTTTTCATCGCCGGCACAGCCCCCGGCGTCGGCAAAACGACAGCGGCCCAGGCCCTCATCGATATGCTCATGGACGCCAGTTATGATGCCGCCTATTACAAACCCATCGTCAGCGGCACCGACAGCATCCCGGAAAGCGACGCCGGACGCGTGCGCGCTGCCTGCGGTCTCGAACAGGACATCCTCACCCTCACCAGCTACGTTTTCAAAGACCCCGTCTCACCCCATCTTGCAGCCGCACAGATGATGCAGCCAGTGGACCCCGACATGATTGCTGCCGATTTCGCCAGCGTCGCCCTGCTCCACGACGCTACCATCGTCGAAGGCACAGGCGGCATCATCTGCCCCTACACCCTCTACGCCGACGGTCGTCGTGTCATGCAGGCCGACGTTGTGAAAACGCTGGGCCTGGCAAGCGTCATCGTCGCCGACAGCGGCCCAGACACGCTGAACGCCACCCTGCTCACCGCGGGCTACATGCGCGCCCACGATCTGCCGATCGCCGGCGTCATTTTGAACCACTTCGATGCGCGCGACCTCGTCTGCCAGGATACCCTCGCCACCATCGAGCTCCTCGGCGACACAGACGTCGTCGCCACCATCGCCGAAGGCGGCGCCATGACCCTGCGCAAGCCTTTCTTCCTGCTCGAGCAGGAGTGAGCCAGCAAAAATGCGGCATCTCCGACAAGAGGTGCCGCTTTTTTGCGCTTGTAGAACTCACGAAAGAACCGCGCAAAGATTTTTGCAAAAAAAGGGCACAAAGGATCCGCGAAATGCGGTAAAATAAAGATTACCATCCCGCAAAAAGGAGGCGGATCCATGCAGAAAAATCGACTCATCCTGCTCACCCTTGCGTGCTTCGTGCTGTCCCTTGCCCTCGGCGTTTGCGCCGGGTTTGCGCTCAATCCCTGGCAGAGTGTGCCAGCAGAAAATCCTTCCGCAGCGCCAGAGCAGCCAGAAGAAGCGCTCACTCCTGACGAGGACACCCTCATCCAGGAAACCGTCGCCAGCATGACCCTCTACGAAAAAGTCTGCCAGCTGCTCATCGTCGAGCCCGAGCATCTCACCGGTGAAGCCGTCGTCACCAGTGCCGGCGAAGCCATGCAGATCGCCCTCGCAGGCATGCCTGTCTGCGGCATCATGTACAGCGAAGAAAACCTCAAAGACAAAGCCCAGGTGCAGAGCATGCTCGCCAATACCCAGAGCGGCAGCAAGATCCCGCTCATCCTCACCTGCGACGAAGAAGGCGGCCGTGTCAACCGGCTCATGCACACCGTCGGCATCACCTACATCGGCCCCATGCTCGATTACAAAGACCAGGGCACCGACGCCGCCTACAGCAACGCCTACACCATCGCCTGGGACATGCAGAGCCTCGGCTTCAATTTTGACCTCGCCCCCGTTGCCGACGTTTGGTCCAATCCCAAGAACACCGTCATCGGCGACCGCGCCTACAGCGACGATTTCAACCAGGCCGCCGAGCTCGTTCAGGCCGCCGTGTTTGGTTTCCACGATGGCGGCGTCGGCACCGCCCTCAAACATTTTCCCGGCCACGGCGACACCAGCACCGATTCCCACGACGGCGCCGTCTATGTGAACAAAACCCTCGACCAATTGCGCGCCGCCGAGCTTCTGCCGTTTCAGGCCGGCATCGCCGCCGACAGCGACATGGTCATGATCGGCCACCTCATCTGCACCCAGATCGACAACCAGCCCGCCACGTTTTCGTCAAAGATCGTCACCGATCTCCTGCACGGCGAGCTCGGCTTCGACGGCGTCGTCATCACCGACGGCCTGCAGATGGGCGCCATGACCAATTCCTACACCGGCGCCCAGATTGCGCTGAACGCCATTAACGCCGGCTGCGATCTCCTGCTCTGTCCAGCCAATCCCTGGGAGTGTATCAACGCCCTCATGGACGCCGTCCAAAACGGCAGCCTCGCCGAGGAGCGCATCGACCAAAGCGTCACCCGCATCCTCACCATGAAAGCCCAGCGCGGCATCTGGACACCAGCCGCATAACAACCGCACCACCGCGCTCTCCAGAAATGGGGAGCGCTTTTCGTTTAAGGGAGGAGGTAGCCCTTGCGTCCCGCAGGGACGCTACGGGGCCGTCTCGCTCACGCTCGACGGCAGGGAGGAGGTAGGAGGTTTTTATGCTGCTGTGCATGAGGTTTTCGGATGATGCGTGGCGTTTGTCAAGGTTGACGGGAGCTGCGCATTTTTCGTCATAACCTCCTACCTGCGGACGAGTTTACGAGTCCGTCCGCGAAGCGGCTACCTCCTCCCTCCTACCTACGCGAAGCGAAGCGCAGGCGTTACTCCTCGCGGTCGGCGAGATATTTCGCACGACGTTCTTTTTCGTTTGGCGCGTAACCAGCGTCCAGCTGCTGCGCCCGGGCGCTCGTCTTTGGCGGCTGCTTCGTGCCAGCGATCTGTGGCGCCGGCTCAAAGTTGGCGTCCAGGTAATCCTCGTAGTCACCATTAAACCAGGTCGAACCGTTCTTCCACACGCGGTCAGCAGGGGAAGCCTTCACCTCCTCCATGTAACGCTCGATCGCCCGCTGCATTTCTTCCACGCTCACTGCTGCAAGCCGCTTGCGTTGCGCAGGCTTGACCTGGTTCTTGCCGCGCTTGACTGGATAGAGCTGCCAGAGCGCTTCAAAATGCTCCGCTTCCTCTTTTGAGAGAGAGGATTTTGCAGATTTCTGGGAAGCAGCGTGTGCGTGTGGTGCAGCGTCAGCTGCACAGGCTCCGTCAGGAGCCATACACACATTATCCATATCCTTATCCATAGCATTATCCTTATCCGTAGCCTTATCCTTAGGTAGATTTGCTAGATTTGCTACGTCGGCATTTGTAGCGGTGCTAGCTTTTGCCAGCCGTGCATTCTCAGCTTTTTTAAGGCCGCCTTTGCGACCAGCTTCTGCGCGTTTTTCGCGACGCTCGTCGTAATTGATCAGTGAACGCTCTACATCGCCCCAGATCGCTTTGAATACGGCGCGTTCCATGCGGTTCATCTCTTCTGGCATTTCACAATTAGCGCCAGCGCAGGCGAAGATTGCCTGTAGCACGCACGTGCATTCCTCAGGAGTCAGCTCCTTGAGCAGCTCCCAGTGGGAGAGAAAAAACAGGAATGCTACATTATCGTAGGGAGTTTTAAGTTCAGTCATTACGCATCCTCCTTTGTAAAAATCGACTGATAGACCAACTGTGCAGGGTATGAGAGATCATCGTAAGCCTCTTCAGCGCCAGAAGCGAGGGCGTGAAGAATGTCGAAGGTTTCGCTGCTCAGATTGCAGAATGAAGTAATGTTTTCCAGCGCCTCGAGCGCGTAGATGTCAGAGTTTGTTAGTTTAATATGGGTCATGATGTATGACTCCTTTCTTTTTATAGGATTATTGCGCGCGTCGCTGTGCGATCTCGAGAACTTCGCCGGATGCGCGCGGGGCAAAGAATTCTTTGTACACTTAGTATAACCTGGCTTTGCTTAAAACGAACAGAGAAAGAAGGTGTCACACCGACGCCCCTGAAAGTCGCATTTTACCGTTCACAAAATACGCGAAAAACGGCTGGAAATCGCCGTAAACCCGCGCTGCGAAGCGGTTTTTTGGGGTGTGAAGGGAAGGTTCACAGTCTTCCGGTGAAAACCGAAAAAAGTTCAAAAAAGTCGCTCATGGCAGGTGGCCACAAGCGACTTTTGCTTTTCATCGTAGATATATATTGCAATTATTTTCCAGATAAATGAGAATGCTGGGCAGCGGATACATATAGAAATCATTGAGAGCCTTCAAACAGCAGTTTTCACTTTCGTTTTCTTCTGCAAGCGCGTTTTTTGAATAGCCCAGCATAAATTTGCTGATCTCTGGCGGCAGTTGCAATGCGAAGCACATCAGCAGCACCGTTTGCTTGTTCCCCGGTGTTTTTCCTGTGACGAGCTTGTTGATCGTTTTTCTTGTGAGCCCCGTCACACCTTCCAGTTCTGACTGATTCGTTTCGCGCCACTCGATCAATATTTTCCATGCTTTTTCAGGCGAGGCTTCAATTTTGCCGAGGATCCTATCGCGCTCAGCGCGGATTTCTGCCAGTTGCTCCGCCTGTTGCTCAGGAGAGCAGGAGAGATACGCCGGATCAAGCGGAATCCCCGCGCTTTGGCTCAACAGACAAAATTCCCCATAGCGCGCCTGCGCGCCTCCCAGCACCACCTTAAACCGCAGGCAGCACTGGTCCATATGATAGCGCGCCGCATCTGAGAGCATCAGCGCGCCGTCTTCGCCGCGTGTCACATAGCGCGGATCGTCCAGCACAAAATGCCCCTCCACATAGAGATAGCCCTGCGCAGCGCGCGCAAAATCTGCGTCCTCAACCATCAGCCGCGCCGCATCCTCCGCCGGGATCGAGAACGTTTCATCCTGCGCAAGCGTCCCCGCTCGCCAGCTGTGCGGCCGCAGATAGCGTCCGTCGATATAGACATACACCCCCGCCACACTCTCAAAGCCAACCTCCAGCATCCGCAGCTTCGCCGCTTCGCGCGAAACGCCGAAAAATCCCGCCAGATCGTCGATCACCCCAGGCATCTCCTCCACGCGGTTCGGCGTGATCACCTTCATATCGTGGCGCGTCCATGCTTCCTCCGCCTTCCGCCGAAACAGCGCCCGCGGCATCTGGATGTACCGCGCCAGCGTGTTCGCTTGCCACTCCATCTCCAAAAGCCGATCATCTCCCGCGCGCCCAGCGCCGCCGTCCACCCGGCAGCAGATCGCCGGTTCCTGGCTGTCCGGTTGTTGGGCTCTGCGCAGCGCCATCGCCTGTCCATGCAGCGCCCAGTGCACACATTCGTGCACGATCGTGTTGTCGTGCGTGCCCATCCCGCCCATAAAGGTCGCCGTCGTGTCCACCACCATCGTTTTCCGCTTCACCGGCGCGAGCACTTGATGTTGGCGCATCGCATCATAAAGCGGTGTCTCCGTCTCCTGGAAGAACATCTCTCCGTAGATCTCTCCTTCCGGCTCGATCTGCCGATAGAGCACAGAGAGCCCCATCCGCTCCGCCATCTCGTGCGCATCCACGCGCCGCGGCTTTTCCAGCGCCTCCGGATAGTAGGCCGCAAGCAGCCGTTCCGCCAGCGCATCCAGCGCGTCCTCGCCCAGCTCCGGCACCAGCCCCGCAGAGAGCCGCACCAGCCCCTTTTCGCTGAAATACGCCGCGTAATCCTGCATCTCCTTCGCATCCTCCGTGCGCGCCACAGCCTCCACCTGCACAGGAACCGACGCGCTCGTCAGATCCACCCGCGCCCGCACTCGCAGCGCCGCATCCTGCGCAGAAAGCGCCAGATCCAGCACCGAGAGCACCTCGGGCGCGCCCAGCTCCGCCCACACCTGCACATCCTCCAGCGCCAGCGTATCCTCGTCTACACCGAGCTGCGTTTTTCGATTCGCCAGCTGTCGTGCCAGCGCCCGCCAGAGCCGCCCGCCGATCTCCTCGCCATAATACCACGCCAGATCCCTTCGTTCTTCGCGCATCCTAACGCCTCCCTGTCAATATTCTGCATCTATTATACCCCGCCTCGTCCGCCCAAAGTCAAGCATAGAAAGCGCCGCCACAAAATCTGTAAACCGTCCAAAAATTGAAAAACTCGCACGTTTTGAGCAAAACTGGTCGAAATAATGCAAAATTGGTAAGAAAAAATCCTTGACAGCATGGTATTATAAAGCGAATAAAAACAGCCAAAGGAACGGATGAAACAACATGATACACAAAACAACGCGCAGGCTCCTCTGCGCGCTCCTGGCAGCGCTGCTCATCGTCAGTAGTCTCCCGCTTACCCCTGCGTTTGCTGGTGGGGGGGCACGGTTTCCCAACGATCAGTGAATAGCGAAGAGAGTGAGCTGAAGGGCACTGGCACAGCGGAGGATCCGTACCAGATCGGCAGCGCAGCAGCACTCGCAGAATTTGCGCCAGAGGCGACGACGACTCGCGCGATGATCGTCAGCATGCTCGCCCGTCTGGAAGGCGTGGAAAGTGTAAATAACGCAGGTTTTGCCGATGTCAGCAACGAATGGTACGCCACAGCAGTGAACTGGGCAGCGAATGTCGGCGTCGTCAATGGTTATGAAGATGGCACCTTCCAACCAAACACCGCCATCACCCGCGAACAGCTCGCAGCGATCCTGATGAACTACGCAGCCTACAAGGGCGAGGATGTTTCCGCCCGCGCTGATCTCTCAAGCTATACCAACCAGCCAAGCACCTGGGCAGAAGAAGCCATGCAGTGGGCGGTAGCAGAGGAACTCATCACCGGTGTGACGAACGATGAACTTCAGCCACAATCCAGCGCCACAAGAGCGCAGGTCGCTGCCATCCTCCAGCGCTTTCTCGCTGAATGATTACTAATTAATCAGCGGTTTATCTTGCGCCTGTCAGGATGGAATGGTATACTGAGAGTAAGCAATCAGCGGAAGGCGTCAAGGCTTTCTGTTTTGCTCGTTAGTGGGGGTTTGAGACACCCGCCCGAAATTTTCCCGCTGCCGGTCATGCGGAATATAAATAGACCGTGAAACCGTTTTCCCGCTGCCGGTCACGCGGAATATAAATAGACCGTGAAAACGTCTCGCAGCCTCTTGTCTTTCTGGCAAGGGGCTTTATTTTTAGCAAGGGGGATCTGTATGGAACTGATATTTGGCACACTGTATTTTGTCAGCGAAAAAAAGCGCCGAGCACGCATCGATGGGATGCAGGCTCGGCGCTGTGTCAATCTGCGCGCTGGCTGAGCCCACTGACTAAAAGTGGTAAATTTACCAGAAAAAGTCAGTGGAGGGCTGGCGTTTATTGTGGATGGTGGGTATAATGAGGATAAGCCATCGACTAAAAGTGGTAAGTTTACCAGAAAAAGTAAATGGAGGGATTGCTATGGAGATCAAACGCGACAGCTATCTGAACGCGCTCATTAATCGCATGCACAATGGGATGATCAAGGTGGTCACTGGCGTTCGCCGCTCGGGGAAATCCTATCTGATCTTTCATATTTTTCGCGATTATCTGCTGGCGCAGGGGGTGCCGGCGTCGCACATCATCAGTGTGGCGCTGGATCAGCGCAAATATCGGCGCTATCGCGACGATCCGGATGCGCTGCTGGATGACATCGAGGCGAGTGTGACGGACGGCGGGATGTATTACATTTTGCTGGACGAGGTGCAGATGATGGTGGATTTTGAGGAGGTGCTGAATTCGCTGCTGCACATCGACAATGTGGATGTGTATGTCACGGGCAGCAATTCGCGCTTTCTCTCGAAGGATGTGCTGACAGAATTTCGCGGGCGCGGCGACGAGATCCATATTTTTCCGCTGACGTTTAAGGAATTTATGCAGGTGTATGAGGGGGATGTCTACCACGGCTGGGCGGAGTACATGCTCTACGGCGGGCTGCCGTTGGTGGCGACGATGAAGACGGAGGAGCAGAAGGTGAACTACCTGACGCGCCTTTTTGAGGAGACGTATCTCAAGGATATCATCGAGCGCCACGATGTGAAAAAAACGCATGAGCTGGACGATCTGGTGAATGTGCTGGCATCGGCGGCGGGTTCGCTGACGAATGTACCAAAGATCGCGGCGACGTTCAAAACGGTGCTCCATTCGGACATCAGCGTGAGCACGCTGCGACAGTATATCACCTATCTGGAAGATGCGTTTCTGATCAGCAAGGCGCTGCGCTACAATGTGAAGGGACGAAAATACATTGGCACGCCGGTGAAATATTATTTTGAGGATGTCGGGCTGCGCAATGCGCGTCTGGCTTTTCGTCAGGTGGAGGAAACGCATCTGATGGAGAACATTATCTATAATGAGCTGCGCAGCCGTGGCTTTTCGGTGGATGTTGGCGTTGTTGAAAAACGCGTCATGGTGGACGGAAAATCGACACGTCAGCATTTTGAGATCGATTTTGTGGCGAATCTTGGCAGCCTCCGTTATTACATCCAATCGGCGTTTGCGCTGCCGACGGCGGAGAAGCGTGCGCAGGAGAAGCAGTCGCTGCTTGAGGTTGGGGATTCGTTCAAGAAGATCATCATCGTCGGCGATGTGCGCGGTGTCACCCGCGACGAACAGGGCATCACGACGATGAGCATCTACGATTTTCTGCTCAGGGACAACGCCCTGGAGCTTTGAGCGCGCGGCAAAAATTATCTCTGCGATAACGAAAGATGCGTTTTACAGAGGGGCTGTGGTATGTTAAGATAGAGCATGGAGGAATCTCTCCATGCTTTTATAGGATCTGTCTGCTTTTGGCGGACTTTCGATAACTGCTGGTCACGAAGGAGGGCAAGCATATGAAAATGATCTCGTGGAATGTCAACGGGCTGCGCGCCTGTGTGACGAAGGGCTTTCTGGATGTGTTCCAGTCGCTGGATGCGGATATTTTCGCGCTGCAGGAAACGAAGCTGCAGCCGCACCAGATCGATCTGGAGCTGCCGGGCTATCAGCAATTTTTCAATAGTGCGGAGAAAAAGGGCTACTCGGGCACGGCGATCTTCACGCGCAGGGAGCCTTTGGATGTGCGCTACGGCATTGGTATTCCGGAGATGGACACGGAGGGCCGTGTGATCACGTTGGATATGGGCGATTATTATTTCGTCACGACCTACACGCCGAACTCTCAGAGCGAGCTGGCGCGGTTGGATTACCGCATGAAATGGGACGACGCCTGGCGGGATCTGCTCTGTCGACTGAAGGCGGAAAAGCCGGTGATCGCCTGCGGGGATCTGAATGTTGCCCACACGGAGATCGACCTGAAAAATCCAAAAACGAACCGTCGCAATGCGGGCTTTACAGATGAGGAGCGCGAAAAATTTTCGGCGCTTCTGGATGCGGGCTTTATCGACACCTGGCGCTACCAGCATCCGGGAGTGGAGCAGGTGTATTCCTGGTGGAGCTACCGCTTCAAGGCGCGCGAGAAGAACGCAGGCTGGCGCATTGACTATTTCGTGGTCAGCGAGGATCTGGCGCCGCGCATTGTCTCGACGGACATCCACACGGACATTTTCGGCTCGGACCACTGTCCGGTGGAGCTTGTGATCGACTGAAGCCTGTGGTAAGCAAAGAGAAGGAAGGATAACCATGAGTTTTATTGAACGCTTTAACCGCGATATTGAATGTGTTTTCGAACGCGACCCGGCGGCGACCTCGAAGCTGGAGGTTGTGCTGAATTATCCGGGTCTGCACGCGATCTGGATGCACCGCATCACGCACCGTCTGTACAACATGCACATGCGCGTGCTGGCGCGATTCCTCAGCCAGGTGGCGCGCTTTTTCACGCAGGTGGAGATCCATCCCGGCGCGCAGCTGGGGGAAGGGCTCTTCATTGACCACGGCTGCGGCATTGTCATCGGCGAGACGGCGATCCTCGGCGACAATGTGACGCTCTATCAGGGTGTGACGCTGGGCGGCACGGGCAAGGAATCCGGCAAGCGCCACCCAACCCTGGGCGACAACGTCATGGTCTCCAGCGGCGCCAAGGTGCTGGGGAATATCAACATCGGCAACAATGTGAAGATCGGCGCCGGCTCTGTCGTCATCAAGGATGTGCCAGACAACTGCACCGTTGTCGGCGTGCCGGGACACATCGTGCGCCAGGACGGCAAGCGCGTCCACACCGACGCCCACCATCCGGATCTCAACCACAACCAGCTGCCAGACCCAGTCGACGATTGCCTGCGTATTTTCGGCTACCGTCTTGACGAGGTCAGCCGCCGTTTGAAAGAATTGGAGGAAAAGCTTTGAACCAAGTCATGATCTATAACACCCTGGCCAAGAAAAAAATGCCATTTGAGCCGCTGGAGCCAGGCAAGGTGAAAATGTATGTTTGCGGCCCAACCACCTACAACTACATCCATCTCGGCAACGCACGCCCGATCGTCGTGTTCGACACGGTGCGCCGTTATTTCAGCTATCTCGGCTACGACGTCACCTTTGTTTCCAACTTTACCGACGTCGACGACAAGATCATCAACCGCGCCAACGAGGAAGGCAAGGATCCAGTGGCCCTCGCTGCCTACTACATCGACGCCTTCTTTGAAGACACGAAGGCGTTGAACGTGCTCCCAGCCACCGTGCATCCAAAGGTCAGCGAGCACATCGACGACATCATCGCCTTTGTGCAGGGCCTCATTGACAAGGGCTACGCCTATGCGCTGGATAATGGCGACGTCTACTACTCTGTGCGCAAATTCGCCGACTACGGCCAGCTTTCCGGCCGCGATATCAACGACCTTCTTTCCGGTGCGCGCGTTGAAGTCGACGAAAAGAAGCAGGATCCGCTGGATTTCGCCCTCTGGAAGAGCGCCAAGCCAGGCGAGCCATATTGGGAATCGCCATGGGGCAAGGGCCGTCCAGGCTGGCACATTGAATGCTCCGCCATGAGCGCCAAATACCTCGGTGACACCTTCGACATCCACGGCGGCGGTCAGGATCTCATCTTCCCACACCACGAAAACGAGATCGCCCAGAGCTGCGCCCTCCACGACGCGCCAATGGCCCGCTACTGGATGCACAACGGCTTCATCACCATCAACAGCGAAAAAATGAGCAAGTCCAAGGGGAATTTCTTCCTCCTGCGCGATATCCTCGAACGCTTCGATCCAGAGGTCGTGCGCTTCTATCTGCTGAGCGTGCAGTATCGCAGCCCGCTCGATTTCGACGACGAAAAGATCGAAGTCGCCGGTCGTGGTCTCGAGCGCATCAAGCACGCTGCTGAATCTGCCGACAAAGCCATGAAGCTCGCCGGCACCCTGGCAGACGACGACGCCCAGAACCTGCGCGCCCAGGCTGAAAAAGCCAAGGCCGATTTCTGCGCCGCCATGAACGACGATTTCAACACCGCGCTGGCCATCGCCGCCCTTTTCGAGCTCGCCAAGGACATCAACATCTATCTCAAGAAGGATCAGTTCGACCGCGAAAGCCTCGCTCAGGCGCGCGAAGTGCTCGGTGAGCTCGCCGATGTGCTCGGCATCACTCTGACAGCCGAAGCCGCCGACGACGACCTCGCCGACAAGCTCATGGATCTCATCATCGCCATCCGCAAGGATGCCCGCGAGGGCAAAGATTTCGCCACCGCCGACCGCATCCGCGACGGCCTCGCCGAGATCGGCGTCATCCTCGAGGACGGCAAAGCCGGCACCACCTGGAAACGCGCGTAAAAAATCCGCCCCTCGGCGGTTGTTGTAGAAAAAGAAAAAACACATTCCGCAAGCGTTCGGCGCTTGTAAGGAATGTGTTTTTTGCTTATAATGAGTGGACGTTGTCCACAGCCAGCTCAGCCAGATTGACCGACTTCAGCGTTTTGTCGATGGACGCCTGAACGCCTTCGAGCACATAGTGAACGGCGCAGAATTCCGGCGTGCCCTGGGCACACTGACCATCCGGCGCTGTGCAGGCGTTGAGGATGAAATCGTCATCCATGACGTGGATGATGTCGAAGAGGCTGATGTCTTCCGGTGGCGTCGTCAGCACATAGCCGCCGCGCTTGCCCTGGAAGGACTGCAGATAGCCGGCGTCCTTGAGCCGTGGCACGATCTTCAGGAAGTAATTGTAGGGAATGTTCATCTTCTCTGCGATCACTTTCCCGGAACAGCTGCCGTCCGGCGCGAAGAGCGGATCCGGATCGTAGTAATTTACCAGATACATCATGATGCGAATGGCGTAGTCTGTGGTGATGTTAAGTGACAAGAGAGCCGCCTCCTTATTCTACTGGGATAATGATAACCTTATCAGGTATCTATTATTTTAGCAGATTATGGCTTCGTTTTCTATAGATAATTGGAGATGAGCACTCACTTTTTTATTTTTCTTGTATGTCTTGCGGCGACTAGGAGATTTTGTCGCGAGAGTTGTGGGGTTTTGGATAAAAAGAGCGGCCATTTGTATTGAAACTATAGGAAAAAACCGCTTTTTAGAGTATACTGAATCTATCTCAGTGAAAAAATCTGAAGGAGTGTTGAAATTGCAGCAATTTTATCAGATCATGAAGCGCTGCGCTGCGGCGCTTGTGCTGATAGCCGTTGTCTGCTCGCTGTATGTGGGCGCCAGCCGTGTGCAGGCGGAGCAGAGCTACAAAAATGTCAATCTCTCGGTCAACGAGGCGGACATCCGCTCGCTGGCCAATGCCAATGGCAAAAATATGGACGCCATGCTCGAGCTTCTGGCAGAAAATGGCGTGTCGCAGGTGCTTTTTAAAGAGAGCACCATCGCCAGTCTGGAAAACGCCGGTGATGTCGTTGTGGCGCTGGGGCCAGCGGTGCAGACGCTGTCTGTCGCCGACAGCCTGCCGGCCGATCTGCCGATTAGCGAGACGAATTATTATGTCGTCGTCACCAACGACGCCTGGCGCGATCAGGTGCTGACGGAGCTGCCGGAAAAGATCCGCGGCGCTGTCGCCTATGACGATGGCGAGCTGGGCGTTGTCACGGTGCCAACGAGCATCGAAGCGACGGCGAGCAACCAGAGCAGCGCCAAGCTGGCGTTCAGCGCCACGGGCGTGGGCTTTGACCAGGAATGGCTTGACACTGTCGCAAACGCTGGCTTTGGCATCATCGCGCAGGTCTCCAGCTGGGAGGATCCAACGGACGCATCGCTGGAGCTGCTCGCAGAGGACATCAAATCCATTCCAAACCTCCAGATGCTGATGTTCAACGACAAATACATCCCGGGCTATCCGGAGGAAGAGGACATCGAAACCTTCTACCAGCTACTCCTGGATGAGGACGAAAACTTCATCGCGCCGCTGGGACAGATCGAGTTCAACGACCAGCAGGGCTTTAATACCCTCGCCAAGCTCGCTGACAAGGACGTTGTGCGTCTGCACACGATCTCCAACGAGGAGATGAGCACCTTTGAAGGCGACAGCGGCGAAGAGATGGAAGGCGGCATCGTCGAAGCCCTGGACCGCTGGGATCTCGCTGCGCGCGAGCGCAATATGCGCGCGCTTTTGGTGCGTTTCTTCAGCATCGACAATCCTGGCGCGTATTTTGATACGAACATGGCCTATCTCAACGCCATCAACACCGACCTGCAGGACAAGGGCTTCAATGTTGGCGGCGAGGTGCAGGAGATGCCGGCGCTGGATATTCCGGCGGCTGTGCGGTTGGTCATCGGGCTGGGCATCTGCGCTGGCTTTATGCTGATGCTCATGGAGATCGGCTTCCGCCGCATCGCGCTGGCTGGCTTTGTGCTCTCGCTGGTGGGCTGGCTGGGCATGTATGTGCTCAATCAGACGCTGGCGATGCAGCTCATGGCGCTGGCGAGCGTGATCGAATTCCCGATCCTTTCGTGTCTCCTGTTCCTGCCGCCGAAGAAGGATCTCTCGCTGCCGAAAGCCATCGGGCAGATGCTGTTGCTCTGTCT